>JGI24159J19872_10001932_pt1 | contig 23908 bp, 14 predicted proteins | sample Ectturendosymbi4_FD_19872 | JGI IMG/M metagenome (IMG submission 19872)
TATGTATAAACGTGTTCTATTAATTTGTATTAATTGTCTTCTAAAGGCGTATGTTGCCATTTTCCTTTCGCGAATTTGTGCTCGGGGCAACTTGATGATACTGGCCAGGACGAACTTCCTGCTACGACCATGCTTGCGGTGCAGTGTTTAGGAAGCGTACAAAATGAGGTACCGTAGTTGAGCAACTCAGACTTTCTCCGCACAAATAGTGTCGCAAGTTTTGCATCGGGTGCAGCGAGCGGTTGACCGCCCCGTCAAGCTTTGTTCCACCGCGTTTCGCAAATTCAAATACACAAACGAAACGTACATTGCAATTAAAAACAGTGAAGAGCGAGAAAGTAGATCGCAGAACAGTAAGAACGCTAATAGCTATCGGCGAGACTGTCAGTCGTGCCTTCATTATGCTGATTGCTTTGAGCGTGTTTTCGTGTCGCTGACAAACCGCTCGAAGCTGATAAACCGCGACGCGCTGAGGTCAACAAAATGACAAACGAAGATCCCTCTCGAGGGCAGTGAAACAACCGTTTTATGGAAAGTTTAGTTCTTTCATATCAGCATCAAAAAGCGAAACGCAGCAAAATTTGGCACGGAAGTGTTTTTGGATAATATAGACAAGAAAGGAGTAAGCTTAAGTTATCATTGAAGCATTCAAGATGATTTAGTCTTAAACAGCATTTCGACTGAGGTTAACAGAGGCGTATTCGGGAAAGCGTCAACGTCCAATTAGTTTTCATCTCACTCGGCCAAAACGTATATGCATTTTAAAGGCAATAGAATAATTTTAGGTGCATTTTTAAGGCAATGTGAGTCGTTTCCACGCCACGACTCGTTATCACGCGAGTTCGACACAGCGTTAGGAGGATAAAACATAACAGTTTTACAGAGGATGCGAATAAAGAAATCGGCAAATCGAAAACACAAATAACAACTAGTGGAAAACAGCAATCGGACAAGATACAGTACAAGCACAGGTGAAAACCGACTTAGCAGCGATTAGATGTCAGCTAGAAGTGGTTGCACTGTAGCGGCCGTATAAACGACAGTACTGAAGAAGTTTCCAAGGTATGAACACTACTCATCACAACAAAAGCATTGGAGTTTAAAATGCTACGAGTCAACGTTGCAGCTTTTCAAAAGGTTTTGGACCGCCTTGCCGTTGCAGTACACTGTTACTGGCATTGGCGTTTTCTTCCTTTAGACTCCGCGACGAGCGAAAGCTGTTGCCACATTTTTAAGATGGCTCAACGTTTTATTCTCGTCAAAGGGGCAGACTCGTTTTAGACGTCCCAAAGCCGTTCCCAATGCCATCGGCGCCACTTTCGTCATCGGTGTCAGGCCAGTTAGGCAGCCCCGCACCGTACATATCGGCCAAACGCCCGAAACGCGGGCCCCAGTCGCTTAGGTAGTCGTAGTTGAAGTCGCTGTCCGCCGACGAAGCGCATATACTGCTGAGAGACCCGGCATCGGATCCCGCGCCCTCGTATGCGTAGATCTGTCATGCACAAACGTGTGTTAGCCTGCGACCAATATATTGACTGTCAAGTGTTCTGCGCACACGACACGAATTGCAAACCTTTCGAGAAAACAACGTTGTTTTTCCATAAACAACTCGCGATGAGATACAGGCTACCACATGCCCCCCCCTCGACTCGCTGGCCCAACGAGCAACGCGCACTCTTTACATCCCCGCGCGCGGTCTCGTCACATATTCGCAGGAAGATCTAGAAGCATTTTCCTTTTAAATCGGTTTCGCGCACCCGTTTCCTTTTAAATCGGTTTCGCGCACACTGAATACACTGCGTTGCGAAAGCCCATAAACCTGTACTGCGGCGTGCAGCAACTGCCCTGTGAGGCGCGAAGCCACCTTGTCCGACAGCAATGCTTTTCTCGTCAGCAGCCTCACCTGCGCCGAGTCGAAAGGCAGCTTCGCGTCGTTTCCATCTTCCTGCGTTTTTCGTTCGTTCACGAAGTCGCCGATGGCGTCGCTGCTGACCGGATACGACCGCAAAGACGCAGGATTGTAAGGTGGGAGGAAGCTGACCCGGGTGGACGGAGAACTGGAAGAGAGGTCTTTCGCCTGAGAACTGATCAGATGAGAATATCGCTTAGTTCAGTGGTTTTCAACCTTTTTTGTGCCGCGAAGCATCATAGCGACCCACTATAACCCATCGATCCCCATCTAAATCTCGAATAGACCGAATGTGATACAGGCGTGTACATAAAATAGCTACTCGCGACCCTTCCAAAATGGTTCACGACTGGTTTAGTTCAACTGAAAATTGAAGTTACGAAGCTGCCAGTAGCAAGAATCAATTTCTTAGAGTTTTGAACCGGTTGCGAGCAGGAATACTTCGGCAAAAAGTGCCAAAAAACGCTTCGCACTGAAGGAGAATAACAAATCGACATAATGAAGCCGGACATTTCACTTTGAATACAGGTGGTTTGCTCGGTTCGTCAGAGTTCAATACTGGCTCATGTGATACGCATCACAAGTTTCTTACATCGCGGCGAACATAACAGGATGGTTTCCGACGGAGAACGTTCAGCAAGAAATTTGGTTGAGAAGGCGCATTTTCGACATTAAGAAATCATCTTTCATCTTTTTTTATAATTTGGATGAGGCAAGAATTGTGCCTCTTGCTGAAGCTGTTGAGGCCAACTCCCTAACCGAAGGATCGATCACACAGCTCTTTATGAGGGTGGGCATGATACCCCCCTGAGCATGATACCCCCCATGATACCCCCCTTATGAGGGTGATACCCCCCTGAGCTATCCCCTGTCCTCCGTTGGTTATTACGAGCTCCAAAGCACAATTTTATATTCGCACAAGTCTCATAAAAAATCTCACCCGGAAGTACTGCTGCAGTAATCGCGATGCAGCGTGCTCAAGTCAAAAGCGGCGGTGTCCTCCTCGCCCCCGCCCTCCTCGTTGTAGTTGACGATGTTCTCCCGCACGTCGTCGTCGTCGAAGGCCGAACTCGCTTTCGACCCGATCAGAGCTTCGTGGGACTTGCTCCGTCTCCGACGCACGAGAAACAAACTCGCGGCAACCACTGAACAAAAAAGCGCCACCCTGCTGTACGCGAACAACGACTGGAAAGGTGCTGCACACTTGGTCACGCGCAGAAGTTCTGCCGCTCTGGTATCACTTTCTTTGAAAAGAAAAAGTTGCGGCGCCAGCCTTAATCGCGAGCTGTGGCAAGCTGACACTCACAGAAGGCTTGGACGCGCACGCAGCGAGTCTCGTCAGCCTCACAAATCCGCGCATCAGCAGGACTGTAGTCTCTCATTTCCTACAGCACGGGCCCGCAAACAGTGGGTCGCGACCATCTGGGATGCGAAATAGTTTAAGCTTACATTTTAAGTTTGCCACTCGCATTAGACAGAATCAACGCAATCATTTACTATTTTACGTGCTAAGTTTCATATAATTTTGAGCAGGAAAATTGCTACTGTCAATATTAGTCGTAAAATTGTCATTTAATTGTAAATTATTTTCCACAAATTTATATGCTTGCGAAATGTTTGGGTCGCGCCAAAAAGTATTTGCCGACCCTGCCCTACGGTAACTGCAACGGAGCGGAAGATGGCCAGCGCAAACTTTGATGTCGCACATCAAGCACCAAAAGCAAAAGGATTTTGTAAGTAATTGAAATCTAGCGGTGCGTACAATTTCTGATCTACTCACGGGCGATGATTAAAAGAGCAACGGCGATGAAAATAAAAATCTCCGCTTTTATTCCAGCAACTTGCGGCATCGGGTCGCACTCCCCATCTCCACCCGAATTCCGGCAGTAACAGAGACGCACTGTAATGAAAGACAAAAAAAAATTTAGCTGAGGCCGAACACATCCAGGGCGGCTACAACACGATGCACACCACCTCCCTCAAATCGCCAGACGCTGGTTTCCGGAAAATGCCATACAGCTCAAACCAGTCGTCGTTTTCGGACATCAAAAAAGAGGAAATGAATTTTCAAATTTTTACATAGTTTCTTGGACGCTGTATGTTTTTGGTTGGTAACCCATTTCATCGATGCAAGGTTTTGTGGGAATCACGACGTTCGCGACTTACTTTCAACTGCGACCTTTTTTGAGGTCTGCGGATGAACTGAGACAACGTACTCAAATAAAAAGTGTTATGACATTGTTACAGGGCCGCAACCCGAAAATTCTCCCCCTCAAATTTTCAAAAACACGCTTAGTTGTTAGGTACAACATCAGTTACCATCATTTTGCCCCCCTCCGAAAATATCAGCTGGTTGTGCACTTGCATTGCTGCCATACTTTCATAACCTAAGCGTCGCTACTTTGCTGCTGTGAGTCTTTGCAACGATAATACAAGTCTTGAAATGTCAGTGTTGACCAAGTTGTATCCTGTACCAATCAACCACTAGCGGAAACTCTATGGGGCGAGTTTGTCTCAATATGAATTGAGATCAAAAAGAAGCAATATGGCCATAACAACCGTATATTATCCAGCATACCCTGTTGCCCAGATGTAGCCGAAAGCGATAGAAACAAGTAGAAAAAGTAAACGACGGCGTCACCTGTAACCACGTAGGTGCCGTTGAGTCGAGGTTTGCCACTGTCTTGGACAATGATCGGAAACGATATTTCCTTTTCCTTGCGGCCTCGGTAGTCATCACGTAAGGTGTGCACCGACGCTGTATTGTCTACAGGTGGAGAAAGACGTCACCGCGATCAATCAAATCATATTTTTCACAGCAGCGACGATTTACGAAATAAAAAGCATTTAGTTGATGTAACAGGTGTTGTTTTAAATAAAAAAAATAAAATTGCACTTGGAGGAAGTAGCGAAGTTACAGCAAAAATGTTTTTATATTAAACAGAAACGAAAAATGAAACGGTTTTCTTTCAAGCTTCAGGTAGCAAAGTGTTACAAATCACGCAGACAGTGCTTTCTTGGGTCAACAAGCAGCGCTTACGTTATCACTTCCTCCCTCACCTCCATTGTCAACAAGCTTCAGATCAAAGCTTCGCTCTTTTTGGAAGAACCTGAACGGAGCGCCGTTTTTTCCTTCATCGACGTCCATCATCCTTATCGCTGGCTTTAGGATCTGGGTGGGCAATAAATGTCATTTTAAATGGCGATGCGAGCAAACGGGAGTTAAGAAGTTTGATTTGCGGCTGGTGAAGTCGAAGTAGTTTCAAGCTGTTGGAACACAGGTCATAAAATCGGTTTTAAACTCACGGAGCTGAAGCGACGGAAGAGATGAGCGGGAAGCAGAACTTTACGACGACTGAATGAAACACAGCACGCAGTACACAAGCAACTACTTCACGCGTGGACGTAACAAAGTATATTCCCACGAATACATGACTGAAACAGGAACGTCGTGCCAGCAAAACGTTATGGGGCCCGAGGCGTTCTTTTCCAAATGACGAGCAAGAAATATTGCCGACTGATAGTTTGCGTCGAAACAAAATGTGAAAAGAAAATTGCTGAAAGACTTCTGGTGTCCCTGTAAGCACCACGCCCCTGACTAGAGAAGAAAACCTACTGCTGCATCCACCCGCATCCGATATTTTGCTGCGTACGCTATGGAAGCATGACTCAGATTGCTGCTGAGGATACTTATTCTAAATATCACACACATGATTGGCCTTGTGGCTGTACTGCAATTTTACTTGGCACTAGGGATTCCCGTTGACCTAATCGCACAACTTGTTTCAAAGATGGGTCTTATACGCGTGATTACGTAATCGGCAGTCTATCAGTTATTTTTAAAACCAAATACAACTACTGTACTTATATCGTGGAGAAGCGATCGCTTTGTCCACAAACTGCTAAAAAAAGAGCCAATAGCTCGCAGTTGCTACATCACAAACGTCCTGTCTACAACGCTTGATTTCGCAAAATTATTTAAATGCAACGCTTCACTTCGGTTGGACGCACTGCAATACGTAAAATTTAAGTGCACTTACCCTTTCGGGAATAACTTTAATAATAGTACCGTCGCATTAATTATGTAAACGGTTATCAGCTTCGAAACTGGATAGCAAAGGTAATTCGAAAAGCAATCTTTAGTTATTCAAAGAAAACCGTTACTTGAAAAAGTTAGATTTTCTATTCTTACGCGTTTGTTCGCTACAGAGCAAGACACAAACGTGCGGTCATTTTTAAATATAGGCGTATCTGAATCCTACTAAGATTTTTCTGTGATTTCATTCTTGCCACAACTCTTCAAAAATGTGTTTCATCAGAAAGAGGCTGTCGATTTGAACTAAGCTTACAGTTGCCTCCCCAGATGATCTATTTACTCAAAGAGTTCGTTACCACAACCATGCATCTTGTATTAATAAGAACGCCTATAGAACAGCGATAGAAAAAACGTAGCCAAAATTAAAAAAAAACAACAGTAGAAGTGAGCGCATTTTTACAGCTGTAAATCTTCACAAAAACTCGCCGCCAGCGTATGCATCGAGTAAGCCTCTGAGCATGAAACAAAAATAATAAACAATCAAACGCAGAGCACTGGTTTGCATGCAGGCGCAGGCAACCGCAATCTATGCGTTAACCACGAAACGTCTCAATCAAACTAGATCTAATCTTCCATACACGCTGCTTTAGTTGTGGTGTCAATTATCACTAAATACAAAATCAAAATGTATAACTTTAAATGATCTGCAGCCATGCGTTATCTGTGCGTTTGTTATTGCAAGCCGATATGTCAACTAATCTTACAGCTGTCAATTGAACTCCCTGGCGAAACCTACGGTTACAATTCGTTGACTTAAAAAGACCTTGTGGTCTACAGTGAATCAGCTAATCACTGACTGAGGGGGTACTGATCATGCATGCCAACTCCTTGCCCTTGGCAATGATTGATGCATTACTGGTCGGGCAGAAGCAAAGGTTTAACATGCGTGGCCAATTCCGCTCGGACATCTTGTTCTATTGCTAGGGCTAAGGCCCAAGGGGCTACCAACAATGAGACGAAGTACCCAGTGGCTTTATTTTTATATAAGTGCGCCGCTTTTATGTCCGCATGTTTCACTTTGATCATTAGCTTTAATAGTTGGTCGAGCAGCAACAACTGGGCCATCCGGTAAAATCGTTCTGATACGTCGTACGTATGTCTGGGCAATGAATAATAAATGAAGGTTTAGGTCCTTAGAAAACCAACTGAATGCGTTTTAGCACGATTGTATTTTGTATCGATAAAATGGTAAAAAAACTGTGACGGATCGTGTTATCAATTTCGTTATTGCCAGACAAATTTAAAAGCGAATTGAATTAAAAGCGTGGTAAATTTAATTTCCCTGAAACAATTACGAGGCGTATCGCTGCTAGGATGGGAGATCAGCAGGGGCGTATCTGGGGGAGGCCGGAGTGTCGTGTCATCGCGGAAGCCCGCGCCTGGGAGGTTCTCACATCAAAACATAGTGGAGGCGAAGCTCTGCGGTGGAAAAATGGCAGCGTCGCGATGGCCAGAGACGGCCCGCGCCGCTAACGATCTCTCTAGCGGTTACTTTTCACCGGACCGCTAACGATGAAAACAGTTACAAAAAATGTTTTTGAGTTATGAGAACCACTCGGCGGTGCGTAAAGTAAATGAAACCACCTGGCTTTGTGGAGTCTAGTTCCTTGAAAATGATTAGGTGCTTTTTATATATGTACCACATCACTATCGGTTTAACATTTAATTGGTTTTGTTTGATATTTGTAAGGAAACAGTGCAAATTGTTTAGCGGGCCATGGGCGGGCCAGATTGAAAAAGAAACGTCCTGGNTGCGCGGGCCTTTAATAGGCTGGATTTTACGGGCCATGGGCGGTCCGGGCTCAAAAAATCTTGCACCGTGCNATCTCTACGCGACACATGTGCATGACCGGAAACGCTTCTGCGTTTTTGATGCAGAAGGTGCAACTCACAACCTCCACGATGCTGAAAGGGATAGAAAGTGATGCAATCGGCAGACCTGCTATTCACGACATTTGGAAGTTCATGAATGTGCTGCAGTGCTCAAGTTCAACAAGCGACGTGTTATTACTTTGCCAGGTATTTTTCTTTATAAGGGTTTTAACTGGTAAATTGTGAAATCTTTTGCGGACGATTTCTTTCAATGCTTATGTGGGCCAGCGGAATTCCGGAACTACACGAAAAATAATTAAAAGTCTTCAGCAGCCTTTTCTTATATTTACGGAGGCCGCAAATCAACTAAAATTTCACTTACTTTTCTTTGTGATATGGAAACACACGACAAGGTCTTACCTGAGGTCCGTCGTGCTTGTTCTGGCACAGCACCACGGTCGGTTGGTCGTCGCCGACTGGGTATGGCGGATGGTCGTTGACGTCTTCGAGACGTATCGTAACTGTCGCTACGCTTCGAGGATCTTTGCCATCTGCACCAAAGACACGTGACGTCAACGTCCGTCACAAACGCATCGCACACGTTGGCAAGACGAAGAAGAGAATCGACTTTCTGTACGTAGCTCAATAAGAGATGGAACCACGTCAAAGTTTCATTTTTATAATAACTAATCATTAGTAATTAGTTACTAATGCCACCTCCACGAGCGGAGTATGCAAACGAAGCAGCGCGTATATTTCGCTTGGTGTTCCGACGCAAAAAAACCACAGCGCAAGACAAAGAATTTTTTTCATTCGTATGGGCAGTTCTTTCAATCCACTGTAGGCCGTACTAGATCTCGGGGCAAGTGTTGAGCAGCCGGCTAAGAGCGATCAAATGTCGGTCACCAATAAAGGGAGAGTTTGACAAATCTATTCTTTGCACAATGGAAAAAAAACTCGACAACTTACATCTAATTCTTAATGTTACGCGGTGACCTCAATTGTCTTCATATCAACTAAACACCAACCTAAGCGCTATAGCACAATGGAAAAAAAACTCGACAACTTACATCTAATTCTTAATGTTACGCGGTGACCTCAATTGTCTTCATATCAACTAAACACCAACCTAAGCGCTATACTATGAGGAATAGCAGAGACTGAGCCGACGACTTATGACTTTTCTTTGGGAAGGTCAACACTGCAACAGACGTTTCAACAAACGGCTTGTCATAAACCTAATCGAATACTTTGGTGGTGTTGGATTGCAAATTTTATCCGATTTATTTGCACTTGCAGCGCAAACCTTCTCAGGGCTGTAATTGAAACAACTAGGGGAGAAATACTAACTCCATACCCAAGCACCCGTGACATGAACGCAGCTGGAAGCTCAGAGCTTACCCGGAGTTCCCGCTCTGACTTTCATGACGTAAACGTCCTGCGTCTCGCGGTCCAGTGTTCCAGCCACGCTGATCATTCCAGAGCGTGGACCGATTTGAAAGTTACCGCTGTCATCTTCAAGATAATATCTGTGAAAACCCAAACCGATCGTCGCCCAAACAAGCTCCGCCATTTTGCTGACCGCGTCACAAAAGTGGTAACTTACGTGAACGAGTCGCCTTCGGGGTCAATGGCGGTCACGGAGTCGATGGGAAAACCGACCATCGCTGCTTCGCTGACTGCAAGAAAATAATCAATAACATTTTAAAGCGGAGATAAGAGAAAAACAGTAATTCCAGTAATAGACGACGCGGAGAAAGACTCAATCGCCGTATGCTGATGATAAACGATTGCGTGCTTCATTTTATTGTCATTTGCAGACATTGATAAAGGCAGGCGCTTCACCGGTTGTAGAAAGATGGAAAGTGTTACGAAGCGACAAATGAAAGAACTGTTATGTTTTCTTCAATGAATACAATAAACAGCCGCGCTGTTTCTGGGTCGCAGCGCAATTGGTAATTGTTTTTTTTATGAGCGAAGTAGGTGAGGAAGAGAATGAACATTTTTTATCGAACTTCACCGAGGCAATAAAGACGGACACGTGTCTAAAAATCACTTTAAAATCAAAGACCATCATATCAACTCTCTATACGTAACGAACTGTTAACGAGGGTGTTCGTGCTGCAAACGCATCGAAATCATATATACGAGGTGAAAAAAGATAGGACATCGAACAATTAAATTGGCTTCGCTCGTCTCATGGCTAGCAAGCTGCGGGCGTAAAATTTACTAAACGATTTGGAGCGAATTGTTTACGTAGCAAAAGATACAATCTTGGAAACGATGTGCTGTTAGGCACAAATTAATTACAGGCCACATTCACGTTTTTTACAGCAGCCAACTGTCAACGACGCGTTTCAGAAAATATCAGTTCATCAATAAATAATGACGACCGTGCAAGCTTAATGGTTAACCAACATGAACATTGTACTGCAGATTTTGAACGGATACACATTTCTGAGATTGGGTAAAAAACATAAACGTTTTGCGCACTAGACAAATATCAACGCACCAACGAAGGCATCGCATTGGCTCACCAAAAAACTCGTAATCCGCTTTTGTGAATTCTGGCGGTTCGTCCACGTCAATCACTTTGACAACCACTTCGGCCTTGTCATCCAACGGGCCAAGATAGTCCAAATCCGGGTCTAGGTGAACATTGGCCGCTTTTATTGTGAAGAAGTACCGTGGGCCTTTGCTCCTTTCGTAGTCAAGCCTCTGAAAGTTCCAATGCATTAATTTGCGATGGCAGAACACGATAACGAGGTAGATATCAGTCTCGTAGACTTAACGGATAACATCATAAAGCCTGAGTTTGACAATTGATGGATTTTTACGCACTCGTTGCTTGAAACCGCCGCGTTCATAACGAGAAGGATACCAATTAAAAAGAAATGAGCCAAAAACCTTCCCTCTCCTTAATTATTGCCAGCAATCAGCTAAGGGACGGAGACGGGAACGAAACAGAGCTAATCTTCTTCTCCGCACAAAGGGATCATAACCACACGCGGAATTTCACGAACTGAACGAACCTCGTTGACCTTAATTACTCCAGTGTTATCGACAGTCTCCATAACGAACTTGCTTCCATCATTTCCCGGCAAGATCGAGTATGCGGACCGTTTATTTTCGCCCAGGTCGGCATCGCTCGTGTTGACTCGGAAAATTTCGGATCCGACAGCTGCCGAAATGCAAAGAAATAGGTATTGAGCGAGCGAAACTGCACGTGCTGGAAATGCTGTGTGAAAAACCTTCCACCCATCAATTCTCAATCACAAACATGGGTGCTGAGTGCAAGCGTGTGCGGCATTCGCGAAATTCTCGCAAACTGTGTTGCACGCTTGCTGATACTTGACGTTTTACCACACTCCTCTTATTTTCGCTTTTTCATCCATTTTTACCCATGTTTCCCGCTGCCTGGTTATGCCGAAATGATTCGCACTATTTAACTACGACGAGACAAAGAGTTTGCAACAAATAGCATAATTTTACGCCTTACAACGTACTTAAGTGGATTACGACGATATATTTGTGAGGTCACGGATTTTACACGCCTGGGAAAATACCAAGCCTGGTGCCTATGATTAAAAACGTTAACAAAGTCTTGGCAACATCAGAATTTTGACGTTCATAGAATCGCTTAGAGTGTTAACATAACAGGAAGAAAAATGAACTTTTGCAAACCTGCGTCTTCGGGTATGACGATCTCATAAGGCTTGCCAACGAAGTATGGCGGGTTGTCGTTGACATCCGACACCGCAACCGTCAATGTAGCGGTTGACGAAAACGCCAGATGCTGACCTGGGGAATCCCGAGCCTGCGTAAATAGAAGGCTCAGCAAATTGCGCAATGACGTCTTGCTTAGCTGGATTAGGCAATAGAGATCTGTAGGCCGTAAACAGATTTCACGACATGCAGCATTTTGCCGCAAATGATTCGTTTACTCGCCAGTTAACCGATCATGTGGTCAAATTCTGCACACCCACTGTGTAATCCAACTTAAAATAGCTAGCCTTAACCTGAAAGAAGAGATACATCTCTAATTGTTGCAGATCATCAACAGTCAGACTGTTTTGCAAACCAACGCATGCAAACAATGAACGTTTCTCACCTCTACAACCAGCTCATACGTGTCGGCCTCTTCTCGATTCAAGTTAGACGTCGTCGTTTTAATTTCTCCTGTCTCGTGGTTTACCATGAAGTAGCTCAAGCCTTCGCCGCTAGATGGCAGTAATCGGTAGCGGATTTGACCGTACGGTTGTTTCGGGTCGTCCGCGTCACGGGCGATCATGCTCGTCACAACACTCCCTGCGTGAATGACAATTGAAATTGCTGCGAACAGACGGTCTGACGAGGTCGAGGGTCTGGTCAATGTCTGTCGCGATAACAACGCTTAACTGCCAGCGAGTGAACGGTATAATGCTGGAAGGAGTGGCAAAGCTTTCGAAGAATTTTTCCTTTTATTGCCAATCGGTAAGAGCCAAGCAGCAGATTATTGAGCGCGGTATCGCTTTAAGCCACCAGGAGTTTTATTGAAAGATTGTTCGCATGATGGCTGGAAACGAAGGGAGAATCGTTTCCGATTTTGCACTTCAGGTATCTTGACCATGCCATCACCGCGCGCAAAAATTGGCAACAGTTTTCAAAAAACGCCGTTTTCTTTAATAACCGTTCGTCCAATGGCCACTGGCCAGCTTATTTCGCACGTAGGGCTCGGGCTCAACTCACCTATAGGTGAACGTTCTTTGACATAAGCGTAGTGGTGTCCGGCGGCGAATTGTGGTTTGTTGTCGTTGATGTCCTGCACGCTGATAGTTATGTTGCTTGGTGGTTCCGCTTCCGTGCCGTTTAAGTAAGTAGCTGACACCTGGCAGGGAATGGGAATTGTTTCGCGCGGAACTACTGTAACAGTCACAAAGCGAAAAAAATGAAATTCACGCCAAAGGTTTCTTCAAAACCATGATCCGACGCACTGCACTAAAGCTGAGTAAAAACAGATTCAAATAAATTGTCCACTAATAATCATACCATACGCCCCTTGAACATACTGGCAAAACTTAATCACTAAATGGTATAACTGGAGGAAGCTGCGGATATAAATCGATGAAGAACACTGGAAAACGAAACGAAAACAAGAAATCCAGAGAACAGCACAACTTTAACAACCACGAATGTCCCAAACACTTACGGCGTAAGCATCGCGCATAGACAACATGTTATTCGATTGTCAATTCCTCAGTTTTCTCAACTCTGCTTTGAAAACGTTGCGTCCTTCACGAAGCCAACAAATACTGTAGTGCAATGTTTCTACGTTCTAATAACCTTCGAATACAATTTGATTTGCCCCATCAAAGTTTTTCTTTTTGTTATCATATTAAGCACATCATTACTTGCTGAGATCCACTGAGGTGCATTAAGACAAGCGGTGGCAAACGATGGAGTATCCGACTTAATTATTATGTCCACAAACAGTTTAAGACACTGCTCAAAATTCAGAAAGTGGCGCTGTATTTTTCATGTTACAAGAAAGATAGTTGTTGATCGGCCCTTTCTCTTCCACAGTTCAGGTTTACCCAAAACCTTAGGATGGCATGGTCAAAGTGGCAGTTTTCTAGTTGGAAGGCGTAAGTACAGCAGGTAACAGACATAAACGTTACTTTCACGCTTTCCAAAGGTCATGGATGGAAATGCAGATCTAATCCCACAAGTGCCATGCGGTGAAGCAGTGATTTGCAGGCGACGACGAACAATAAATCAAGGTCATGTTAGAATCAAACGGCATCCGTCAAAACTTTGCTTTCAGTCAGTTCGTAATCGTCTATTGTTTCTTCACAGTACGAGCCATTTACCTACCCTACACAGCCTGTAGGCATGCTTTTTGTCAGCAGCAAACTTTGAAGTAGGAAGAAAAGAATTAATCGTGAACGTGTTTGTCACGTGCGCAACANAGTAGTACTGGAAATGCTTCGTAAAGTATTTGAAAAACNAAATTATCCACGATCGCCCCGCAAGCACAGAATGATTTTTAAATCCACTTAAACTGACATTATCTGTTACCCAACCATTTGCATCTGTGTGCTCAAAAGCTCAAGAATACTTCAGACACACACGCGAGCCTTTACTAAATAGTACTATCCGCAAGTCACAAATCACATCATAAAGTTTCCCAAACAACTTTTAACACCAAACAAGCAAACCGCATGTAACTTTATCTATTTTTATCATTTATATGTTGCAACGTAGGGTGTTACATTGAAACGATGGCGCAAGCGCAAATTGGCATAGTTCAGCAAAAAAAAAACTATTTGATGTACGGTAGTCAGCGCGCTCGTCTCAGCTTCAAAAAGCGAAAGTGTTATCGCTATTGAGTTTCACAGATACGGGAACCTTCCGGACGCTGACAATTTTGACACCAACCCATTATATTCGAAAATCTTTAAAACCCTAGGACGGTTGCAAAGATGGCGAAAGGTTTGGACTGTAAACGACTGACACAAAAAGGTAGGTTGCCCTGATACAAACAGAATTTAATGGGACCGGTCAAGTGGCCAACCTATTGTGACTGTTATGGTTTCACGATATTCGTGGGATGCTACGAAAACGTTTATCCTCTTCGTACGGCCTCGAGTGCGTTAGCCTGTCACCGATGGTTATTTCACGTCCTCTCATGCAAATTACGTATCAGGGCAGTGAAGCATACAGGATTAACCACTCATTGCGTGCAAAAAGGGCAACGAAAGAAAATTGCAATCGAAAGAAGATTTCGTGCTGCCAATACACTGGGCGCCGAAGCGCCGTGCAATCGCACAAGGATTATGGTTGTACGCAATTTTAATTCCCTAGTTATGACAAGTCTGGAACTTCTGAGATCATATCGATGAAGAAACGAAGGTTTCGCATTCTGGTCTTGAAAAAAGCAAGTTCATTTTTAAAGAAAACCGTGCAACACAGATGATAAGCCAACATCACCATACGTTACACTACACCGGTCCAAGATACTCTGGAATGTCACGAGCAGTTACTGCAATGCCAAAACACAAAACTGTTGGAAAACAACAAGTGATTTTCGATGGACTGCGACCCAGCAGGCATCTGTAGAACTAGACCAATGGTTTTTAATCTGGGGTAAATTTACTGAAACATAAATTGCAGCAAATGTAAAGTTTTAAAAATCATTCCAAATTGTAAGAGTTGCTTAATTTAATATTTAACAAATGAACACCATTGACCGTATTGGGGGTAAATCTGGTAATCTTGTTTGATGAAAGGGGGTAAGATATGTAAGAAAGGTTAAGAACCACTGAACTAGGCCGAAAGTAAAACAAAATTGTGTTTTTGCAGGCAACACAAACATCCGAGGAAGCAGAATAACGTGAAGCGATCTTAAACTGCTGGCTGTCTAACTTTTGAATGTTGTTTTATGGGTCTGCAAAAGCATAAGATTAACCAAACTATTTAACGAAAGCCGCATTATTTCCGTACAGTCACTTCCCCTCTTGGAGTCCACGCGGAAGAAGATCAAGGAGAACCGTTGGTTATGCAAGGTTAGTTCACGAAAACCATAGTTAGGCTACTTGGTCGGCGGCCGGTGATGATAGCAATCACTTTGGTTGCTACTAGTTGATAAGTTTCAGTTCACGCCTCACACTTTCTCGGTGAGACTGGCCTGGCTTTCCTCTACATCTAGAGTTATATGCAGTTTTGATCCCTCTTGCTAAAATGTGAGTCACGAAAGCGTTTTTGGGGTATTGAATAAAGTGAATAACACCCATGAAAGCAAAACAAGATATAAACATTAAAGATTAGTTCAATCGTGTCCACGTTCTGGATTCACAGCTCTATAAAAATGTACTTCACAAAGCCCTGGCAAGATGACATCATTTATGGGTTTTGGACTATATCTCCGACATACGTTTTCAGATGCTGATAGAGTTCATTGAGCTTCTAGTGACAAACAAATGACCACTTGAAACTGGTCAGGCGCTAAATTTGAAAAAGATCCAGGCCCCAACGTCAGTACAGTGGCATTTGTTTTTCTGAAACGCAACTTTTTTGTTGCAGGTACCATTTTAATGCACCTTACCACTAAGCTGTATGAGCTTTCCACTTCCCGGTCCAACTTGTGCGTAGCAGTTAGATGTCCTTTGATAGCGTCAATTCTGAAAAGAGTTCCAGCACCTTTGCCAGATATGCTATATCGCACTGCACCAGTGTCATCGTCGAACGATGAATGAATCTGAAAAAGGAACCAGCCGTCCAGTGTGTCAGATTGGCTGAAAGAACATGGTGAACATTTATTCGAACGTAACCTGCGTTGGTCGCGCGCGCATAACCACATGCCAAAGAATTGTGTAAGATACAAGTAAAAATATTTCTATACTGAAAAAACGTGGCAAGAAGTATCGATTAACATCAGTACAGTCGCACACTCAATCTGCTCTGTATTTCCCCGTTGGACCAAAGCTACGCTTTGGTTAGGCCACGCCCACGCAAACAGAGTTCATTTAAAATAATAATTTCTACCCCAAGAACAACGTTAATTGGTAAATATTTTCCAGCACTTCGAGAGAAATGCGAATCTCATGCGTGGGAACAAAACTTCACTTGCTTGTCTCATTAACGTTTTCAAGGGTGTCAAAACGTCACTCCATCCACGTTGAAACACGCAGCTGTCAGCTGAAGCCTGATGCGTTTGAATGTTCGCGACAGCAAGAACAAAATTGTCGATTGCTCACCGTTGCAAGTCGTTGTGGTGGTTTTTGTTCTTCGGTCACGGAGAAAGTCGTGAAGTCCCAGCGCTTTCGTCTTATTCGCGCAACGTCAGAATCTGATTTCGTGTGCCGTATGTCCATCGAATGCTGCAGCTTGTGTCGAACAATTCCCGTTGATAATTCCGACGATGCAACGCAGGTTGCAGTGCAGGCGAACGTCGTCAGAAAAACACAAACTAGAACCTGCTTCATTTTTAACGCGTTGGTTCCGATCGCCTGACAATATTGGGCGTTTTCGTTAAACCTTGTGTTTCTGAGTTTCAAGCGCAATTTCTTACAAAACCGATAAAATGAAGGCAAACAACTGTCCACTTCTGCAAAACATAACAAATATGCAAAACGTAAAGCTTGAAGTTGACAGTAAGAAGAACCATAGGCAGTCACGCGTTATGCCACTCTTAAACGCAAGCCGCGACCGAGTTAAGAACTTCCTCTATTGCGTTTGATCCGTCCGTCTTAACAAAGACCTGTCGAATCTCACAAGTCTTTTGATGTGTACCTTCATAACACTAAGCTCGATTTAGCAACAGCGCAGTGGTACGGAAGCAAAGAATCACACAGTGCTATGGCAAATATGTGTGATTTTCACGCGATAGAAAGGTGGGCCGCAGTCATGATTTTTGGCTAAACGCGATTTAGTTAAGTCTTATGTTCTACGGAAGATATCAAACAATAGGGTAGTCTACGCATTTAAATACCTCATCATCCGGCGGTTACACGGATCAGTTGGACCACTTTGACATCAAACGACCTCTGTCAGTAGTTACAATGACTCGACTTGCAGTGTTAATGTCAGCAAATCATGTGTCGTAATTAACTTCGGTCCTAGGACTACTTGGAAACACCCTAACAATAATGGAAGGCAAGCTATCCAATCACTGTTTTCACTATTACATAGTACATTAATATTAGTTAAAGCTATGAAAAACGTCAATCTTTCCGAAATTCGCAAGCCCCTTTGCGTTCAGTAGTGAGCGCTGTTTGCAGTTGCGCAAAAGCGCTCAATCTCAGGTATCTTTCGTATTTCACCGCTTAAATTTCTATCGCGACATAAAAAACACTACCTTCCTGCCGGCTGACCGCAAAATCGGTGCCAGCGAAGCTTAATCGTTGAAACAGAATCTCCTCCTAAAATGCAAAGTTATTGCGTGCTCTAAGTTTCCAAATACAGCACTTCTGCTGTGGCTTGGACGCACTCGCAGGATTGTTCACTGTTGGTTCACTACTCGATCAAAACCCGTAATCTGCATACGAGTTCCACATTTTGCGCTTGTTCGAACTCAGAATGCCTGGTTTCACTCCGTTCAGACAAGAAGGGACAACTATCGCACTACGCGTCATAAGCACTAGGTGTTTGATCGATTCATGAGGAATTCACCAGCAAGTTTGCTTGAAAATCAGAACAACTCGCACAAATTTTTTCCCATGAAAGCTCAACAGCTCGATCGAAATCGTTTACCATTTACAAATGAGCAAATTCAGATGGTATAGAAATCAAACACAGAATGTTGTGAAACATATTTACGGTTAAAAAAACCGATGAAGCTTTTTTTCAAATTGCCTGATTTTATCAACGCCAAGTATGCAACGAACTGACATTGCAACTCTTGAGTAAAGACAACTACAACGCAGGTATACGTTTTTAATTCATCCATACACAAACCAACTGATAGTCATTAAAGAAAACTAAGATCTATTTCACTGCAGTGCAGTCTGTTTTCTTGATTCTATTACTCCAACAACAATAATCTTTGACATCCCACTGAATCTCAAAGAAAACCGCACATATTCCGAATTTAAAAATTTTATGAAAAAGCCTGTACCAGTTTTCACCTCGACACATCCAATATCCATCACTGTGACCTACTGTAATCGAAAAAGTTATTAAGAACGAAATATATGCCCTAGAAAACAAAATCTTTCGATAAAACAAATGCTTTCTAACTGACTTTCTATCAAACCGACTTCTTCATGATGTTATAACCCAACGATGTTAGAGCCATACAAAACTAACGGCCACCACCGCATTTAACCGTGGGAACTGGTTTACCACTGCATGTCTTCAGCGTATAGACTTTCTCTTCTCACTTTCTTCCAGTCCGCTCGCAAACTCGAAACTAGCGTTTGTTTTCTGACTGTGCACTGGCCATCGTCACGGATATCACACTGCGCACGTGAAAGTACCCTTGTGGCATGACCTAGTCGCGACGCAGCGGAACGCCGAAAGAGCGAATCTTCCCACATGGCCGTCTGTCATCAACAATGCCTAACGCCTAACGTCTTCTTCCAACATGTTCTTACGCTTGATGATCCCAGGTGTTTCACGGCAGGCAAACTAATTGCACTTTGCTGCACGTCACACTTTTAAAAAGTTTCAGAAGAAAAAAGAAGCTCAAAAAGCTTTGCCTGCAAAGCACGGAAAAAGCTCGTAAGATTACCTTTGCACTTGCATGCATACGTCAGTCACCTGCCTGCACAGCAGCATCAACCCAAGAGCCTTGTGGCACAGTTGGAATATTCCGTGGAAAGGAATGGCGTGAAATCAAACAACATGCGCATTATTTTTTGTACGATTGAGTTGTAGCAGTCCAAACGATCAAATATTAATTTGTCTTGCACTAACATAGGTAGGACGTTGCCGTTAACCGGCAACGGTGAATCCTAACCTAGCCTTCCCCCATCACCGTAGCAACAAACGACATCTCACACCCAAAACATTCGACCATTCCAATGCATTCTATCGATTCCACAACATGAAGCCATGATTCACTGCAAGATGACCAGAAAAGCGTTTTTTTTCTCACAAAATCTTCGCGCTAAAAACACAGCCTTAAAAACCACGATTTCCGTTTTTTGAGCAATTAGTCCATCTTAAAACAACCTCTTCATTGCAGAATGTTTGAGCACCATGCGAAACAATTCTAAAAGACATGTGTCCTCGACAGCGCAGTACAAGTTTCAAGTCGATTCCCAGCCAAATCACGCTAACAGCTCGAAACCTTCATTTCAGCGGGAAAATGCACAGTTTGTATTCAATGCTTGCCCTAGTGCGCATAAAAAGTCACAGGACAACGATGCAACAACACTCTAAAAGCTACAGATCTAAAGTTACCGAAACCTGAGGACGACAGCGCTGCCACTGAATGCCGCTGAACAGTCGCTGCATTGTTTCGTGCGCTTAGCCGTCAAGTAACAGCTCTGGTGCGTTTGTATATACCTGGCTTGGGTCTCACAAACGGACGAGTTAAAAGCTGCAAATAAGATGGGGAGATTCTCTTTTCGTTGTTGTTGTTCACTTTTCGTTAATTCGTTACTGTTAGACTGAACGGGTCTAACAGTAACGAATTGATATCCGTAAGCATGAACGTTTTGAAGATTCTCTCAATAAAATGCTTTCATATCCTCTACCTAACGGGTTTTTCCATTTTTTCTACGGGAAAGCTCGCCACATTTCTATTCCATTAGATGAATAAAACCTTACTACGTCACTCATCAGCGAAAGTAACTAAAAAGGAACAAAAGAATGCTAAGGGTAAGTTTTGTTGAATCGACAATAATTTTCTCATTTTTTGCATGAAAATCATTGAGGGTCTGCACTGAAAGCGCATAGCAAGGCCAGTGTTCAAGATTGCCGTTCACGGTGTTGCACATTTGAAAACATGAAATCCTGGTCTATTGCAAAAAATCGCATCAGAATTTGGTCTTGCCAATGCAACAGAGAAGAGAAAGCCCTCAGTCATGGCAAACAGCTGCCAATCCTTAACGCAGACACTCATTGGCACGATAACAGCTGTTAAAATCTGGACATCCTCGCAATTACTCTTTATAATTCTCCATGCAACTTCCTTGTGCACTTAAGTCCAGACTAAGTAGGATGTGAAAACTACTACTAGAAAGGTGGTAAATCCTTTGATGATAAAAGAGCTGCGGCTGATTGAAATTTACGCAGAAGCAGTTTCGGATTTTGCACTTCGCACTCTTCTACGACAGTCTCACAACCTTTGTTGAGAGTTTGTATGGCTATAACATGTCTGCCGCCGCGTAACATTGTTCCCATAGTCCGATCGGCAAACGCCGGAATAGATCAGGAAAAAGCTGAGTACTCGCTGTTTGATGCACAGGTTGCCGGTCGACCCCCTGGGAAGTACAAATTCACGCGTTGGTCAGATAAACCATTACAACCGCGCTTCATATCACTGATCAGGGCCAGTGACAGTTGGTCAGACCGCAACCGCCGAAAGAAAAAATGTTTTAAGAGTTCATTGAAATTTCTTTATCATACACAGTTTTAGTACTTTGTTGAGCACTACCACAATGAGAAACATAACATGCTTGTTGCGAAGAACATATGTACATATACATGTACAACAACAACTTTTTCCTTACTGACAAACGATTTGTGGCAGACCGTATGCATTACCAGGACCATGCTGCCCTTCTAATCACAGGGAATCTTGGTCTTCTATTTCTAAAATCACAGCGAACTCATTACCGGGAACCAAGCTTACAGTATCACTATCAAGCATCACGAACTCGTGATTTAGAAACAAACTAATTGGTTGCACAAAAAATTAATCTCAACCAAATACCAGTCTCCTTAAAAGTCATTGATAATAGTATTCTGCACAGGAAGAAAATTTACGGCTGAGCGCAAAGAATGAAAATGCTCAGCTTCCGAGTCGGCAACACATCGACAGGAAGCATCGTCAGTCTCGATTCTAACGTTTTATTTCGACCGACTTTCCGGTATATCAAAGTTTTTCTTGCCAAAAATAGCTCACCACGTGAGATGTTTGCCAAATGTATAAGTGATTTCTAATTGCTCAAAATGGGCTTACCTTAACTTTATTATCCAAAAACGCTAAAAATCAAATCTTAGTCACAAGCATGTCAACGCCACTGCTTTTGGGCTTGGAAAACGCAACAAGTGGGTTGTGTTGCAGGGATGACTGAATGAATCTGGAATCCGCATATGTTTATCATGAGAGTTGACGATGCTAAAATTAAATTGTTTATAGCTCAATATCAGGCAAACAGGTTCTGGCACTTCAACAACAAAAGGAAAAATCGCTAGAAGCAAAAGGCTGCTCTGTCAAGTGTGCAGGTAATGGCATTTGCATAGCTTAACGGTTAAGTTATTGGTTAAGCCAGGGGTTCCCAAACTAGGGTACATGTACCCCTAGGGGTACATTTGTCAATCTGAAGGGGTACATTTAAGATTAACAATACAAGAAAAAAATATATTTCTTCATTAATCATTTCAATACATTTGAATTTTTATGAATCGTTGCTTATTGCTAATCAGGTTAGGCAAGAGGGAGTATTGAGTCCATACTTGTTTGCCGTATATTTAGATGATTTATCTATTGAAACTAAACAACATTAAAGCTGGGTGTCATATCATATGGGTGAAATCTTAATGAACCACTTGATGTTTGCTGATGATATATGTGTGTTTTGTCCAAGCGTATGTGGGTTGGAAAGTGTACTGAATGTGTGTCAGGCTTATGCAGAATCACATGAAATTATTTTCAACTGCCACAAAACTATTCGCATGACATTTAAGGCTAAGACAGCAAAAAGCGCGGTCATCCCAATTGCTGTCGCAAGGTATACAAAGAGTAAAATCTGTTGCCCACTACAAAATTTTATGGGGCTGTACGAGATATTGAGCTTTCAGATGACAAAAACATTCAGAGACAACTGTAATACCAAAAACTTATTTTTCCGAATGTTAGAACGCACTGAAAAAATGTACTTTTTCATTTCTGCTGTACGTCCACGTATGTATCACAATTATGCTGTGATTTCAGGAAGGCATACATCCACAAACTGCGTGTAGCCTATATATAACTTTGGTTGCAGTGCACTGTACAACCTGCCGCAGCGAGTGAGTGTTCGCAGTCATCAGGCTGAATGTAATATTCCTACCTTTGAGGCCTTAGTGTGGTAAAATGTGTCCTGTTTCTTGACCGATGCAATTAAGGAGTCCAACAATGTATGGTTGTACGCTTGATGCAGTCAGGTTGTTTATAATCGTACCTGTTCTTTGAACACTACAACCGCATTTTACTTTGTGACTGAAGGCCCGGACGTTCCAGTATTAGTTTGCGGACTTGTGCAGGCCACAACGCGTTGGTACTTCATCTGGCCTTGGCCAGGGTTGGACTCTGTTCCTTCACATGCGATTTTCGTGTCCTACTCTGGACGTAGTGTTGTACCAAATGTTACGAGTTAGCGAACAACTATGTTAAGAAAGTGTCTGTAATATAATGTTGCGCGAAGAGTTACAAGTTACCAAACAAGTGTCTGTAATCCTGTGGTCCGACCACAAACGCCGTTACAAAATGTTCTGTGTGTGTTATTATCAATCTGTGTTGCACAGATTGTGTGCGCTGATGCTCTGTGGACTTTGTTTCTGGTTCAAATATTAAAATAAAAAATAAATATCAGTGCATTTCACAACAAAAGTAAATATACGCTTGTTGGTAATTTTTTTTGTTATTTTCTTCAACCATTTTGTCATATGAAATTTTAGGGGCATGGGCGTCGGAAGTGGAAGCAAGGTACCCCAGGATTTTGAAATTTGACGTTTTCCAATGAATTTTTTTGCAAAAAAGTTTTTTTCTTAGTTTCGAGTGGTGAAAATGAAATTTTGCCGCTTTTGGCCCCCCTGCAAAAATATTTTTGGCCCACTCCTGGAAAATCCACTTTTGGACCCTGCCTGGAATAAAATCCTTCCGGCGCCCATTTTTAAGGGTACATGCTCATCTATCGAAATGCTGAAGGGGTAAATGGCCAGAGAAAGTTTGGGAAACCCTGCTTTAGTGCATCAGTGCGGTAAAATTAGTTGAGCATCACAGCCCCGTGGTTCAGCTCTATCTGATTGCAAACTAGAGATTTTCCATACTTGCCACCTGCATAACTATTCCAATATTACACAACGCAGAGATACGAAATTTCTACGAAGATATCTTCGGCTGCACACGAAACCTCCACTCTATACCCACAAAACTTGAAATATACACAAAATATTCAGTTTTTACGCGAAACATTCAACCTACAAAGATTCCTCTATTACATTTTTATTGAACCGAAATTTGCTTCCTCAACGAAAACCTAAACAAAAGTGCGAAATAGGTTTGGATGCAACATATTTAAGTTGAAGATAAGCATCAAAATACACAAACATTTTTAGGTGTTGCAACTTGAGTTTGTTTGCACTTCAATTCCAACGAGTTTTAGGAAACAAGCATCAGTATCAGTGAGAAAAATAACGAAGTAGACTCGTTTGCTCTTGAATTTCAACTAGTTTTAGTA
>JGI24159J19872_10001933_pt1 | contig 23899 bp, 16 predicted proteins | sample Ectturendosymbi4_FD_19872 | JGI IMG/M metagenome (IMG submission 19872)
AACCAGTTCGGTAGTATCTCCACTTCATTCTGACGATATCCCCTGAAGAGTGTCAGACGAAAAGCTTTGGGATGAATCTCCTACTTCACGCAATATTTAAATCCTTTTATTCAGGCTTGCCTCATTAGTACCTCCGTCAATTGAACTCATTGCACCTAGCTAATTTTTACAGCTTATACGGTTAAAGTTGCTTTTTCATCAGTTATGCTGAAGACTAAGATCCCTTCACAAAAGGAGATAAACAAAGATGAGACTAGAAATAAGAAGTATAATAAAGCATACTCTACCTTAAATCACCGCTACGCAGTTACACCCTAAAAATCCCAGATCTTCAGAAAAAAAAACAGAAAGGCATTAAAAAACAGATCTGGTGCAAAATCCCAGGTTTGGCGCCACTATGGCCAAATCATTTGAAAGTACCAAAAAGGTAACGAAACTCATAGAACAGGTCAATGTGATGTAATATATTTTGTAATATTTTGGTGACGACAGTTGGCGACAGTCCGAAGACTGAATTGTGCTTCTTGCCGGGGCGGTTGCGGTGAACGCTCTTGCCCAAGGAGCGCTGCAGCAATTCACTCTGTGGCCGTGGATCGAACACCCAACCTTCCAATTGAGAGGTGGACAATTTCCCATTAAGCAAAAGATGTATTGATAAAGGCTTTTCCCTGTTTTTTTTTTCAAAATTGCTTGTACAGTTGCAAAATGGTGTAATACGACACCAACGCTTTCGTCGTAACGGCAACCATTATCTTTTTCGCTTAGATTGCAATCGGCATGGCAATGGCAATTTAGCTTACGTTCAAAACAACATTTTTTGCGTCCCCCACTAGAATTTAAAATCACTCGACGTTGAAATATTATGGCTTGAACTTAAAACTATGAAACCGTCTTTGCGGTATATTACCTTCCGCCGAAAACCAACGCCCTCTTTAATAACAGCAGGGGCGGATCCATGGGGGGGTAGGGTGGATCGCAGCCCCTAAAATCGCCGAAAGTAACTTCATTCACGATGATCTTGTACAATTCGGAAACCGACATATCAAAACCAATTCCGAATAAATCTTCCGTCAAGTTCGAATTGTCTTATTGTTCGCGATACAAGACCATTTTGTTGTCCATTGTTTGGTCACAGTGTTATGAAGCACACTTCATCTTTCTTGCAGTAGAGAAGGCGTTATGAGACCTGACTACCTAATAATACTGAAATCGCCCCTCCCCTAACGTTATCAGCTGGATCCACCCCTGAGTAAAAGGATGAGGGCAGAACAGTTAGCTTAGAAATCAAACTCCAAGCATTGCACTTGCACAGGTTCTGACACGAACTTAGTTGCTATGCATTTGAAAAAAGACAAACCGGCTTTTGACAAACCAATCTATTTGGGAATGTGCAGTCTTGACCTTTAACAAACAGTCGAAATTCATTACGGTCATATTGAAACCGATGTATGCTTCAAAAGCAAAGCTGTTGTTCACTGACACAGACAGTTTGATGTACAAGATGGCAAAAAAACGATTAATTATCCAAAGATGTCAGTGATGATGTAGCAGATTTTTTGACGCGAGCAAGTATGAGGAAAATCATCCATCTGGAACACTATAAGGATTGAACAGGAAAGTTCCTGGTTTATTCAAAGACAAAGTCGGGGGAAAGGTGATAACTAAATATGTGGGACTGCTTTCAAAGCCATGTGCGTATGTCTTAGAACAGTGGTTCCCAAACTTGTTCGAGCCGTTACCCAAATCAAGGCAGCGATTATGTCTTATTACTCTCAATAATTCGCAGTGATCGCTCATAATACAGAAAAAAATTGTGGTTTTGGTTTCGCGTTACCCCCCGAAGAATCGCATATTAATCCGGGGGCAATTTACCCCTGTTTGGGAACCACTGCCTTAGAATCTAAAGAACGCAAAAGATGAAAGGGCATTTAAAAGTGTGTGAATAAAAATTTAATTTATTTTGAGGACTACAAAATTTTGTATTTGAAAATACTGTACAAATGAACAAGTCAAATGAAATCGCTGCGAAGCCAAGATGTTTATTCAATGCAAATAAATAAAAAAACCTTTCAGGAAATGACAATAACAGCAAACGTATGCCAGATAGCGTAAGCACGAAATCCCATGGTTTTTGTGATACAAACTTTTAGAAAAAAAATATTTTTCAAATTTTTATACAAACCTGGGTCTCACAGATGATGTTGAAATCGAGGACCGAGTTTGCCAGAAAACTTTGGGAGTAACGAACTTTGTGTGATATGGATGTTATGATGTTATGTTATTTTTTGCGTTTTGATGAAGTCACCCTGTTCACTAAACCGTAGTACACCTTTTTTGTGAAGTTGTCAAAACGGGAGGCAAAATATGGAACTGATACATTTTGGGGAACATGGCCCAAGTTCTCCTTGGCTACGCCCATGGTGTTATGACAGTTGCACAGTTCTGTGCTAGTACTTATCAGTGATTACTAGGTATTTGCTGACCCCAGCAGAAAATGCCGCCCCCTGGTGCGGGCAGTGGCGTTATTTATGACGTCATCGTGCGCAGTCAACCATGATATGATCTTTTGTATTTTGAAGACCTTTATATAAGAACTTTCGCCATTTAGCGTAAATTAATTGTCCACTGTTTACCTCCCCGAACACCACGCAGCGGGGCCCAATGCACAGCTGCTGCTGGTAATAGCTACAACATGATGATATCACCATATCAACAGAGTATTCGAACAACTATACAACTAATAACTATTATAAACAGAAAATCTTCAGATGGACTGTTTCCAAACTAAAAATGAAGATTATGAGGCTAACAACAAGTTAAGCAACATGAACGTAAAAAAACAAAGATTTCGTCGCATTTACTCAAAAATTAGTATTTTCGAACAAACACAAGATTTGTAGTCGGCCGATGTTGGTATGATATGACCGAAGTCATCATTACTCGACTCCCAATACAATTAACAACCAAACAAAATATTCAAAACAAATGGCAGGAAACCGAAACGCAAACTAAAAAGAAGAAATTAACGAAGAGGAAATGAAACTATAGCAAGCGTGAATAGGAAGAAAATCACCAAGACTAATTAATCTACATTAAGACAAATGACCGGTATACTTGACCACAACAACTTTAGTCCTAATTGTTTCGCGTTTATATCAATAGACAAGAAACGCAGTAGGCTACGCCAGTCCTAAGCCAAACAAATTCTGCAGCATAAAGACGGCTCGCATATTCAACAAAAACATTACCAGAAACGCACTCTGCCAGACAAAGGTCAGACAGTCACATCAGCACACACACAGCAGGCGCATACAGCTAGAATATGAAAAATATCGCATGTGAAACACACTCCGCTCTGCAAGCCAAAGTTTCAGTCAGTCCAAGCTGCATTTTATCAGCACAACGCATAACCGCCGCATCAATGACGCTAACACTCCGACCATAATATTTCGTTGTTACTGAAGCTGAACTCGTCAAGCCATTGACGAAGCAAAATCAGAGATTATGTCTCCAAAATCAAGCTTTTCGATAAATTCACTTTCAATGGAAAGAATTGCCAAAACCAATAACCGATTTTTGCCCATATAGAACGCAAATAGGATTTTATCCATTTGAGCTTAGAGAAACTCCTCTCGCAACTGGCAATTGAAACACCAACGGTAAGACAAAATGTAAGACACAAACATAAACAGAGAGTCGAGTCAAGTAGACCACAATTTGTTAACCATTGTAAAACGTCAATCGCAGTAGCACTGCATTCGAAAGTATACCGCTGCTTCATACGAGTCGTTTAAATCTATCAATTTCCACAACCAACTCCGAAAAGTCGATTTCGTCTTCATATATGCTTTTAAGACCATTCAAACAAATCTCTTTGGGTTTTCGTTTTTTAGAAGCTCGTGTGGGATCAAAAGTGCAAACATATCATTCAACTGAACAATTTCGTTGAATCTTTTTTCCGCTTCAGTCTTAAAGTATATCTGTCCAAAGCTTCAAACATACAAGCATAATCACTACAATTTTCATACATAGCTTTGAAACCACTGTGGTTTCTCAGCTTACGCTTTGTAATATAACAAATAATTTGGTCTAAAGTCTCAAATCAACCTTCCGACAAAAATATACCAAATATATACAAAATTTTTGTAGTTCCAAAAATTCATATACTAAGCACCTTGAAAATATACCAAATCTTTCAAATTTGGTATATATATACTGTATATCAGTGGCAACAATGGCTGGAACCATGGCGCTAATAATATCGGCTGTGTCGCCCTCATTTGCCAAAGAAGATTCTGATGGGGCATGGGCCTTAGCTGGTGAAATTAAGAAAGCTAAAAGTTTTAATCAGTCTGAATAATTTCCTCACATCTTTTCATTATCTCTGCTTAAACTAGGCAACTAGATTTTGCCGCTCCCTGAAACGTGCCGCCCCTGGCTATAGCCAGAGTAGCCAGTGGGTTGCTACTCCACTGCTACGAATCAGTCACTTTGAAACAGCACATGCAGGAAATAAAAATGTTGAACAGGGTTATGGATTTCTAAAAGGCTGCCATATTCAGCAGCAAATCCCAATGGATTAATTGGTAAATAAGGAACGTAATGATTGAAATAAAATGTCCGTTTTCAATAAAAGATAACCAATCTGAAAAAGCAAAATATCTTGAAATAAATAAGCGGAAACTTTCGTAAAATAACAAATATGTTTTCAAATTCAAGGTGCTTTACTCTATGCGGAAAGGATGTGGCGTGATTTTGTTGTGTATACATTCGCAGATAAAAAACTCATTGGAATTTTTCGCCATTATCAATTTATTGCAAAAATGCCACAAAACTATCTGGTTTTTCTGGTAACATTTTGATGAAAGTATTGCGGAGTTAATGGAACAAACTCACAGCGGCATTGAAAAAACTTTGTGAAGAAATCAGTCAAACAAGATCAGGTTAAACTTTGAAAAATTCTGCGAATGAAACGACCAGATAGTTATCAACCAAAACCAATTTAGCAAAATTTCACACCTTGCAATATCCTTGAGGAACACGTTGCCGAGATCTGCAAAACGAGATACAAGCAGGACATGCGAGAGTGGGGCACAAGGGGTACGTTGTACCCGCGACCGGTGGCACTGCGACCCGGGACGATGAAGTACGCACGTTAAGTTTTCTGTAATCAAGCCCAATTTTGATGATCGATTTTTTCCCCAAATGCAGCGCTGGTAGCTGTTAGAGTCCTGTGCGGGGCGGGTTAACCAGCACGGGTTGCGAGTACCCGTACTTGCGGGGCGGGTGCAGGAACCCAAAGAGTTATGCGTGCGGGTGCGGTGCGGACGCGGGTTGCACTCATGGGCGCAATTTTGTTGTAAAAGGTGGGGGTCAGCTTGGTTTGAAACCAATACAGTCATCGGGTCGACACAGCAGTGAATCCTTATAAACAAAAATTCCCAATTTGGGTTGTAGAGTTTTTTGTTAGCAACACTAATCACGCTTTGCTTTATCCTTACATATGATTCACAAATTAATATAGGCTACTTAATTTCTTGCTGGACATGCTCAGTGGCGTGAATGATGGAGAGGCAGAGGGGTGAACCGCACCCCCCTGGCAAGATAAATATAAAAACTGGGCCTCCACTTGGCTTATATTTCGGTTTTAGTATCCTTTTGGTTTTCAGTAGGTTGTTTCTTTGCGTTTTTCGGAGTATGTTCGGGTGATTTAGGGTTTTACTATTGCCATCCAAATCCAGACAGACTTTTCTGAGTCTTAGCTAGTGAGCCCAGTTCAGCTGAGCTTTCTCCCTGGCTCAAACCTCTAGTAACGCCACTGGACGCGTTACTATAGTTCAGCAACATGCTCAACATCCCAAACATTGAAAAACGTACAGCGTGATCACACATAACGGCATCTGCTATTACAAGTAAAAGTCAAGAACTCGGCAATGCGTGATGTTAACATTCAAGATGAGCCGACAATTTAATAATGATAGTCTATTTATTGACACGTCTGGTAATCAAAAAAACAGTTTGTTTGCACATGTATAAAATAATAATTCTGCTAGACTTCACGAACAGCAAAACTGCCCATCCTAAAACTAAGTCTCCACAAAATTTCTGCCTTTTGTCTTTGGCAAAACTTCGCGAGATATGCCTGAAAATGTAACTTTCTAACATTATCAACTTGCATCTTTAATCTTACACTGTCTGTTTCTGAATACGTGACAACCAAGGTTATAGAAAAGCCAGTTACATTTCTGCACGAAACAAAACGTCGCGGTAGGCTACAGGGTTGCCAACCTATGTTCAACAAAAATAAGCCAGACCTCTTCCCAAAAAAGTCAGAAAGAAGCCAGATAGCAGTCATAAAGCCTATACATGAAAAAACATGCATAACCAAACGCTAAACAGATATTAAAACTCGTCAGAAACATCGATGTAATACGCTTCCAATCTTCAGAAGCATTTTCTTTCCCCGTAATTACACTGTCGTACATTTGTTTCATCGAGCATTTTTAGTGCAACGGTAAAATCTTTGCAATATTCTTTGCACCCTGCGTAGTCACAGACCAGGGGTTCCCAAACTGGGGCACATGTACCCCTAGTGGTAGGGGTGCATTTAAAGCTAGCAAGAGAAGGGAGAAATATGTTTTTACATTATTCATTTCAAATTATTTACACATATGAATTTGCCCCAACCGTTTCATGCTACTAATGGGGTTAGACAAGGGGGAGTATTGAGTCCATACTTATTTGCTGTATATTCACATGATTTATCTCTTGAACTGAACAACATTAAAGCAGGGTGTTATATTGGTGAAGTCTTATTGAACAACTTGATGTTTGCTGATGATACGTGTTTTGTCCAGGTGTACGTGGGTTGCAAAGTACGTTATAGATGTGTGTCAAGTTTATGTTGAATCGCAAGAAATTATTTTCAACTGCAGCAAAACTGTTTGTATGACATTTGAGACTAAGACCGCAAAAAGCATGGACATCCCATTGCTGACACTAGGTGTGTAAAGTGCAAAATCTGTTTCCCACTACAAATATTTGTGGATTGTATTTGTATCAGATATGGAGATTTCAGATGACAAAGACATTCAAAAACAACTGCAATGTCAATATTATGCAGTGAACAAGCTGTGAGCCTCTTTTTCCTGATGTTTGAACGCAGTGAAAAATGTACTTTTTCGTTCCTTCTGTACGTCCGTATATGCATCAATTATGGTGTAATTTCAAGATGGCATACATCCACAGATTGTGTGTGACCTATAACTTTGGTTGCAGGGCTCTGACTGTATAACCAGCCGTGGCGAGCGAGTGTTAGTATTCATCAGGTCCAATATAATATTTCTACTTTGAGGCTTTATTGAGAAAAAACGTGTACTTGTTTGTTGAACAATGCAGAAACTCCAACAATGTATGGTTGCGCGCTTTGATGCAGTCAGAATGTTTATACCGGTATTCCTTCTTATTCTATGAACACTACAACCGCATTTTACTTTGTGACTAAGTGCCCAGACGTTACAGTGTTAGTTTGAGGGCATGCGCAGGTCACAACGCATTCGTACTTCACCAGGCCTTGGCCAGGGTTGGACTCCATTATTCTTCTCAAAAAGTGTCTAAGGTAGTGTTGTACTGTTGCAACCTATCGGGTAGCGTTGCATTGAATGTGTGATTCACCACGAACGGGAGGCGCGCGAAAAATAGCACCATATATATGTGGCGCAAACAAGCAATAATAGAGTGATCGCGGCGCATGATCTCTATTGTTGCTTGCTGCCACAGTGCGAAGCTTTGTGCACTTGCCACTCTGGCTTTCTGATCGCAACAAAATGGTTCTTTTTGTGAAGGCTGCACCTGGCATGACCTTCACATCCTGGTCACAGCACCATTTTGTTGCGATCGGAAAGCCCGAGTGGCAAGTGTGCAAAGCTTCACACTGTGGCCGCAAGCAACAATAGAGATCATATGCCATGATCACTCTATTTTCTGTGTCTGCTATTATCAATCTGTGTTGTGCAGATAGTGTGTGCTTGTGCTCTATGGACTTCGTGTCTGGTTCATAGATTAAAATAAATATCAGTGAATATTATTTTCAAAAGCATTATAAGCTTATTGGCAAATATATGTTATGTTCCTTCACCTTTTTGTCATAAGAAGTTTTAGGGGAATGGGCATCAGAAAGGGTGACCAAGGATCACCCAGGATGTTCTTAGCTTTGAGTGGTGAAAATATAGTTTTGCTACTTTTGCCCCCCTTGGAAAATCCACTACTGGCCCCTCCCTGGAAGAAATCCCTTCTGGCGCCCATGTTTAGGGGTACATGCTCATCTATCGAAATGCTGAAGGGGTGCATGGCCAGAGAAAGTTTGGGAACCCCTGTCATAGACTCTCGTCACAAGAGATTTGTAATTAATGTGCAGTTCAGACAATGCTTTGTCAGAGTCAAGCCTTTCCGACAGAAAAAAAGCCAGAAAAAGCAAGATTTTGTCTGTTTTATTTTTAATTTCAGAAAAAAGCCAAGTGCGTTAAAAAAGCCAGAATTTCAAAACCTGGCTTAAAAAGCCAAATTGGCAACTCTGGTAAGCTACTGTGGTCTCTCACGCGTGAAACTGTTGAATTCGCATTGTTTCAAGACAATGTTGGCCTTTCTTACAGCATACCACACAGGGTAAAATGTCGGATAAAGCAGTTAACAATCTTTCGCGGTCTCAGTCTAGACTTGTAGCTTGCAAAATGCTAAAAATCATTTCATAGAAGCTAAAATTTATAAAAATATCAGCAGCAGTGATGCCCACCAAACTCTGTTTCAACATCAACTTGGCTATTATGTGTAACATCTAACATGAAAAGCTCTTCACAGAAAACGTGACAAACGCCACTTTTATTCTTGAAACCTCTCCAAATACAAAACCTGAAGATAAAAATGTGAGGAGGACATGGCGTATCATTTCTCTACTGTCTGAAAAAAGTGGGGGGACACGTCCCTCGTCTCCACTACCTAATTGCGCCCGTGGTTATACTTGGTATAGGACGGGCGCGGGATAAAAAAATCTTTGTGCGGGTAACTGAATGTTGAATCAATGTATGTGGAAGTGACAGGTGCAAAAAAGTAACGCTACAGAGAACTTGCAGTATAAAGGTGTAGAGCAGCTATGCCAACCGAAATGCCTTACTTGGTCAAAAATGATGTCACTATCTTCGTGAGGGCCGCACATTGAATTGCTTTCTTTCATCTTGGCAAACCCAAATTCCGTTTAAAGCTACGTAGAGCATTCAACTACAAAATGCAATGGCAACGGTTGTATGGTACTTTTAATCACTTCAAAGTGTGTTCCAATTGGCAAATTTAGTGCTACTGCTAATGAAATAACAAGTGTAGTTAGAAATCAATTTAGTGCACTGGAACACACGAGCAAAATTCAGAAAACTAGAAAACAGTTTTGCACCCAGGTGTGATTGGACACGTGGAAATTTACCAATGCGTGGAACGTGATAAACAGGCACTGAAGACCAATGTATCGAAAATGTCGAATTTGAGATTACAAAAATAAATTCAGGCTGTCGTATTGCACATACACAGTAATGAAAAGCTTACTGGGCTGCATGCGGGCCTCGCGTTTGACATAGCTGGTGTAGAGACATTCTCCAGTGGTGGCGAGACCACAGACTGGAGTTTCCAGGTCTCAGTGATTTTGCAGGAAATTCATTCTGCGCAGTGGCAACCAGCGCTGCTAATGAACGAGTGTTTAGTATCGATGGACATGTCGTGAATAGCAGAAGAGCAAATTTAAGTGTCCCTCAATGAATGACATATTTTTTAACACTGCTCTGAAAAAGAAGCGTTGAAGTTTGACTAGGTTTAACTTTTTTACCTTGGATATTTTTCCAAGACTTCCGTTAGTTTCAAAATGAAACACTGAATAAATTGCCGCTAGCGATGAAACACGGTGCATGCGTTTTTAATGATTCTCCGTGGCAGGGGCAGGTTTGGGACGGAAACAGTGCGGGGCGAGTGCGGGTTGGAAGGGCCTGCGGGACGGGCAAGATTTCTCAAACTCATTTGGGTGTGGGGCAGGTTTAAAATTTGCGGGCGCGAGGTGGGAGTGGACAAAAAATTTCAACCCCCGCAGGACTCTAGTAGTTGTAACTAGTGTTCTTTCTAAGACCTTGACAAATGCGAAATTGTCCGAAGGGTATTTTTAATGGAAATTTGCCCGAGCTGGAAACTCCGATCTGTGGTCTCGACAACACTGGGCAAAGTTACTACACCCTTGNACNGCAAGCTCTCTGTAACATTGAATTTCTTGCTTGATTCACATTCACATACACTGGGTCAACATTCAGTTACCGNCACAAAGACTTTCTTATCCCGCGCCCAACCGCCCCACATCAAGTTCAACCCGCGCCCTCCCCTCACCCACACGCGCAGCTCTGGAAGTTCCCGCACCCCCGAAAATACGAGTACCCGCAACCCGCGCAGGTTAAAGCGCGCACTCTACTAGAGCGTATCGTTCACGGATTCCACGTAGTAAAACTGTAGTAAGCCGCTTGTAAGAAGCGCTGTCACATCTGACAGAATCTCGGGTAATCAATAAGAACCAGCGTTGCATTTTATTGCCAGATGATGCATCGTACATAGGCCCGTCGAATTCTGGAAAAACTCAGTACTTTGCCAAACTTGCCCAAGGCACGTTTGTGTGATACACAAAATTTAGCAGCATTTAATTTCGGTACGCTACCGTTTTTCGACGTACTCTTACGGACAATTTGCACATTTTTGTTTCATTAGCGCACAAATATAAGCAGGGTTTTTATGGTCTATGCCAGGGATTTGCAACTACGTAGTACTGCCGGGCCAATTACAGGAAACCTCGGCTAATCCGGATACGCTTCGATCGACGATATTATCCCTTTTAGGCGGAGATCCGGGTTAACCGGAGATAGTTGTTTCTAGCCTGACGTCACCTAGGTACTGAGCTATCAGTGAAAATCACTTAAATTGAGTACATTTACGACCCAACAGCAGACTTTGCAGAAGTAAAAGGAATTTATTGATGCGTTTACAATGGTACAAAAGACTAGTAACCGCCACATCCAGTTAGTTGTGAGCAATTTTAAGTTAATAATTTTACATTACTTGGCTGCGAATAAATCTGGGATTTTCGACTGACGCAGAGATTTATGTGACCGCTCCATAGGCAGTCACTCTGTTTGGAAGTTAATGCCCTACAGACATCTTACCGAGTGCAATACACTCAGGGGTGATGCTCTTAACAAGCATACTCAACACAACACTGTAGAGACTGAAACCGTGATGCGGCGGCGTACCTTGAGCGTTATGTTCAACGTGATATGCTATGCCCGTGTGTGACGCAATAATCGTCTCTACCACTGTCCAATGCTGCGCGAACTTGCGGCCGTTGTTATGACAATTCTATACGATCGCTGGTGATGGTGAACACGCTTGTGTTGCGCCTGAAAGCTGCCGAATCTTTCCTAGAGACAAAAATCCGGATTTCGAGATGTGAAAAGAGCAGATTTTATCCGGTATTGGCGACGATTTTTATAAAGAAAAACGTTAGAAATCATTCGTACCACCGGTTTTATCCGGTTTTGGCAAAGATCCGGAATTAATCGAGATTTACTGTACATAACCAGGTCGGAACTGGTTACACACAACCAGATTGGATCACGGGTCACAGCGGCATGCGTCAAGCTCTGCTGGTCTAGGTTTTTGGCTCGAGGGCCACACTCTTTAAAATCTGGACCTTTGCGCGGGCCACAAATCTTCAGCTCCCGGGCCACTTTTGGTCCGCTGGCCACGGGTTGCACACCCCTGCTTTATGCTATAATTCATAACGTTATTGGGGGGGCTAGCGCATTACATTTAATAAAACTGCCTGTTGTTTTTCACTTAATATGGAATAATTTAATGTGAAACAACAGAAGAATTTGAGGATAATTGAAATCTAGCATATTAGCTGTCCCACTATCAGCTTCGAATTTGCAAAAGGAATCTATTAATTACAAAGTTGATAGTATCACTAGAAAACGAAGCTAATAGTTTGAGTTACTATACGCCAGTTGCCGGCATAGCAATTAATCAAATTGCAAATCATAGCATGATAACGGTTTTAGCTACATTCTAATTACTATACAAACAATCTATGCAAGTTTCGACGAGTGCCCCAGAAGCTAAGGGAGCCCGGTATTGGTCTTCGTAACCATGGTAAAATTTTCTCATTGGCCCCAGATCGAAGACATTGATTCAAAGAACTGACTTCTTGAAGCTCGTGTGAAGGCAGCAGATATTTAAATTCATTCAACCATAACGAACGGCTCGCGCTGCGCTCTGTCTTGTGTTTGTAGCTCAGCAACAACACAAAACAGAATGCTTTTGTGGCTACCGAGCGAATTCAGACAAACAAAGAATGGAAGTATTTCGCAGCGAGCTGTTATGTTGAAAGTGGACATAGTGAAACATATTTTTGGAATACCGCATGTGTTGTTTGCAGTGAATAGTGATTATTTTCGTTTTCACTTTAGACATGAAGACAAATCAATGAAAAGAACATCGATGGTAAAGTTATTATGCCCGGTGACGAAATGACAGGGGATTTAAACATGGGAAATCAGAAAATTTCAAATTTAGTGCAGTAAATAAAAATTACGTGGACAATCCTTTTCGTAGAAAAGTACAAGGTTTTAATTTCGGCAGAAATAAGAATCTCAGAGCCGCAGTTAACAACAAGGATCTCGTAACTTACAGGCAACTGACTGACGTCAAGGAACATTATGAAGAGTTTGAACAACGCTCGCAAAATGATGTAATGTACATTTCTCTGTAGAAATGCACACGAGATATGCGAAGAAGCATTCCTTGGTGACGAAATAAATTTAGAACACAGACGAGGGCCTCGGGTGTTGCGTTCAGGGGGAGAGCATTCAAACGTTGCGGATTCGCACCAGTTTTACAGAAAGGCTTAGAATTTTGCGTGCATTTCTTAGAATTTTGCGTGCACATATTTCAGGTTTGTGGATGGTGTATTCGATCTGATGGAAATTTTAAAGTAGTTCAAGACAGCGCAGGAAAACCTCTAGTATTTATATCAGAGTTAGAGTTTTATGAAAATGAAGAAAAGTATGTTTACGGGTACATGCATTATGTCGGCAAGACAAACAACTAGTTTGGCTTTACTTAGATTCACCGACACAAGACCTGAGGGTTTTGAGCCAAGACGACAACTCAGTTCCGAGTTAGAAAGCGTATCAAGGCCGTCGCCCACACAAAAAATAGAGTTTAATTGCTTGGTCGAATTAATCAAGTGAAGCCAAACCGTTGGCAAACTCAATGAAAATATTGCAGTTTGAATTGAGATCACTGGGCTGCACATTTTTCGAAACGTCTGCTTCAAAGTAAAATGGCCAATTTTTTGCAAAAATGGGTTTTGTACTAATATGAAATGAGAAAATTATGATATTTTCTTTTTACCTTAAAAATGGCTGTATTAAAATGTTTTATAGCAGTAAAAGCTTTTGAAACATATTAATGTGTAAGATGTTCTAAACATTATGGCGAACACCCTGTAAGTCCCACACTGTTGACAATAACTTTGCGTAATCACGTCGCTCTTTCCCAGAATTCTTCAATTACCAGCTGGGACGTGGCACTACCCGGTCAAACAAATACTCTCATCAGAACAAAGTGTGGTAATTTTATCTTCTGTCAACATTCCAATCACGTCGCAGCCTTTCGTACAGGAGAATGGACGCAAATTTTACTGCCGGTCTGCGCAGATTTGCAATAAGTTGAATGTTTTTCTTATACGTGATGTGGTTAGGAGTGACAGGAATATTTGGACTAACAGCTACATGGTTTCAAAGTGAAAACTTTCTGTATAAAAATAGAGCAAAGGCGGTGAAAATAACGAGCTTCACAGCACCGTGTAGTTTTTAGAAATGAAACGAAAGTGTGAGATGCTGCTTACAGTGCCGTTGAAAGGTTTGTGAACAGACTACATCGTTTGTGAAGTGACGTTTGTACAGCAGTAGATCTTCCGAAACTTTGAATATCCTTCAAGCTCTGTAACCTTTACTTTGGGCAACATTCAAGCTGAACATTTGCCAAATTTGGATTTCTACCTTTTAAAGACTTAAAAAATCAATTTTTTGAAACGGTTCTGCGTCTCGTATAGCGGAAAATAAAGTTGAGTACAATAAATATCAGAAAAAAATTTACCATCATTGGGGACGTTTATATAGAGCAGCAAATGAGTTATCGAAACGCTGTCAAAGGTCTAATATTGAACTCCTGAGCTGGGAAATATCTGACCAATAGAAGTTGCAGACCTTGATGACAACGTTTCAAGCATAAATGTTTTGCAGATGTAATTTATAATAACTTCAGTTTATCTCTTTGTCCTCATGCGTAAAGTTGCATATTGTGATTTACTTGTTAAAGTGGTGTTTGTGTAATTCGTTCAGGCAAACTGGTTATGTATGACGCACGTTTTGATCAGAAATATCACGAAAGCTTCATTTTAAAGGAAAAAGTCTGTGACAATTTTTGCATTTGTATAGTTCGCTAAAGAACTATATCCGCAAATGAATTGTCTAGGAAAAAGTAGAATTAAATGTCTAGGCTACATGAATAGCTAATCTCACAAAACAACACACACGAAAAAAACTGGAGTAATTTACATATATATTTATATAATCCAGGTAAATTTCTTAGCAGCCCAAGGTTAAATCATTTTTGAAACACTGAAGGTCTGCATTCGTGATATGTACTGTACATAGTACTTTGGGGAAATATTAATAATGTTCATGTGATTCTCTTTTATAAATATGACAATTTGCGCCCTTCTTTAGCAAGTCTATGCAATTTAACTTTCAAAACGTGGCTTTCAAAAAATTCCAAACGCAAGTTTTTGCGCTCTGCCATTTAGCTTGAGAAATACAGTAATCCCAACAAAATCAGCAACAGCACAAACATACTTTTCGGGTGTACAGCAATAAAAAGCTTGCACTCTATGTTCAATTTTTCAGTTTAATAATATTTTTATTTCTCAATAATCAATCAAAGCGAAAATCCGTGCAAAACAGAACAATGAGTGCTTCTCTCTTTACTGCAGCAATGAGAATAATCTTTCTGGAAATATTCAAGTGTTGATCAGTTGGAGTGGCATGCACAGCCCATTTGTTCAGGGCATAATAAAAAGCAAGTCGAGTACTTACTGTATTTAACGAAATATTCCTTATAAAGGTAATAAAAATTATTCGCAAACGAGACCATTCCATTTGCCATTAGAAATTTTTATTTCAAAAATGAAGCACATCATTTTCCTTGACAGCGATTCAGTATCTTTGTATGGGTTATCGACGCTCATCAAAATATTTTTTCTTGATGCTTTCAATTTTTCTGTCGAAGCACAGCGCTTTGTGTTATGATGGCCAAAAAGATTTGCCAAAAAGATTTCACTATGAAGGATTTTTTGTGAAAATTTGTAGTTCTTGAATGACGGTTTCAAAATACTTACACATGTTTAGGGTGCTCCCACATGCAGGGAGATACCAATGTGTCACAGCGCTTTTACGATTACGCAAGTAGTCTGCTCACAAGCACCATTTGTTGCGGCAGGTTTTATATTCTGGGAATAAAATAGTTACAGCATTCTATTTGAACGCTAGCAGCAACTCACACAGAAACTTTCGTTGGGGAGGACATGCTTCTAACGTTTGGCCACTTTGATCACTACGACACGTAGATTTGAAAACTTTTTGTGGTCCTGTATTTTAAATGGCAAATTAAGTTGAAATTAGTGAATTTTTTTGTGCAATTTTGGTAGAAACACTTCCGTCATATCCTACTTTATTTCATATTGCGTTTTTGCCCCAGAAACTGTAGACCAGCAAAAACATAGTTGTGGAACTCTTTTACTACACTGTGTGTTACTTTTCCGTACTTCAGGTTTAGATTGATAGCTGAGCAAGCTGCATAACTCTAACTGATTCAGCAAAGAAGAATTACAGTAAAGATTTTTGAACTATTGCAATTCTGGTACTCTCAAACTCTATCAAATTTATTTATTTTTGCTGAAGATGCAATTCAAAAACTTCACATTATGTTTCCGAATAGGAAGCCTATTGTTTCTCAAAATGGAGGACTATCTATTGCGGCCAACTATCTATCAATTTATTCGTTTTTTAATATTAAAAAAATAGAGCTAAACTACCACATCCTTTCAAGGGTAACATATCAGCAAACTTAACGAACTTTATAATAAAAAAATAAAAAAAACTGCAACACGATGAATGGAAAAGACGCTTTTGCAAGAACACTCATTAAAACGTTTTTTTACAAATGCCAGCACTCCCACAGTGATCCCCAGGACAAAGATATTGATAAATCATTGAAACAAATTTTTTCAAGTGAAGTCAAGACTTTTTGTTGGAAGGGAATGCATGTACACATTGTAGTATGCAATGGGCTTCGGCCTTTCGGGGTCGTCGAAAGGTCAGCACTTGGGGGTATCGCTCCCCGCTTTCCATCCTCGTGTGGTTACTGCAAAGACAACAAGATTGCAGGCGATGGCGGCACAACTTTAACTCTAATTCTTACAGTTATTCCTCCCCGAAGAGGTGTAATCTCTCACCTAAAACGACCGCAGTCAGTTAAGTGCAATGATACTTTCTGGCTGCGACAGAAATTAGAACATTTCGTGCCAGCGCCAAAATTAAGCAAGCACAACACCAACTTGCTTGTCTCAGACTCGGACCACGAGGTTTGACGATAAGTTCCACTTGTCTGTTACGCACAACCATGAAACTTCGATGAAGAAAACTCACAGCACAATAGGCATACAAGAGACGGGGAACTCCAACAAGTATCTCCGCCGTTTCATATTTCACATCGTTATTCAAAAATCTCTTCATTTTACAGGGATAGAAATATCCACAGCAGTTGAAAGGCTCCAATAACATTTGAAGTGAACACGAGAGGCAAAACTATGTCAGGTCAACCAGAAAGAAAAAACTTCCAGCAAAAGAGACTGATCTCTATGTCTATGATAACACAACAGTTTCTTTCATTTGGAGGGGCGTGGGCATAGCTCATGTGGCCACTACCTCATACGTCCGTGTTTACAGCTAATAGCATGCTGCCGTGGTGGACATTAGACAGTGTACCGCCACCACTCGTAATCAAGCCAAAAGTTGTAAAGGAAGCTCTGCAATGGAGCGGCGAGCTCAAGTGCTGACTTACGTCGATCAAACTGAACTGACAAACGAATTAAACTTGCAATGCAATTATTTCACTCTTGTTGAACGTCACTTTCGTTCGACGAACAACTGACTTGGAGAAAACTGCTAACATGAACTGATTACCTTTCTGGCTTTTGGTAACCACAAGCGCAGACGCGTTCTTGTATAAAAGTGACGCCTGTACGCACGATCAACTATCCGCTTTTTGACGCAATACACGAAGAATTCAGACTTAACAAGAGAGCGTCCAGTGGATGCACCCAAAATTCTCCGAAAGCCCAACTCTATAGTTATTCTTAATGCATGGCAGTGGTGTAGCAAGGGGGGCCCGGGCCCCCTGGGCCCCGGGGGGCACCTACTTGGGGCGGCACCTGTTGATAGAANATTAATTTTCAAAANTTTTAACTGTTCTTTCTTATTTTTAAGCAAAGCTTTTACAGTTCTAACTCAGTGGTTCTCATATGGCAGACATTTGGCTCACTAAGGGAGGAATTGGGGAGGAAAAGATGTGGATGAAAATACCTTAAGTTTTATCATTACTTTATTCAGCGCATGAAAGCAACTGTACAGCGAGGTTGGTTTAGATGGAAATGTCTACAAAGTGCAAGCACAAGCTGCAAAGTGCAAGCACAAACATACAAAGTGCAAGCACAAGCATGGTTTGAGCCAGTTCTTTCAGTCCACTGCTTGGCTGCACTAGATCTCGAGGCACGTGTTGAGCAGCCAATGGATTGTCTCATCATCCGTGCGATCTATGGGGAGGTCGACGGATAGGACATTGGAAGAAAACATGGCGCCACTCACAAGTCGCAGAAGCGGCCATACTCCGTTTGTGCAAACATGAGCGGAAATTTCCGAAACCAGTGCGGAGGCGGATAATCCGCCTAGTGCACCGCATTTCTGTTACTGTAGTCAGATGAAGTGATGAGTTGTTGTGCAGCGGGTACAAATTGGTGTCTCGATTTGAGATGCATACATTCCCACTCGATGGACAGGTGAGCGCTGAATGGAGCAGATGCCCAGGGTCCATGGAGCCGCGTGCTGGAGACAGTATGGTTCCCTGCGACGAATCTCAGCAGGTTGGATGCCTGCGATGGTAGCAAGATTGTCTGCTGGTGTAGGACGCAGGCATCCAGTCACAGTTCGCAAGGTGTCATTGATGACAGAGTCAGTGAGGCAGGTGTGAGCACTGCGGCACCAGACAGGAGCGCAGTACTCTACTGTTGAATGGACCAAGGCTAAAGTGGCTGATCTTAATGTTGTTGCTACAGGACCCCAGCCCAAGCCAGCAAGCCGCCTCAAGAGTACCATGCGTGATGTCAACTTTTCGCGAAATGACTCGAGGTGTTGGCGGTACGTGAGTGCCCTGTCCAGCGTTACTCCGAGGCATTTGAGTTCGAACATTTAGCTTCCTTGTTGAGATGGAAGACTGCCAACACGGTTTTTGTAGTACTGAGTTTAACTTCCACGTCTGGGGGTAATCACCTACGGTTGCCATATCTTTGTTTAGCACTCCTTCCGCTGTTTGTCAGCCTCCATCAGCATGTATGGTTGCTGGGTCGTCGGCGTGTTTATACGTTCTGGAGCCGGTGGTGTAGATGTTGAAGAGAAGGGGTGCCAGGGCGAATCCATGTGGGACGCCGTTCCTGAGGTGTCGTAACATACTCCGTTTGCGGTGGTAAGCGTGGTAAGCGTGAAGTTGTGATTACTAACCATCTCCATGATCAAGCCGACCATGCGCCTGTCAGGTAGCAATCGCAGTAACCTGCAGCTACAAGCGGGGTTTCCAGGTAGTCATTAGCAAAAAAAGACCAGATCAACCCTCACAACAGCCAAGCATTCATCAAAAAAAACAGATTACAAGATAAATACACATCGACACCTTTAAAACACCCACACTGGCTTTTGAAAGGCAATGTATAGGCTACATATTTTATACATAATAAGAAAAAAGCTCACTCCATAAAACGTCTCGAAACTTTTGGCCTTGCTGAAGGGTAATCTGGAACTGCAAACCTGAAAGCATGAAACAGCAAAGCAAAACTTATAAATACTCGTGAAAAGTTTCCAACAAAAATGTATCATTCTGTGTCCAGAAATAGTGTCTAGAAATCTAAAAGTGTCCAGAAAACTGCCAAAATCATCTTTAAAACTGTCAAATCGACATAAAGAGTCTGATTGGCCAATAAAAAAGCTAAGAGTTGAAAAAAGTCAAATTGGCAATACTGAGTGCAAACTGGTTTAACGGCAGTGACTGATGTTATAAAAGAGTCAGCTTGATTCATAATCGTCTTTTATTTCTTCACAGTACGTAGTGTGAAATTTTTGCAATTATCATTTGTGATCTTATCCTTGTTGGGGAGAAATTCACAGTGATTGGGTTTGTAAGGGAGGAATGTGAAAAAAAATATTGAGAACCACTGTTCTAATTCTTTTCAGTTTTTGTGTTTAGAAGCCCCAGACTGGTAGACTAGCCTAAAAAACAAGACATGTGGCCGTGGAGTGAGCAAATTGTTGAAATGTCTACTCAAAGGTCTGGTTCAAATCCAATGTGCTAAAATACTCCAGTGTTTGTCTTGTAATCAGGGTTTTTTAACACACTTACTTATGGGGGGGGGCAATTTTGCCCCAGTCCCTACACCTTCCTCTCCAGCCAACCTTACTTCCCCCATCCCAGTCAAAAGTTATTTGCACAAAGAAGAGATGACATTTGACCGCAGACTAACAAACATTACTACTCCGGTATTTCGCGGTTCATATTGACCCTCATCTCAACATCTGGTAAAAAGGCGCTGCATGAAATCACGGTAAATAGTCAATGCTAGCTTAATGCTTTTTCTCCTATCGTTGGTTCCTTAGCAACAACCCAACGGCACATCATATATCACCTGACATCTATGGCATTGGCGACGAACGTTTCATTGGGGCAACGATAGCTCAGTGGTTGAGTGCCCGTCTCTCAACTGGAAAATTTCCTGTTTTAATCCACGGCCGCGGAGTGAATAACCGCAGCGCTCCTTGGCCAAGCTAGAGCGTTTACCTAAATTCAAGGATGCAGTGTTAACAAAAAAGGTGTGGGAATGCATCCAACAAATAGCCGTTTAAAAAAAGATTCAAACCCATTTTAAAGCAAACGTGAAAAATGTTTGGGAACGCCGTTCTCCCGCGTTTCCCGCCCCACTACGCCTAAACTGCCCGGGCAAAAAGCGTATTTCAGGCGTTGGCTTGCCGCAAATTGCCGTCACCAAAGTTATAACGACATTTCTAGTAACATCTCATGCAATTTTTTAATGTTCGTATAGATACAGTATTTTCAGTAAGTGCCATAAGCTGTAGCCTACATCATTAGGTGGGCTTATCAACATTAAATTTTGGCGATTGAAGTGAAGAATTTTGCAAAGGTAACGTTGCCAGTTTCAATACAACTGCTGTTTTTCTGCATGACGTAATTGTGTCGGTAAATGATGTTCTCGAAGTGCGATAGCGCAGTTGGTGTGCTTGGTGTGCTTGCATGGGTAACTTCGAGATCAGATTGCTGACTGCAGGTTTGAACTGCAACTACGGTGAATCAGAGCCAGCCAATGGACAACGTGGATTTCATTGATGTCTCCTTTGTTCAACGGTATACCTAACATTTGCAGTCATAGAAGAAGTCATTTGAACAAGAAAAACGTAGGAAAGGTGTTGCTCTTATTTTGATGAATTTTAGGCAAGAAACTTAGTCTGAAAACATAACGCAAGGGCAAACGATAAGTTTATATATGATTGTGGTGAATGCATTTATTAAAAGGGCGATAATCGAAAAAGTTACGCAACATGGCAATGGCTGTACTGAATAAAGTTTTTCAACGCAATTAATGGCCAATAATCACTGCTGGGCATTCAAAAGGCCTATGTCCCACATGGCATGGTTTGGTAATATAGTTTTCGAAATAGATACCTGTTGGTAACGAAAGAGTTAAAGCAATAATTACGCAGGTGTAATTGGAAAAGTTCAACAGCTAGACCAAAAGTGCAGTTCACAATGAAGGCTACAAGTCAGCGCTTCTCAACCAGAGCCAGTTTTAAACCTATTTGACCTATTTTTTCAAAATAGGTCCGTACCTGTAGAGCGCCCCGCACAAGTGCCGACAGAGTTAATGTTTGAAGCTTTTTATATATTCTAAAAGAATTAAACGAGTACTGAAACGTGAAGTGAAAAATGGAACATTCTTTACATGACTGAGATCATATTTTCAAAATAATCAGTGTTATAGCCTGCTATATGCAGTATATATATTTTGTTTTAGTTAAAAAACGGGGATACTACACGAAATATTGACATACATAAATGTTCAAATCTTTAAATTACGTATGCCGCTTTCACATCCCTTAATTTTTTTCGTTTGATCCACTTGGAAAGGGTTGAATTATTTAAAAAAAAAGCGGTGGGCTTACCGGAGATTGAAAACCAACAGCGAAGAACATTTGACGAAACATGTTGTGTCCATAAATGCATATGCTAAAAAAGCAAAAAAATAGGAAAAGTAATGATGAAGAGGTTGGCGACAAGCAGAAAAAAGCAAGAGTCATAATTGACATCGAAAAACAAGACCCATTTCAGTTTGTGAGTGTTTGAGTGTGATCTTCAAGATGCTTTAGTAATCCTTGTTTTTTTAAAAAAGTACGAATCAGGATCTTCTTTAATTTTAAATTCTTGTCAAATTTGACGACGGGTGGAAAACGCGGCACTTTTATGGTCGGCCCCGGAAGGCACTTGGCCTCGCTGCGCCACTGATGCATGGACTTCGATACCAATGCAAACTGTTCTTTTTGAATTAGAAATGCAATGTACAAAGATTTTACAANCACGTTGTCACAGATGTACCAACAACTTCCCAAACCCAATGTATAGTGCGCATGGTTGATTGATGAAATAGAAGCACATAGGCGCCCAATACCGGTACATTGATAAACAGGAACTGGTGTGCTGGGTGATATTTACAATTTTTGCTTTGCCTAGTGAAGCTGCAGTGCAGCTATAGGGTAAGTGTCCTTTAAGTTCATGCACCTGGACTTTGAAGTAGTGGTTTTTGTACTTATTTACGCCCGCAAATAGGCAAAGCACATTGAAAGTTTGGACCGACAAATTGACCTGGAACAATTTTGTGGATACAGGAAAGGAGACAATTTAAATGCGCACACTTCATAAACTTTTACGCTGGTTTTCATGAACTTTTTGGCTATGCCATGCAGCGGCCTTATCGAGTGAAAAAAACTTGAAGAATTTACTAATTAGAAGCTTTCTTGCCGGTTGGCAAGAGGTATTACGAAACTAGAGATTTAAATGCCCTGCCAGATTCAATGCGTTCAAAGTCTCTGATCATCTCATCGTAATCGAGCTTTTTTTATACTGGAACGTCTAAATTTCTCCAAACAATATTTAGTCACTTCAACAAAGTCGCCAGACAGCAAATACAATATTTTTTTTTCAATTTTGTAAGTTTTTTTACATCAGTTTTGATTCACGTTTGAAGGTATTGAATATTATTTGCCATTAGATGGGATTTCAAACTTTGTCTTGCTAACTTCCTTCAACTAGTGTTTCGGGCCGGAGGATAATATTGCAGCCAACAGTAATCCGCAGAGGCATACAACCCTTTAATGCGGATTGGGATTTCAAAACATTTCGGATTGTCACAAATTAAGACGTTTGGTAGAACAGTGATTATAAAGTTTATAACAAATTGTGGAGTGCTATTGTTTTTCTTAAAGTGAAGGGCCCAGCTTGCACTTGTTTCAGAACGACCAACAATAGTTTTGGGAAAACTAGCGTTACTACTCAACAGCTGCTGATAGACTAACCGGACAGATGGACACGGTTCAGTGTCCAGTACAGACCAAGCCAAAAAATGCAAAATAAAGCACTTGTTGCTTTATGGTTGAATGACCAGCTGCTGGAGTCTTCGAAATCGAATAGGAGGTCTCCGTCTACGGGTTCAAACTTTCATCTTTTGTCATTTGTGTCAATGTTGTCGAGTTAATTTTATTTTGACAAAATATTACAATACGCAATGTAAAATTTTGCCATGAAGCAAAACTGCAGGCCTTTGTCAAAATGCAGATGACCCGCAACCAACCAAAAATTTTCCAAAACAGAAGACTTTTTCGAGAACTGAACAACCTTACGTTGGCAGAACTGCCATCAAGTTAATACGACAGACACTCGTCACGACTGTCTCGATCTGTTCAGTGTTCATTTCGGGCTGAATCACTACACCTTGTTAGCAACAGATGCAGACACTTGGATCCTCAAAGTAAAATAAATTTTCTAGAGCAGGGAAGGGGTCTATTTACCTTTATCGTCGAAAAGAAGATAAGACGAGAAAACTATGCCAAAGAGCGAGAAAGACTTCTCTTGACTTAGTGTCTACATGTCTGCTCGTCATGGAGTTTCGTTTTGACGCGATGTTGCACTCTAACTTGGGTAATGAAAATTCTTATGCGAGCCATATTGAATTTTCACGCGGGCTGCATATTCCCCACTCCTGCTCTAGAGACCGATTTATTTTTGGAAGTTTGACCTTGATTGCAATAGCTGTCAGGCTCAGGGCCGTCCTTACGTGTAATAATTTCAATGACACACTCAAGGCCGGCCTTAA
>JGI24159J19872_10001935_pt1 | contig 23895 bp, 14 predicted proteins | sample Ectturendosymbi4_FD_19872 | JGI IMG/M metagenome (IMG submission 19872)
ATTTAAGCCGCCAGAAGTAATTGGCTTAACTTTGTCACATGAACTTTTTGCAGTTTCCAATATTATAAACACTGGGTGATAGTTGGAGATGAAAATGTGTGGAACAACTTTCGTTGATTGAGTGTTTTCTTAAACTTCTTTTGATGTAAAGCAGTTTTCATCGTTAATGTGATCAAATGTACAAAGATTAATCTCTCGGAGAAACTGCTTAGCTCAGTTATTGTTGCCATCGCCAATGCCAAAGGCTGTGTTCATGGGTATCGGATAAAATGTATCCAGGAAGGAGCACTTAGAGATTTTTCCAAAGTTTTTTCAGGGGGGGGGCTAAAGTGATGAAATTCGATTTTTCCCATTCGAAACTAAGAAAACAACCTTTTTTGCTGAAATGTTCAAAACCAGGGGGACCAAGGCTATATCCCGTCCCCCTTCCGATGTCCATGGCTGTGTTTGGATACGCAGTGTTCTAACAACAACAATTTAGCGTACGCCTTATTTCTCTAAGTTTTCGATGATAATAAGATTTTTGTTGTTTGCAGTGCTAATAGGGAGTGTTAATCTCTTAAATAATATTAGCAATCAGTTTATTTTCACAAACACGCTAGCTGCGTTGTACAGACAATTATTTCGTCAGCGGACTATAATTAGCTCAAAGGCCAGCGAATCGAATCAACCGGGAGGTCATCTCCCAGCCAGTCGTAGTGGTCTAGATTGCAGAAAGTACTGAGAAATTTTTTGAAGAGTTGTGATTGAAAATGTTTGTTGCAGACTGAAGTGAATTTTGCACGCAAGAACTTATTAGTTGTGTTACGGTGTTCATGCAAGCAATACTACCTTAGAAAAGCAAATAACATAAAACTGTACGGAAACATGTTCACTTCAGCTGAAAAAGGATTTTTTCAAAGTGCATTATTTTTTGAGAGTTTAAGAAAACACCTTCTGTGGTGAATGTATGATTACATTGTCACGTAGTGGCGCCCGCTATTGCAATCTTTTGGTTGTTCCTCTGTGTTCGCCCCGCGGCTGTTGTGCTGTGCTTGCGATTTCTTATTGCAATACTGCAAAGCGTTCTTTCAGTGCAGCATGCCCGTCCTGGGAAGCATTCGATAAGTTAACCAGCCCGTGGTCTAGTGGTAAGTGCGTCCGCTTCGGTGCTAGTAGGTCTCGGCCGGGTCTTACCAAGACCTTGGAAATTGGTACTGTAGCTTTCTCACCAGGCGCACAGTGTACGGAAGAACTGCAGGGAACACAACCAGAACATAGAAACCAAACCGAGTGAAAATTGAACTCAGAAGTTGTACAAACTCAGTCCTGGCGCTACAAGACCATTGTAGTTATAAAGCGCCAACAACAAACCACCATATCAAACAAACAAACAAATCGATAAGTCCGCTGTTGTGTTTGTTTCACGTAAGAGTTTATTTGCTCTACTGTTCATTGTATCTTTTTGTGCAGGGCGCTTCATGATTGAGCGGTGTCTTTAGTGAATTAAAGCTTGGTTTTCCGTAAATAGTGTTTAGTGGGATTCGCAGGCAAGAGCATGACACCACATAAAACACTGAAGTTAGCGTATTTTATTTAAAGTAGGTTATTTTGCTAATGTTTTGCATAGGACTACAGACTGCTCACAAAGCATACGTTTATCCACAGTTTGAGAATTTTTCAAACCAAGTGTTTTGGGAGCTTTACGAAATTGAAAAAAATACACGAAAAATAAATGCATTGTCAAAAAAGCGTTCTTTTTACAATGTTATTTGAGAATCCCGTGCCGTTTAATATGCACTTACGAATTACAACACAGCCTACTGTTAAGAAAATGGCCGGTATTTTAGCTAAACACATCTGGCAACCCTAGTTAGGAACGATAGTGTCAGAGAAGCGTCGACTACAGGCATAGAGATTTGTAATGAATTGCTTTTTGCTGATAGAGATTTGTAATGAATTGCTTTTTGCTATTGTGTAATAATTTGAATGATGCACTCACCAACTTCCCTTATCAGTTTTAAATGTTGTGGATCTGTTGTTTTAAACATCATTTTATTGAAAGTGGCCCGCAAGTTGTCACGTTTTTGTAAAATTGCCCGTACGTAAAAAGTAGTTGGCCCACGCTGGATTAAGCTATTCACTCAGGCACATTGGTCACACTCAGCCTCACACTAGGAATGGATATTTCAAACTTGTGGTTGCATTTCTATACATTCACTCTGGCTTCTTTTCACACTGTATAAAACTACGTGGCTTACCGCTATCAGCAGTCACTGCCTCGCTGCACTATCTGCCAAGAATCCAAAATACCTAAGTTCAATAGCAAGCAGCAACATGCGGCGAAACGCGTACTATCGTAACTTGAAGTGAAGCATGTTATTGTTACGCAAGAAAGACCAACACCAGAAGAATCCGCTCCCAAGTTTGGCCCCGCAAACGAGCGGACACAAGTGAACTGCAAGCTCACTATGACACCAGGACCGTGAACTGGCTCTTGTGCAGTGTGAGTGTCTTACCGGCAAATAAACTGTCATTGCAAGAATTAAATCAATTAATCGAAATTGAGCTGCTGATTTCATGTTTGCTAGAAAAGTTTGGTTCTTAGGCCCAATTTTCAGGGGGGAAAATGCCCGTTTTGACCCCCCTGCGGACGTCCATGGTAACAAACAAACGTAGCATCCAATGCTGACCATTTTGCTTTTCATCAGAAGTTCTGCAGTGTCTAGCGGTCTTGCGTTTTTGCGAGTTTTTGTCAGTGGAAGATTGAACATCAAGTAAGTTGATCTGAAGATTTTCTTTACATGCACATTGGAGATGGTGGTGGGGCCTCTTTGAAAGTATAGTACTTACACATTACAGTTGCTGTTAGGGGTCCATTTGATAGCAAGGTACTTACACATTATAGTTTCTGTTGGTGGCCCCTTTGTAAGCAAAGTACCTGCACATTGCAGTTTCTGTAGGGGGAACTTTGAACTTACGATCTGCTTTGTAACACATTATATGAGTGGATAATAAGTTTTTCACCAAAAATAAGGAAAATTTATTCGTGTAACACTTCAAGGGGGCCCCCAAAAAGGGGGGGCGACGCAAGTGCCTCGCTCGTCTCCCCTTAAACAAACCACTGGGTATACCCTCAATACAACATAAAAGTGTTTTCTCGATCATTAGCGTGTCTCATTAAATAGCACAAACTGCAAACAACAGTTGTGAATTGCATTTACCAGGTGATATTATCATAAACCTACTTAATGCAGCAAAGGGTAACAGAGTACAATAGTACATAAATACTCCATGCAGCCTTAAGGCAAGATGCCTTTAGTATTCTTACTGCTACCCAGGCCGGTAACCGGCTTGGGACACCAGGTGGGGCGAAAAGTTTTCTAAGAGGGGCCCAAATTTTGTAAACTATGCCCAACACATTTTTCCAGGGAGGGCGAAAAATGCAGGGGGATTTCCCCCTGGTTACGGGCCTGCTGCTACCCTTTAGGGACCGCAAAGCCTTGGACGTTGTCCACTCATATCTTGCCGACTGATAGAGCTAGTAGATGTTCAAACCCTAATGAAGCAGAAAGTCTACTAGCTTCAATTTTTAAAAATTCGGGAACTTTTGGGTTTGAACTTTTTTGGTGTGCGTCACGGCTTAGGGAGGTTAAGGGGTTTTTGAATAACGTAATAAGGCCTGAGGAAAAAGTTCAAGTGGCAATTTAACTGCGTTTTACTTCAATAATAAACTAGGCGAAAATCCGCATCTTTAGAGACCATTTTTGGACACCAAGCGTTAGTGGTTGGCAAATTACGGCCAAAAATTGATAATTAATTAATAAACATTTGGAATTTCGATTCATAAAGTTATTAGCATTTACAAAAAGTAAAAGATCCTGCAACTAAAATATATTTGCAGTCTTGAAGTGGAAAATTCATGTACAAATACAATAAACGTCACCCACCGGCTACATTTAACAAATTATTTCAAGCTCAGTCAATGATGTCCATCCGTATAACACGAGACAAATTAAAGCATGGACATTTGCAATGCGACAGCTCGTTCAAACTTAGGTACGAAAATGCTGAATATATGTTCAGAAATTCCTTTAGAAATAAAAAATAAACTGCATTTGACACTTCTTACAGCCCAGTATAGAAAATGTGCTACTCGGGTACTACAAAGATTATTGGTTTTCTACCTTTTTTGTTGGTGTGCATTAACCAAGTGCATGAGGTATTGCTGTCACATCTTTCTCAGCTTGCTTTTTGTTGCTTTCACTAAAATTGATCGCATTAGACTTTCGTATAATGTAGTGAGATGCCTTTAGTCTCCAATGGCATTGCGAATCATATATCTACCGAGAAGTAAACGAATTTCCGCTCCCATGTAGGCACCATTATATCGACTGAAAATGCATTTGTCGAACGAACAATTGCACGGCTCTTTCTCAACCGGCTTAAATTTTGTGGCATACGTTGCATCGCTGCATTATTTCATAGCAACAGTGACTCGTTTCCATCTTTAGTATCACGAATATTTACAATATATGTGAAAACTGCAAAAAAGTATGTTGCAAACTTAACTTAAACCCACTTCTTCTGGCGGTTTAAAATTGCCTGCATCGCTATTTGCATCCATTAATCGTATAAACAAATGCATTGCACGTATGAAACCTTATACTCAGAGCAACAGACTTTTACTTACTTCTATATATATGTCCATACATAGCAACTGTTTCCCTTTACTTACACTATAAGTAACTTCGCTCTCTCGAGGTCTTCCCAAATGATCCCTGGCTCTTCGCAACCTACCACTCCACCATATATTTTATGAATTGGTCTAATTGGAATATATTACAGTACTACGCAGTGATGCAAATCACCATCTAAGCATGTTCTCTTTGCTATAGTGCCACATATCTATATGCTTGTGTTCCTTCAAAGTTAACCGTTTTAGCGGTATCTCCGCGTATGCCTTATTATTACCGCCACTTACCTATGCTCGTCTTCTTTAATGTATCTGTGTGTCCTTTGCTAGTGCCATGTGTGCTTAACCCTACTCTGTTACGCGCGGGTGTGGGGACGTTATACAATGCAATACGATAGAAAATATGAACATTGGTGGTAAATTTTTTCCATGCTTTTTTTTCAAATTTTTTAATAGGAAATCGATTTCCTGTAACACTTAGCATCCTTAGTCCTATAATCTTCTTCAAATGGAATACTATTCATTCTATTTGAACTATTTGAATGAGATTGTATTGTAGGCCTGGGGACGCGTAATGTTACGTGAAACGGATTTCCTATTTTTTAAAATTTACTGATGGATTCAAACCCTTCAATTTTGTGGATACCTGTTACTTGAATACAGACAAGGGTGTAGTGCTAAAAAAGAGGTGTGGGAACGCCGTTCCCTTCCCACACCAAATAAAGAGGAAGACAGCACAAAATAGTTCGAACAAAGTGAGCATTCGCCTGTGACAAGAATTTCCACACTGAACCTACCTGTTTCACTGTACTGCTAAGGTGCTGTACACGAGATAACTTGTCATTTGTTGATTTGTGCTGCTCCAGGCGCTACACGCAGAAAACGAAATGAAAAAATCTGAGTCTTGAATAACGTTACTAGTGAAAAAAGGTGTGGGAACGCCGTTCCCACCCCACCACACCCCTGAATACAGATATGTGCAAATTTGAATCATCGCAAAAAGAAGAAAGCAGAACACAGTCGGTTGATTCCTCGAAAGCTTACAGCAAACTTAGAGCTTTTAATTTTTTTGAAGCAAGAGCTAAAAGAAATAAAAAAACAAAGGACGGATTACTGTGGTCGTGTTCATTTAAAATGTTAATACATTTCAGAGTATCAAACTTTGCTTGTCTGACTTGCAACCGTACGTCAACCCAGCATTGGTGCCATTTCCTCTATTTGTATCGTTGCATGTGAGGAATTCTGTTGCTGCCTCCAAGTTTCACGGTACAGTGACGACTTGAATTATTTCTAATGTTTATTTTAATATTAGAGGGGTGCATTTTGACTGCGCTTTACACTGTCGTGGGTTTCTGGAGAAACATATGGGGCTTGTGGCTGAAAAGGGAACAAAAACATCGTCCCACAAAGAAACGTTGCAACACAAAACCTAGTGATTGCCAGGCCCGTAACTAGGGGGCGAAGCCTCTCCTGAAAAATTTTTCCCCTCCGCTGGAAAAATGTGTTGGACATAGTTAAAAATTTGGGCCCCTCTCAGAAAACTCTTCGCCACCCCTGGTGTCCCAAGCTGGTTACGGGCTTGGTGATTGCCGCATGACTGCGCTTGCAGTGGACTCAATGCAAGGCCTCTCCTACGCAAATTTACCCACAACAATGCCTTCCCGTGGCACCCCCTAATATTGCAAAAGTTGCTGTGTGAATGGCGCGACCGGTCTGACCAATTTTATAATTGGGACAGCTACTGCCATTCCATGGGCAAAATTAAACAAACCCATCGCTCATCGGTCGTGACCAAGGACCGCGATCGGGTTTTAAGCAGTGGAGAACGTTCGAAAAATTCGCGACAGTCTCCTTCAGCAGCTATCTACACGTGGATGCCCACATTGCACCCGCCACGCATCGTGGGAGGCGAAAGCGGCAGCACAGAGTGCTTCTGCTCTGGAACACTTGAAAGACTCGCGCAAACGGCAATCTGGCCATAAGCTAGAAATTGGATAATCTCATCACTCACGAAAAAAGAGCACGAATTGGTGGAGGAAGCCTTACGATATTCCCTGAATGTTGTTGGAATCTCTTCTACTAAGCGTCGTAGTTCTAACCAGGGCTGTGGTTAGAACCTCATCTGCCATAACCTGGGCTTATCTGCCATAGATTTCCATTGTGGAGATGAATATCGGCTCATCAGTCTTGCCTACGTGCTGATCGTTTTTTCAAATCCCTTTGGCTTTCATCTCGTTACAAGCTGTGCATTACCGAAACATGTCTATCTATTCATAATGGAACATGTCCGAAACATGTCCATCTATTCAAACTGTAAAGTCAGTTGGTCCACCACAACATTGTTAAAATCTGCAAAGCATTGAAATTGTTTGTGCAGAGTGCACGTAGCCGGCAGCCAGGTTATTTAATATCCTTTCTGATGAAAGAAAATCAATTACGCATACCGTTGCACCAATTCTTACGGAGCTCGTAAATCAACGGGGAAGCAGTGCCTGGGACGTTCTTAATTCCTATACGCAAATGTACTGTGGTTGGTTTGGTTTTTAAGGTTTCGCAATTCATCGCTTGTCCCACATTAGCCCGGAAAAGTTCCACTTTTGGTTAGAGTCAGTGGTTCATTGAGTTGTGAAGTCATGTTATTGACGAAATCAGTGTGAAACTAAGGTTTTGATTGGTCTATTTCGGGACCTGTAGTGGTGCCCAAATACGTAGTTACGGGAGCTCGATAAGCGCAGTGATGCTGTTTTTTTCGCTAAAGTATTTACTTTTGCTTAAAAGTTTTTTTAAAGCATGTTTGAGTTTGTAAAGGTCTATCACGTGTTTCAATAGTTCGTCCATTGTTATTTTTAAGACACAATAACTTCAACATCCTAAGGCGCGACATCATTGTTTTCAGTGTTTGAGCTGTTTTCGGTAAACGTTAGACGTTTGTAGTCATAACTGTGATTTTGAATCTAGCATGATAGTTTGTTGACCTTGGGCCGCGTTTCCATTCAGTGAGCTGTTTATGCTTATATTAAATATGCTGGTCTAACAAAAACATGAAACCTGCTACTAGGCTTCATGAAAAGTTCACTGTTCTTCCCGACAAAAGCCTTGTATCACGCAACGTTTAAGCAATGAAAACATTCTTTACGACGTATCAAGAATCACTGCAATTAAAAATGAAACACAAATATTTGAAAATGTTTTTTAGATTTACAATAAAAGTGCAAAGAACTGAATTAAATATGAAAGCAATCAAATAAATAAAAACAAAATCAATAACAAAAATGTAGCAAAAAACACTTTATTGGATGAGTAGACCTGCACCACTCAAAGTATTCGTGCATTTTTCCGACGTTTCAATATCAAGAAGATTATTTAATCATGCATTCTCACTCGCTGCGAGAAGCTTGAATTACACAATTTTGCAAAACGAGTTTTTCTGCTTCCAATAACAGTCCGATTGTTTCAGCTTACATGGAGATATCGCCGTACGAAATAAGCATACCCTCAAACGGTTTGTCAATGCCGTCACAGACGAGCGGATCGGTTTGGAGTAGCGGATTTCTTGCTCGGAAATGCCTGGAACTTCCCTTGCACTTTATTCAAGGAATGTGCGGATGTGCTTTTTCAATTCTGCTTAAAACGTTCTTGGAAAAAGGAGTCGAAGTTAGCGAAGACTTACTGGCTTATATCGGTAAAAGCCGCTGTAGTTAGTTGAACATAAACTATTTCCAACAAAACTATGTTTCAGTAGCACTTGCTTCTGCTTTTTATTTTGTGTTGTCTCCTAAACATAGTGAAATATTTCTTATGAGCATATCACGGATCTATTTTGTAAAATGGCCTAAAACTTGTAAAACGGCCTTTGCTGTAACATAAGAGTTAGATTAAAGCGTGCAGTTATTTTCATTAATTTCTGCATGCATTCGTATTCAATTGTCACCCAGTCTAGTTTCTAATAACGGCTTCAACAGTGCAGATTTAACCGGCTGATCATCGCTGAAAGACTGCCTGACTGGCAGGAGAACCCTCCAGAGTTGTCAAAGATAGTTTCGAATAATGACTGGGATATTTTGGTAGATGCTAAGCACTACCCTTAATCTATCCGAGGACTACAGTTTTCACACCACCAGGCAGTTACGCGATATGAATTTTGGGGTAAAAATATAGTAAATTGCATTTTCTGCGCAAATATTTTTGTTTCCGAATGATTCCGAAACGGCTTGTGCAGCCAAAAGGTAAAACTGTGTGGAACTGTACAGGATCTGTACCTTGTAGAACTTGATGCAGTGTGCATTTCCTTAGTACAAGTTGCCCCGAAGTTGCAAAGAATTACCACAGACATGGTCGCCATCCAAAGTATGTAAAGAAACATAAAGTCAAAAATCATGGAAAAAATAAAACATTTGCGACGAATGAATTCAACAAGTCATTCAGTTTAAACGTACAAAAGACTTTCTTACACTTGTATTATACTCCCGTTCAGAGTATCATGAGTTGTCTACAGGCGCCCAACCCCTTACACAACGCCGTGGGCCATAAAGCTATACTTTGGCGATGACTGCTGCAGTGGCGCCAAGTCACTGGCAGCACCGCACATGAAGCTTTCCTTACTCCCATTAATTGGCGCCAATCACGTGACTGGAAAGGCCGCAGTACCACAGTATTTTCAAATCTTCTGCTTGTCCCAACTAGTAAATCAACCATGTCTACCACCATTGATATGCTCGTGCTACATCACATGCCACTCTACCGGCGCAGTTCAAAGATAGACTGCGCAAAGCGCGGACCAATGCAAAATCGCATCTTGCACGCCTATATTCACTGATATTACCTACAGGCTTACCTTAACCTACTGTTGAATTAGCCAAAATGGCTGCCTGAAGCTGGTGTGTAAAATGACCCTTGCATCAGTACTGAATTTTACAAAATGACTACCGGTATATTTTACCGAGATGAAGTGGTCTGATAAAGCGCGGCCGCTTGCTACGACTCCAGTGCGCACATGCAGCAGCAGTTATTCAGGCCAAGTTAATTCTCAGCTCTCGTAGCGCGAAGTTAATGTGAAAAGGCATGTGTCAGGAGAAAATCAAGTTTCGTACGTACAAAATAAGGAAAGATGAAACTTTCCAAAAATAAAGAAGTTGCCTATTTTGTTACTAAAGAAAATACATTGTGATTTTCCAGGCTGGGAAGGAAATGCTCGGTATGCTACCCAGCGGATGCTCATCCGTCACTGTAAAATTTCATGCGGAAAGTGACTTTAACATTTACGGGTCAAGCATCACATTTGTGGCCTACATCTATTTATGTCACAAATCCCATGAAAATACTTTTTTTGAATTTATTCGCAAATCTTTAAATTGTACGCTGGTTGTCACATGCGACAATAGCGTTTGCAATTGGCGTTAGGGTTTGTTGAGATCATAAATAGATGTAGGCTGCAAGTATTTGCGTTAGCTTTGCAAGTAACCAAAGTTGGATAATGTGGAAGTTGTCCTGAGGGGGCTCGGGAGCAATGGCGAAAACAGTTTTTGCTTAGGTTAAGTTTCGGCATAAGTTCTGTAGAACCGCTCTCGTAAACGCAAGAATGAATTTCATGTAAGAAAGGCGTTGATCTTTTTCATTTTGATTTACAGTAACGCAAGCATGAATGTTAGTATGTTGCGAACGTGCGGATTGCTTCATCGGTAAGACAGACATGTGCATGAAAACCATTCGCGTCGGAAGGATTTTTACCAGGGAATGGCCAATAGTGGGTTTTCCAAGGATACCCAAAAATGTTTTTGCAGGAGGGCCAAAAGTGCCAAAAGTTTATTTTAACCACTCGAAACTAAGAAAACAACCTTTTTCCTACAAATTTGATGGGAAAATGTCAAATTAAAAAACAGGGTGTCCTTGGCCCCACTACCATCTTCCGACGCTCGTGGTGAAAACACAGTTGTTATGGCTAAGGGCTACATTTACTGTGTTTGATTTTGTGCAATGATGTGTTTTGCTCATTGCACTTTTTGTTGTGTGCAGACTCCGTGCGACTGAAGCGAAAGAGACAAGAAAACGAAGAAAATCCGGATGTTGATATAGAGGTGTTGCTTAAAAGCCATATAACTACTTTATCATTGTCTTTAGTGCCTATACAGCGAAGGCATTTATTTTTGCACGCCAATACGCCATTTTTCCTCTCTTTGGAAAGAGAAACAAGTATTAGCCATTTTTTGTGGGTGCAACGTTACTGCAGAACCATGCTATTTTGAAAGCAACACGACTTGCTACAAAATCTGAAGTGAAAATACATCCTAATTCTATCTTGTTTAAGATTGCTGCTCATCTGAAGCATAAGCTGTGTCCACCTCTCTGAAGAAAGAAAAAAGTCTGCTTCTTAAGAACACGTATTTTTCCAGCAAGCATTGGAACAATATGTGATCGCGTATCCAAACAACTGACAACATGGGTGACATGGGCGTCGGAAAGATTTTTTGCAGGGGGGGGGCACTAGGGGATTTTTACAAGATTTTTCCAAGGGGGGCCGAAAGTGGTGAAATTTGTTGCTTCCCACTCGAAACTAAGAAAACAACCTTTTTTTGCTAAATATTTAAAAATTCAGGGGATACTGTCCCCCACCTTCCCACGCCCATGATGGGTGACATTGGCCGCATTTAATTATGTGGAAATCAAGAAGGCTATCGGTCTGTTAACCACGAAGGTCTTTTCAATAAAATCTACATGCGATGCCACTTTACGGACATAAAGAAACAAATGGCCAGATGAGTCGAACATTCTTCGTGGCAATCACTGGGATCCCTTGTTTACTTCCTCACAAGACCTGAACAATCTTCCAACGTCTTGCGCTGCTACCGAGGATTTTCCATGTGACAAATCACCAGCTGCTCAAGTGTGCTGATTCTCTTGTTCTTGTGCCGTATAACATTTTTGCAAGTGATGGATTGAGGGTCGATTTCCGAAAAAAATTAGGGACGTCAAAGATAACGACCACACTATAAAAGAACAAAGCTGAAAAAAGAGCTTGCAACAACTATAGGGAAATCTCGTTTTTGATTGTTGTTGTACTGAGAACTTGTGAAGGTATTTCTTAGGGTCGTACTATCCCACCTCCAAACTGTTGCGGGAAGGTACCCTGCATTTTCATGTGGCTTTTGCCGTAACAGTTCTATTACAGACATGACCTCACTGTGGCGAGTCCAGAATAAGTGCCGGAAGCTAGGTGCACATCACCTTCTTGTTGACTTGACCAAAGCATAGGTGTAGGAGCAGACAAATTTTCGGGGATGCGAAATATTTTTGCCCGAATTTTTCCAAATTTACCCGAAAAGGTTTTGTACGACTTTGCCTACAAATTTTCTCCCACAAAGATCATGAAGACCTTTTTGGTATGAACTCCAATTAAAGGTCTTCATGTGTTTTTCAGCAAACGTTGAGCGCCATTGTTTAAAATCAAACAACGTTGGGGGCCATTTTTGCCCGGATTTTCAGGGATCTTGCCCAAATTTTCGACAAATAAAAATTTTGGGGGTGCGCTTGCATCCCCGCCTCCTACACCACTGGACCAAAGGATTTGACATGGTCAGCAGAGAAGCGCTGTACATCTTTATACAAATATTGGCTGTCCGCCTATGCTTATCAGTCTCACCAGATCGTTGCTTGACGACATGGAAGAACGCATCTCATTTGAAGATGTTCTGTCAGTTCCATTTGAGCTGAAAAATAGCGTAAACTGTATTGTAGATCCAGCCTTGTTTAGAATCAGTTTTCCACCACACCTTCCATGACAATAATGACATCACTGATTAAGTTATTCTGCGCAGCCGCACATATGGCAGATTGTTCAGCCTTGCAAGATTACTTGCCGACAAAAAAACTTAGGAGCCCGAAAAAACATAACTAAAAACAAAATATTTTTACGTGCACTATAGCTTACAGATTCTACTGCTTTTGTTTCACACAGATAAGCAGGCCTTCAATCACTTTGCTGCTGAGGCCTCTTTCTCTATGGTCATCGGTAGAACCATTTTTATGACCTAAAAAACTTGCTAATATGACTTTATTTTTCAGAAAATATGACTTTGCATGACCAAACAAAAATATTTATTCTTTCAATACCTTTCTGTTGCTTCCCTGTTGCTGCATGCTGTTCAACAAAAAAAGCGCTTCTCGTGCTCTAGCAATGCAACAGCACACTTGGCAATAGAGTTCCTCATCAGGTGAAGCTGTAAACTCCTCAAAATATTTTCTAATCACTTTGATCTTTGGACACTTTTACGTTTGGCATTGAGACTTCTGTTTCTAACTTCGCAAAATGACAGTTTACACACTCCTTCGTTAGAAGAGAATCAGAAGTAGACACAGAAGTGGAACGAAATCTATGGTGTCACAAAACCGTATTGATGTCACATATTAGAATATCTACGTGCTCGTAAAAGAACGGCAGATTTGCTAATACGTTCACTGTGGAGTGCGTTTACCACACTGTTGATGAAACATGTTTTGATGAAACAAACATGTTGATAGCGCAAATTTACAATCGTATGCAGAATAATGTTCCAATCATTGAGTTTTCAGTTTGTGTTTTTTAAGTAAAAAGAAGATTGCTCGCAGGGTGCCCATTACCAAGTGGGTTCAGTTTGAGGGATGCAGCTAAGACCTAGCGATATAGTAGTTTCATCAGATATTTTGAGATTGTTTTCATGGTTTCCTTATTGAATTAGGTTGAAAATATGCAAACTATGACTTTATGACCTGACATGGAAAATATGACTTTTTATCAGGGCTGCGGAGCCGGAGCCGGAGCTCAAATTAAAAATCAGAAGGAACCGGAGCCGGAGCTCAGTTTAAATTTAGTACCGGAGCCGGATCTATGGCCATTTCAGAGTAGCTCCGGCTCCGGGTCCCTTCCTAGATACTAATGGTTTTGCCAAATAGACTTACTTTACCTGAACCAGAGCTCTTTAGAGCACACTAAACGCTATTGTTACGAGTTACGACACCAGACTGCAACAATGGATCTGCAAGCCTTTGATGTTTATTTGGTTTAATCATCGCTAAGGCTGTGACATCGTAGCTGGCAGGCGTGGTGTTACTTGTTAAAAATTGGTTCTCACACACTGTTCTAAGAGCCGCATGCAGCTCCCAAGCATCCTTTCAGAGGTTCTGAGCAGTCTTTCAGTAACACCTCTAATATTTTGGGTAACAGACTTCGTTAGTGCAATAAAACAAAACTTGTCAATTGATTTGTGGTAAAAATTTTTAGTGCAACTCTCTAATCTAACAAAATCGTAGGCTGGATTTGGCTCCCTCTAGCGAAATGGTTGAGAACCAGTGTTGAAGAAAACGAACAACGTTAACTACCACAACAGCAACATTTTACTCTCTAATCAGAATTATCAAACCGGCGTCAAACGAAATTTATGATATAATTATAATTTGTCAGTTTTTTTGTATTGGTCTGGTCTAGTGTTATTTGTCAGTTTTTTTTGTATTGGTCTGGTCTAGTGTAAAGTATTGGTCTAGTATTAGACCTCAATTATATTTCATTTTCTAACCGTAATCGAAACCCTAACCCGACACACATACCTAAAGACTAAACCCTAAGCCAGGGTCTCAAATCCAAATTGCTCCGTGGGCCACATAAGACTTATAAGGTAACCCGCGGGCCGCATTATGACGTTGACACAGCAATAGCAGTACCTTAACTTGCTAGAAATAGCTATTATATCCATTTCCTGCAAAAGTTGTCATTAATTGCAGGCAAATCATTTCTAGCCGTCTCTCACGTTTGTCAGTTCTAGCCGTCTAAGGAATTTGTTCACTCGCTAGGCGAGCACACACCCGTGAATAAACTGAATAAGGTAAATGTTATTCATTTCATTCATTTTCATGCTCGCATTTCGTCCAGGGAGGGTCGCGGGGCAAACGGGCCCTAGGAGGACTTGGAATACCTCAGTCAACAGCAATTTCAGATAGTACTGCTGGCTCCACACCAAGACGAGACCAAGCGAGGTCGGGGATGCAATTACTCCACCTAGGCTTTGGACGACCTCTGGGCTGCTTTCCCGTGGATTTAGCCAGCAGGACTTGCCTCACCAGTCTTTCGTGGGCATTCTGGATACATGGCCGAACTAACGTAGTTCTGATCTCTGAATTCGGAGAAGTGGTTCTACATTCAGGGTTCTGCGAATTTCACAGCTGCGCACTTTGTTGCGAAGTGTCACACCAGGGGCGTCACGAGGGAGAACAATGTCCCGGACGCCGAATCACCGGGGGGGCGCCGAAAAGTCGAAAAATGTCACAAGTTTTTTCTTCAATACAGCACATTTACTCCCAAAAGACCTTAGGTTCGAACATGGGGGCGCCAAAATTGTTTCTTTCCCGGGCGGCATCTAACGTCGGTACGCCCACGTCACACCGTGAACTCTTCGCAAATATCCCATCTCTGGCGCTTGCACCTGAGCTAATATTCTTTCGGCCATTATCCAAGATTCAGGACCGTAGGTAAGGATCGGAACAAAGACTGAATTGAAAACTGACAGCTTTGTGGTGTTTGAAAGCTCCCGTTTTGTGACCACAGAGTGATAAAGCTCACGCAGAACTGCGTTGGCTTCACCAATCCGTGTATCAATCTTATTGCTCCACCTTCCGTCACTCGCAAATACCATTCCTAGGTGCTTGAACTTCACCTGTTACAGTGTATTGCCGCTCACTTGCAGCATACACTGCCTTGGGTTTGTGGAGAGACATAATGCCTCGGAATTTTTAGTGTTGATTTTCATTCCGGTTCGGTCGCACGCAGCTGAAAACCGATCGAGTGCATGTTGAAGACACTGTTGAAAAGATGCTAGCAGTACCAAATCGTCTGCAAAATACAAACGGTTGATCCTGTAGCTCCCAACTGTGACACCCTCATCTACTCGGCTGTGACTGTCTATCCAATCCATGTAAACCCTGCCTGCACAACATGCAGTCTGTGAAAGCTTTTCTTGCGGCCCGCGAGAGCTTTCTCAATTGTAGAAAATGTTGCAAAAGATCGACCTCGAATAAGTAATTGTTGTTCCAGAATTTCCTCCACACTACAATGAAATCGCCACATCGAAATGAAATAGACATTTGCGACCCACGGCAAATTAATGCTGATATTTTGGCCCTTCGAGCTTTCTGAATGGTGCAGACCTGATATAGACTATGAAAAAGAGCGGTAACAGAACACACCCTTGTCGGAGTCCCAATACCAACGGTCGTTGGTCGTGATTTAACTCTCCTGACACGGAAACAAACTTCTGATTAGGAATACAGTGACTTGACGACCATTAACAGGCGGGTGTCAACCCCATACTCCCGCAACACTCCACAAATCCTTTCACGAGGAACCCGGTCGCATGCTTTCTCGAGGTGGACAAAGCATGTGTAGACGTCTTTGGCATACTCCCAAGATTTCTCAAAAGTTTGCTGGAGAGTGAAATTTGGTCTGTAGTGCTACGGCCGGGGCGAAAACCGCACTGGGATTATTCAGCTTTGATTCAATTATTTCCCGGCATCTTTTTTCAAGGCACTTGGCAATGTGAATGTTTACTATTTGAAAATTTCTAAAAAGCATCTCAGGCCGCACAAAAGGCCCTCACGGGCCACCCGCGGGCCGCGTGTTTGAGACCCCTGCCCTAAACCATAATCATCAGCTTTCTTAACCTATTTGATATTAGAATATTAACCTGTGCATGCCCATATGGCGTGAAGTCGGCAATTTCGCAAGTCAGAAATTTCGCTTGCCACCGGCTCTGTAGTAGTGTAACGATCTAGAAAGAACTGAGCTTTAACTGAGCTATAATATTATATAATATAATACCCATGGCTGTTGCAGCTGTGCAATGATGCTGTTAGCAGGGAGTATGATTAAGATATGGTACCATTGCAGATTTAAGCGTGAAATGTACGGCACGCCATTGTAAAGTAGGAATTTTTATTAGACATCATTAGGCTTACTAGCAAGGTTTACTAGATTACTGGCAAAGTTCACTAGGAAACATTACATTTAAAAGCAGTAGCACAACATAAAGTTGTAGCAAATTGGTAGCGAACAAGCATTCCTTTGCATAGCAGTACGTTATCAGCAGGGTATAAAAAAGCAGTGTAAACAAATGTAGACTTTTCTTGAAGTTTTCATTTGTGGAAACAAAGTCTGTTTTCATAACGGTAACCAGTTTTATTTTATCCTACGCTTTGCATTGTGCTTTACTTTGCGAATCATCACTGCTTATTATGAGTGCAGAAGATAAGAAATCAGAAGTTTTCAGCTATTTTTAAAAAGTCATAGGTGGATTTCTTGGTAGGAGTCATACTATTTCTTTGAACAACGGGCTTTTAAACACATCTTCGCATTTGTGTAAATGCAAATGTGTGCATGTTTGAAAGAAAACATGATAAAGTTAATCGACTGTGTGTCTTGCGCTCTTTGTATGGTTTGCCCGGGCAGAGCTGTTAGTTGGAATCGCCATGACTGCAACAGGAAAGCATGCAAAGACTGCAAAGCACTTGGTCAGTTGGGACTGATCTGTGTTTAAATGCTTGGACACAAACGTACTGTAGTTTCCAAACAGCCATTTTCTTGAATCTGGTCGTAAGAAATACAAAAGATCTGCACGCAATGACGGCAAAACCAGTGACTGCCTTTCCAGAAATTGTTTATATTACCGCTATCTTGAATTACGTTTCTGTTAATAACTGTTCTCTGAATCGTCTAAACCTGTGATTGTTGATTTTTCGCTGATTTTCTCATACTAAAGAGCGCTGCTTGTAAAAAACTACCAGATTAAATTACTCAAAAAATTTGGTATATTCTCTTAGTTTTGTGTACTTCATATAATTCATTTTCAATTCAACTTAAGGCACACAAAGACAATTGAAAATAATAATGTGTCAAAACGAACCGAGAAGCCGGAGCTGGAACCGAAGCCATGAAAAAAGAGAGCTCCGGAGCGGAAGCTGTGTCATTTTTACAACGGCTCCGCAGCCCCAGTTTTTATAACTTTTGTTATAGATTGCATAGGGGTTCGATTTTCATTTTAAAATTCGTTTCATAGCTTCCTGGCTGTCCAGGATGGGGTCCAGTCCATGGTGAGGTCGATGGATTGGACATTGGTGAACAATATGGTCGACGGTTTGTTCTTCTGGGCCATATTCACAGGTCGCAGAGGAGGCTATACTCATCTGTACAAGCAGGAGCGGAAACGTCCGACACCAGTGCGGAGGCGATTAAGCCGAACCCACAGTGTTATTGGAAGTCATTCCTGGAGGGTGGGTGCTGGTGTCGGGGATAAAAGTGTGGAGTCATGTAGGGATGTCCGCCCACTCCGTATTCCATTGGTGATCCGCCCAGTGCGCCGCACGTATGTTGTTGTTGTCAGACAAACTGATGAGTTGTTGTGCGGCGGGTACAAATGGGTGTCTCGATTTGAGGCGCCGTGCATTTGCACTCCGTGGACAGGTGAGCGCTGAATGGAGGTGTCTAGGCTCAATTTCACGGCGTGCTAGAGACAGTGTGGCTCTATTGCGACAAAGCTCAGCAGGTTGGATGCCTGCGAGGATGGCAAGGTTGTCCATTGGTGTAGGACACAGGCATCCAGCCACAATTCGCAAGGCGTCCTTGATGGCGGCGTCAATAAGCGGGGTGTGACAAATGCGGCACCAGACAGGAGCGCAGTACTTTACTGTTTAATGTACCAGGGCTAAGGTAGTTGTTTGCAACATTGTTGCTCCAGCACCTCAGCCAGAGCCAGAAAGCCGCCTCAAGAGCGCGACACGTGATGTCAGCTTTTTGCGAAGTGATTCAAGGTGTCAGCGATACGTGAGAGACCTGCCCGACGTTACTCCGAGGTATTTGGGCTCGGAGCAGATTTCATTGTTGTAGTTGACTTTTAGCTCACCCTTAGCTTCCTTGTTAAGATGTAAGGCNGCCTACACCGTTTTTGTAGTGCTGCGATTTCGCTTCCAGGTCGGGACGTATTCACCTACGGTTGCCAGGTCCTTACTCAGCACCACTTCGACTGCCTGCCAGTCTCCATCAGCATGCATGATTGCTGGATCGTCATCAAATGCATAGTTTCTGGAGACGATGGTTGGCAGGTCAGAAATGTAGATATTGAAGAGAAGGGGTGCCAGGACAGATCACTGTGGGACGCCGTTCTTGGTGTCGTAACCTGCTCCGTGTGCCATTTCCGGTGGTAAAGGTGATGCTGCAATTACCAACCATCTCCATGATCATGTGGGCCATGTGTTTACTGTATCAGGTAGCAAGTGCAGCAGCTTGCAGGTGAGGCCACAATGCCATACAGCGTCGCAGGCTGCTGTGAGATCGCTCCAGCCTTCTTAGCCGAAAAGCTATCTTCGATGCACTGTGTCAGCAGGGTGACCTTGTGTACGGTCAACCTCTCGGATCGAAAGCCCGCTTGCTCCAGTGGGAGCAGTGGGTCAATGATTAGTTCGACACGATTGTAGATGAGTCTCTCGTGGATCTTGAAGGGGACACACAGCAGAGATATAGGGCGGTAGCTCTTTGGGTCCCCCAGTGGCTTTACAGGCTTTGGGATCGTAACTATTAGTGGTTTTCTCCAGATCCTTGGAATTTTGAGTTGGCGAATGCAGGAAGTGAGGAAATTTCAAAACCACGATTTGAGAGCCGACCCGGCTTGGAGTATGCATTCCGGGAAGATGGAATCTAGACATACTGTAGACGTAGCCAGGGGGGCCCAGGTGGCCATGCCCCCCAAAACTTTAGCATACATTGTCATTTTGTGCTTTGAGAGGCGGTATCCCACACAAAATAGTGTTATTCGCCTAAAATCAAACTTGCTGACCCCTCCAAAATTTTGGCCTGGCTAAGCCACTAAATCTAGACCCGGAGACTTTCCTGGCCTCAGGCGCCTGAGGGCATCAGGTGACGTGGTAACGTGCACTGATACGTCACTGGAACTTGGAAAATATGAGGAACTATACGATTTTGCAGGACATCAGCTGTGGCTTCCTTTTTAGTTATCCTGAAACAAGGCGCTTACGCTGTGTTCGTCACGCATGCCCTCCTATTGAGTGTCGCTCACCCACAGACGATCTCCATGGCAAATTGAGATGAGGTATTCGCAGTGTTGGCCATGGCCAAGTACTCATTTCTTTCATAGATCTTGTAAATGAGATCTGAAACTACTCGACCTCCTACTCGGAAGCATTTGCCGAAAATCGCCTGAAGTGCACTCCGTCAAGGCTCTCCGTTCCTCTCTCGTAGCTGTTTTGCCACACTACTACTTTATGTTGCTTGACACCTGTGTTGTTCCTTTTCTGCAGCATGCTGGACGTCAATCACGAGCGTCTGCAGCAATTTTTCCAGGGGGGACAGAGTCGACAATTTTGCTTATCCTTTTCAGGTTGCTGACGATGCAACGCAAACGGACGTCCACAAAACGCTTTACCCTTTTCACACCTCAAACAAAATTCCCGTGTTATGGTAACAGTTGCAAAAAATGCGCTTCATTGCCAGCTATAGTTCTTTTTACTCATGTTTTTTCACGCCGCATAAAACTACGTGGAATGTGACTTACCGCTATCAGCAGTCACGGTCTCGCTACAATACCTGCCACAGATGTCTGCATTCATCATTACATGCGGCAAAACGCCTACTGTGTACTATCGTAAGTTTATGTGAACACTTTAAGATTGGCTGCCAAGTTATTGTTGCGCAATAAAGACCAATGGTAGAACAATCCGCTCACAAGTTTCGCATCCTGCCGACAATACAGCAGATCTGCAGACAATAGAGCGGATTTAGTGAACTGCAAGCTCATCACTGCATGATACCAGAACTGTGAACCAGGCTCTTGTGCAATGTGAGTGTCATGCCGGCAGATAAACTGTCATTGCAAGAATTAAATCAAATAATAAATCGGAATTAAGCTGCTGACTTCAGGTTTTCTAGAAAATTTTGGTTCTTAGTCCCAATTTCCAGAGGGGGCAAATGTCCGTTTTGTCCCCCCTGCTGACGCTCATGACGTCAGTAAAGGATGGTTAAGTGGGAACGTATCTTCTGGACTTTTCTAGTCGGCTTGCAGTAAACGCTTGATTACAACCATTTCAAAAGACACTTTCATTGGCTTTCTACTACGTTCACAAAACAGACAACGTGTTCATAAGAGCTTATATCGCACATTACTTGAAGCAAAACCAAAACCAATTATTTACGTAACGCGTATTGTTTTACTGTTTACGTAAATGCCTATTGGTTTACTTTCATGAACGTGCCTTGCGTCAGTTCAATGATGTTTGATGTACTGTTTGCCCCTGCCGGGTTCATTCATCGCTTCTCTTCTGGGTATCTAATATAGGCAATTATTGGCAGTTTACCAGNGGTGNTGTGGTCAAAGTATGTTGTATTTGCAGTTGCCAGTTGCTTCAACTAGCCGTCATGCATAGCTGATCTGTTGCGAAAAATATGAATGTTCTAGCAACTGCTCAACTCGTTACGTCGTTTTTGGTTCATTTAATTTCGGCAACAAAAATAAAATCCGTAATGTGTTCCCTGTTTGGAAAACATTCTGTCGACGCCCATGCACATCTCGCACTTTTGTGTATCAATTTTGGTTTGTGTCCGAAGCAAAGAGTGTAGTATACGTATCTACATTATGACAAAAAGTTGTATTTGTTTTCAGGTAGATTCAGACGTGTCTGGGGACACTGAAAACAGCAACGACAGTGATGTTGCGATTATCGGTGATCTGGATGATCGAGTCAACGAAAACATGCCTCTTGCAAAAAATAACCAAACTGAGGTTGTTACCCAGCGATGGCGATCGGCTAGGGTACTTGGTATGCCATTACTACCTCTTGACAATCCGGCTAGATGTATTTTCCGAACGTTTTATGCCTTTATGTGCATAGGCGTAAACAGCAACGGTAGCAAAATCTTTGTAACTCTCTACTTCTTTAATATTAAAATCGTTTTCACCCGCAAATTACGATGCAACATGCAACTAATTAAGGAACAATTATTGTTGATATTAGCATCTTTGTAAGGATTACTTTGGACCTTAGCTGAATAAGAACTAGCCAATTATAGAAATACCTATATCAATGTATCAAGTGAAGTTCCATTAAATACATCAAAATTCCAGAAGCAAACTAAACTGTAGGCTACTCTAGAATAGATATGGCGTCAAAAAGCCTGCATGTGTACAAGAAAGATTTTGTCCAATCCCAATCACTGTTTTATCATTTTTTAGTATATGACCAAGGATTTTACGATACATTTGCTTCTAGCCTGACATAGCATTGTGCATTTTCTTGTTGCAATTTGCTCTTGCAAGGCACCTGTAAATTAGTTTGCTAGAGAAAGCGCAGGATAGTGAAAACAAGACGAATGTATCACTAAAAGCTTGTTGTTTTTACATAAACAAGCAATATTTTTGGATTGCCCCAAATCACCCTAAATGTAAGGTTTGCAAATAAATAAACAATCACTAAGTATTAGCGTGAATGCGCAAAACTGGTAGTTGTGCTTTGTACGATCTTTAATTTCGTTACGGTGCAAATTTGAATTTCAAGCCAAGAAAAGGTTTGACATTTTCTTGTGTTAAAGAGATGGAGAAAAATCCACTGCATTGTTGTTAACAACACCTTCATAAACAGCGATTATATCAATCAGAGGTACGATACGTTATTTCTGAATGTGCGAACGTCTCTGCTAGACTAAAGCTAATATTGCATTACCTTTGAACAGCTGACAGTCACCTCATGAAAAATTTGTAAACGAGGAAAGGCAAGAAAAAGTAATTGTAAATGAACTTTTTCGTTCATTTTTGTTTCTTCAGTAAAACACATAGTAGTCTGTTACACGAATTCAACAAGTCAGGTTTAATATTTTTTTCGTGTGCTCCAAACGTTTCGCGCTCTCAGCTCATATTTAGCTGATGTTTCTGGATATTGTTTCAGTATTTTTGCAGACTTGTATTCAAAAGAGTAGCTATTAGAGTCCTGCGCGGGGCGGGTTAACCGCGCGTGTGGCGGGTACCCGCATTTGCGTGGCGGACGGGCGAGGGTTGAATATGCTGCGGGGCGGGAACGGGTTTTACTTGGTGCGGGTGCAACTCGGGCGCGGGATGATAAATTCTTTGTGTGGGTAACTGAATGTTCAACCCAAAAATAATCAGCTAAAAAATCGAAAAACACGTGGAAAAAATCAGCTCAAAAATCGCAAAACACGTGGATGTATTAAAGTTGTTTGCCAGCATTGCGCTTAGGCCAGTAGGCCTACACAGAACCGTCGCCAGAAAGTTTTCCATAGGGGGGCTTTACATTTGTGCGGGGGGCTTAACGTTCGTGCAGGGGGGACTTGACATTCAAATTTGACAAAAATTTCACTAATTTATAGTGTTTCATATTTAAATTTGGGGGCTTCAAGCTTTGTTTGGGGGGGGCTAAGCCCACCAAAGCCCCCCGTGGAGACGGGACTGGGCCTACAGCAATTATTTACATTATGATGTAACAACCCACTGTTGCGAAATATTATCTCAGACTCTTGCCATGTGGTAGACAATTGAGCATTTCCAATGCTACCGTCGTAATTGGTAAGGAATAATTCGGTCTAGCAGCCCGTAAAAATGGATAAGACAGCGCTTAACATACAGCTAGTCATAACTCGACTGAGACGTAGGTTTTATCACCTCAAATCTGTTGATTGCAGAAGATCAGATCTGTGAAAAATTTTGGTTGCCAATGGAAAGAATGAGCGGCTTGATGTTGGTGCTTGCTAGACTTGTCTTCAGGCATTATGAGTTTTTAGTAATTTTCGGATACACAGTTTTTAGTAGTTTTCAAACAAGTGCGGATTTGGGATAAAAAAGTGCGGAGCGGGTTGGAAGTGCGCGGGGCGGGAGCGGGCAAGAATTCTCAAACTCCTGCGGGTGCAGGGCGCACAGTTGGTATCGGGTCGGGTTTTTCGGGTTCGGGTTCGGGTCGGGTTCGGGCTAACAACTTCCGTGTATTTCGGGCTGAGTTCGGGTTCATTTTTTGTTCATCACGAAATGTTTTACGAATCAGTCTGGAAGAAATAGGAAAATCTTAAACCTAAAAATCCTGATTATTTCACAGTCGCATAGAGTCACACAGCTACAGTATTACCGTATGAAAAACAGATACATAGCCTACCGTAATTAAAAGATTTTCGGGCCAGAATCGGGTTTTTATTT
>JGI24159J19872_10001939_pt1 | contig 23873 bp, 15 predicted proteins | sample Ectturendosymbi4_FD_19872 | JGI IMG/M metagenome (IMG submission 19872)
GGTCTAAGTTTCTTAATTGCTAACTTGGGCGTGCCTTGGGCACTCCGGCCAAATTCACCAGTGCTCTCGCGGAGTTGTCCTAAACGTGTGCTGTTCTTCTTTAGAAGGGAGCTGCCACAGGTCTCAGTAAGAATTTTGTGGGGGCCCAGAGTTGGGCTTCTACGGCACTGCATTAGGCTAAAGGCCGGCCCTGACGAGCGGAGTCGGAGTCTGAAAATGTGACTCCGGCAATGTTGCCACTCTGTTGTTACGGAAAAGTACTAGATTTCATTAAAAAAAACACTAGATTCACAAAAAAACACTAGATCACAAAATCAAACTTACACACAGAGAAAATGCCCAGAAAATGCGGTGCAATGCCAACCATAGACATTGTACAACTCAAGGTAAACCGGAGATTACAGACAACGGGAGATAGCAGCAACGCTTGTGTTTCATTGTATAGGTTACTGGAAGTTTTAACAGATGACCAAGTGACTTTGCAGCAGTTTAGCTCAAAACATATTATATCGTCTGACGTCTTGTGTGATTTAAGATTAATCAGATAGAATTTTTAGCAAATTACATTTGCACTAAATCAAACGGTCTTGTTGCAGTTGACTGCATCACCTTGAACTACATAGGCAAGCACAAGCGAAAGACTGCAGTTCGGGGCATTAACTAACAGGAAAGCAACCAGCAGCAATACAGCTCCCTCGACGAGTTCACTCTGTTATTACTAGGTTGCACTATCATTATATAGGGATAAGTGAATTGCGATAATTGTCTTGTGGTGTCTATCACAATGACTTGTTACCTATGGGCACCATCTAGCGGTGACCAGTTATTTACACGTGGCGTTATCTTCAGGCCGCCACAGTCTCAATTACAGTTACAATTACACAAAATCATGCAATTACTTACATTCAGCTCACTCATAAAAAAACACTAGATAGCCATAAAAAACACTAGATGAAATGAAAAAACACTGCATCTAGTGGAAAAACACTAGGAGTGGCACCACTGGACTCCGGCCACTACTGGTGCAAATCCGCGCTCTGTGAAAAACTGATGGGTAATAAACTAGAAGCATTGTTACGCAACACACCCTTTTCTCAAGAGGCAAGTTGTGGTTAAACGTCGGTAGTAATTCTAAGTGCTTGTACAAGGTGCTGGTATACTGTAGGAGACACAGTATACACAGGAGCATTCCTAATTATTTAATGCTTCAAAGTGTTTGTATTGACTGACCATGGCGAATCCAACTGTTCCAGTCGTTCATACTCCGCCTCCGGGTCTTAACAACGAAGAACATTTTGAATTTTGCGAAGGAGAGGGTGCGTCTTTTATCACAGTTAAATATGGAGGTAAGATCTTATTGATCCTTTGATGTGGCGGGTTGCTTATTACGCGGGATAACTAGCGTGTATGACAGGTAGTTTTCAAAGAGTTGATCAGAGTATTGTCCACCATCCTAAACAAGTCTTGAAAGAGCATGTTAAGTCTTAGTGTCTCTCCGATCGAATGCACATTCAATGTACAGTTATGATTGAGGGCTACAGGTACCCTATGGCGTAGCCTCGAACAGACTTGTACATTTGTAAATCACTTTTGCCTGTAAAGCTCACATTTAATGCCGTATAGATAGAGATGGGTTCGCTGAAAATCGCGCGTGTTATGGTTACGTTTATACTGCTCTTAGCCCATGGTAAAAACCAGAAAGTTGTGATGGCGAGTGTCTCAGAAATTTAATATCGTATTTCATCCCAACATACAATTATATATGAGGGCAAAAACGCTTGTGTATGCAACCTTAAAGAAGATTTTCACTGTAAGGTTGGACTTTTTTCGTTTCAAATGCTTGTTCTCACAGCTGCAACTTTGTAGGTATTCTTCTTTGCAAAGTCCAAAGCCGCACTAAGCGCCTCCGCAACCGGATGGAGGGGCCCCACATCCCACAAGTATTACATCTCATTACATACAAGCTTGTGAAATGTTCAAAGTGCTTCACAGCAGAAAGTAGTGGCGTGTTTGTCCACTAACGTGGCTTTCCGTCGAAAACAGTTTTTTTTCAACTGACTGCCTATGGCGCCTGTATTGTGTCACTACGAAAACCGTGCAGATGTCGTATTTACTTGATGGTAAGCCGCACGAAATGCTGTTAAAAATTAATGTAAACCGCACTTGAACATAGGTTATCTAAGCCTCGGAGATACCTTCGCGTGCTAGCACGTTTCGCGTGGTAATGATGCTTACAGTTACACCCCGGTTACACCATTATAACCGCCTTCTGTTCATCGTAATCTTCTTGTGACGGAGTGTGCACGTGATGCTGAAGAGAACAAAGAGAATGCGAAAAGAGAGTTTGGTTCACAAAAAGTAGCCAAGGAAAGATTGAGGGTGATCTATTCTAGACCTTTCGATAACCTGAAGAAAGAAATGTAAGCCGCCAGGCCCGTCGCCAGGATTTAGCAGCAGGAGGGGGGGCAAAACCCAGAAGGAGGGGCCAAAAACTAGAAGGGGTGGCCACAATTTAAAAATACAGTATTGCATGTATATAGCAACCGTGGGACCAAACGTGAAATGGGGGGCACCGATTTCAGGCACCACTGCCCCCCCCGCTGGCGACGGCCCTGTAAGCCGCACGAAATGATGAAAAAAAAACATTATAAACCGTTGCTTGCAATTGAATAAATAAGGTAGTAGACACTCCTGAAATCGTGGGAGGTTGTACAAAAACTAATTGCTCCATATCGAAGCTAAGGGTAGCTCCAGGTAAAGCCCATTTCACTCATCCATCTTTACATTGTGCAGTTGGTATGTTATCTGTCGGATAGTAGACTTTATTCGTAGGATAGTAGGCTTCAGTTTGGATGAGGATGTATCCAAACCGATGAATTCGGATAACCTACAGAGATTACTATACTAAATTCCTTTGGAAATGATGCACAAAAATCTGCTTGTATCAATTTTGAGATTGCAAATTGTTTGGTTTGGCAAAGCTATGTGTTTTCGATTAGACTATTAGTCATATAAGATTAAATATAATTTTGTCAACTTCATGTTTATACATAACAATTGTGTGCAGTGTGGGCTAATTCGACAATTGCTATTTCATATGGAATTTTGGTGTTTATTTCCGTGATTACTAATCACTTTATAATATCGGATAAGGACTGGATACGAATGACATAATTTGTTTTGGATCAGGTGAAGAATCGGATAAGATATCAAATTTCCACATTTGGATAAGTTACGATAGTGAAAGAAACACTGTCTGCATGTAACTAAATTATCTATGCCGTTTATCATGAGAACAGCTTTTCGAAAAACTGTCCTTGAAAAAAGTGTTTCAAATAACTTTTCAATTACCAAAGCGTAACTTTAATTTTTGCTTTTACTTTAAATTTTACAATATTCTGTTTTGATATACAAATATCAAATTTTTTGTCAAAGTGATTTTCAGTAATTGTTTAAATGAGTTGATAGTTTTTCAGTGCAAAATGTGAAAACATCAATAAATTTGCTACTTTGTTGGGATTTTTGTTTTCAGGTAGCTCTAAGTTAGAAAAGAGATCTGTTAAAATATGTCGTTTTCAGTTGCAAGTAAAGATAATTCAGTATTGAACCAAAAGAACAAACATAAGTATTGAAAACCTTTTTCGGTGTTGTTATATTTAATCTGAAATACTTGTTGAAAACATTGATCAAACGACACCGAGATACAGCTAAGTGTTTCAAAAAGCAGAAAATATTTTATTAAAGGAAACAGAACTTCAGAACCTACTAAGGGTTGCAAGATCACAGAAAATTCGCCAAATGAAACATTGCATATTCATAACGTAATGCTCCAGAACCGAATCTGCAATTCCTCACGGTTTGTCGCAAAAATTGCTAAAGTTTGCTTTCCATAAATTTGCATGTAAGGAAGAAATCATCTCAGAAAACCGCTTAAACCACTGCGGCGTAGCGGCATACTTTGGTGACATGTGAGAGCTATTTATACGGCATGCGAGTATCTTCAAGTATCTAATTGAGTTTTAGTTTGATTATAGAAACTCTAAATCCCACTGGTTGATGTGCAAGATATTGTATGACAGGTGCGAAAATAACATTGAAATGCCTTGTGTTTTTTGTTATTCGTTCATTTGTGAGTTCAGTTAGTGGTTGTTCGGTAAATAAACTGAAATGTGATCGAAGTACGTTTTTGCAGAACCATTAGGACGTCGTCAGCACAAAGCAGAACCTTCAAAGTGATTTTTTATGCCACAATTTGAGTTTTACTTTCAGCAGCACTCCGGCATATGGCTACTGACTCTGTTGATATTATGTAATGAAAGCAGGGCCGCAACCAGCCGATAATTTCGGGGAGGGGCAAAATGATTGTAACTTGCTGTTATGCCTAACAAATAAACATGTTTTTCAAAATTTTGGGGGCGAAGCAAACGTCCAGCTGTCCCCCTGGTTACGGGTCTGCTGGCAAGAATGCAATGAGGTATTGCGTTTTGCCGCCAGTTAAGCATGCAACATGTTTGATACCTCTCAAATTGAACCCCACATGGCTGCCATACGCTACATTGCAGCTTTATAGAAAGGATCTAATATGTCATAATCAATTTCTTCTTCTCTCTTTACCATGACATTAGTGTGGAAACCGAAGGTGCAACGCTAATTGGGATTGTAACAAAAAGACTAAACGTTTCTGAAGGCAAAGACAAAATATGAAATGATTGGCTCCATTTGAAGTCTATTACTTACAGTGTTGATGTATCTCCGTTTCTGTCTAGTCCTGCATGTGCAAGACTACAACTGACAACACACTGTTATTTTCAGATGACGTTGAAACCCTGGTCAACACAGACTGCGCTGTGCAACATCTTCTACTCCACTTGAAGTAAACTCTTGAATTGGTTGATTTTCGTTACAATATTAGAGATTAACTGTAAGTTGACGAAGGGGAAGTTTCAAGGTTGTGGCCAAAGCAAGTTGCTGAGCGTTTGCAGATAGACAATGGATTTTTAAATTAAAACATTTTTCTAGCAATTGGCTGTTGTGTATATGCGAGACGGGGAGCCTTTTGAAGGCTTCAGAAGTTTGCATCATATGCTTGCTCTTGATTGCTTAACCTGCAAAAAAGAAGCCATGTACTACTTGCTGCTTCTACCTCCGCATCACATAAACTTCCATATGCCATACATATGATTCACTTTAGCTTACCTGAAAATAAAACTTGCTAGACTTGGTTTATTGCCTAAAAAGTCTGACTTGCAACATCTGTGACATATTTCGCAACATTAGTAAATTTTAATTAATGATACCGATATTGGCGCAGTTACGGTATGTTTCATGTTTCTGGTAAGCTACGCCATGTTGATACGGTGACAGTTAGCTGCTGTCAGTTGGGGAAGCAGTGGTGTTGGAGCTGGGGGTTCACGCGCACCCCAAAGTTTTGAATTGTCGAAAATCCGGGAAAAATCCCAAAAACTTCGGGCAAAATCCGAGAAAATTCGGACACAGATGTTTCGACACCTTCAAAGGAGACTGAATGAAATACGTCTGAGATTGTCTTCTTTTCTCCAAACAACAAAAGTTGGCGCCCGATAGTCTTTTCTGTTGGTCTTCATGTATATTTATGTCTATTTTTTGGTCTTCATCGAACTTCATGGAATGTTTGACGCACAACATTTATCGGGCAAATTTGGGGAAATTTGGGCAAAATTCTTTCGCACCCCCAAAAATATGCCTACCCCTACACCTGTGTGGGGATGTCAATCCTTTCGTGAACTTTTACAAAATTTAAATGACTTTTGAACAAGGGGCGAATTATTGATAGACCAGAGTCACCAGGATCTTAGATACGTAATTGATGAGAATTGTTGAAACACTGCAACGAAGTAACTAATGCTTTGCTCAGTTTACAAGAAGCATAAGTGTAAGTTTGTTGACGTCAATGTTTGTTTAAGGCACTTTACCTATGGTCTAAACTTGTAAATGTTTTCTCTACGAGGACAAGTTTCAGTAACAAGTCCCGCTCCAAGAGCATGCGCCTACATTGCTTGTGAACTTAAATTAACTTTTAGAGCCAAACACACCCAGAACACATGCAGAAGTGCATCAGTGTGGTCATCGATCAAACAAGAAATACCTGTACATAGCAAATACTGCACGGATGTAAGAGTGTAAATTTCTATCGTTTTGTATGTTCATAGGTTCCCTGCTAAATGCGTTGTAGCCCCATTGGTGTGGCTAATGCACTCGCACGTTATCAAGTATGAAATTCTCTCAACATACGCATTGCTGCTGCAATGTACTCTTAAATGCCTGTACTGAAATTTGCTCTTGTTTATTTTTATTGTGGCTATGTGCCACCACTTGTTTTATGACCCATGCCATAACACGTTGATACTACTGCATATGATTGTGTGATGTGGATCCACTACACATGTTTTTCTGTCTTCCCTGTTACGCTCGCTGCATAGTTTTTGAGTAATTTCTTGTTAGGAGGATTACCATCTTTCTGGATAAAAAATAAGCACGTTTCGGAAAAACGACATGGTGACAGTTTGAATGGCAAGTAATGTACGCAACAGAGTGATGTTTGATGTTTAGTGATGAAGCCATGGATATTTTGTGGTGAAGCCATGGAATTTAACTAAGTTTATACAATAGAGTCTATCGAAAGAAAACCTTTAACAGCCAAGAATCAGACAATAAATGTTTTAGAGTTAATATTTTGCCTACTGATCAGGAAAGCACCTTCAACTCTTATTCAAGTCATAATAACTAAAATTTCAAATCAGGAATCAAAGCATTCAACTTGAGATAGCGATTGTTGTGTCTCAATCGTTTTCGATTTCGGTGGCTAATTCAGTTTTGCAGATGAACATTTTTGAGAACAAAACTGCAGTGGGATGTTACTTTGGCATCAGAACTAGAACTAAGCATACAGCTACAAAATAAAAACTGTTCGCAGTAATAAGTACAACGGTATTTTCCAACTCAGACGTTGTTATTCAAAATATCTAGAACCTGCAGACATAAGTACGATCTGGCAACCTTGCTTATAATGCAAGTGCCGCGTGGCAGGGCGTAATGAGATGGGGGCAAGGGGGACACAATTCCACAGGTGCCGAATCACTATGGGGGCACCGAATCACTGCCGTGAGCGCCGAATGACTGCGGGTGGCGCCGAAAAGTCCCAACAATGTCGCAAGTACTTTTTTCAATACAGTATATTTGCTTCCGAAAGATCTCAGGTTCGAACATGGGGGCGCCAAACTTGCTTCTTGCCCGGGCGTCATCAAACCTCGTTACTCCCCTGCTCGGTGGCCCCTCTGTAGGGTTGCCGGACTTTACGCTCATGGCTTGAATATCTGCTTCACTTAACCTTTCCCCACGACACCAAAACAAATAGGTGCTTCAGCTGCAAATTCCGTAACTGCCTGTGAAACGTACAAGACATGGTCATCTGTGTTTGGTACGTGTGAAAAATAAAACTAATATCTTCATGATATCAACAACTGAAAGGCTCTATTTTCATTAGGCTAATTTAGCAGGTGTCGTTGTCAGCATCATTAGGATTTTTTGTGACGCTGTCACTGTAGTTACTGCGCCACAGTAACTATGGACATTAGTAATTTTAGCGAGATTGAGTTCATTAGAGATATCAGAGTTATTATAGCGATGCAATCACTAGTCATGTAAAATGTCTTTTTTACGATGTTACAGTGTGGCTTGAATTTAAATAATATTAGGGGTCTTGACTATAAGGATATTAATGATATATATATTAGATTGTAGCGATATATGAATTGCACTTGGTATCCGAGATAAGCATACTGCAAGTTTTATAGGTGCCTTTTCGCACGTTCACACGATCTGTGGACGCTAATATGCAATTGATTATGTTGTATGGCTCAAGGGAAAAATGTACAGCAGACGGATGGAGCCTCGACGAGGGCGTCCACATAACCCCTCCCCCAGTGGTACCGATAGCCCCAGAAACAAAAGAAGAAAAACTTCACCACGAACAACCCCACCTGATGGGTGAGCAAACAGAGCTTTGTTTCCGTAAATTGCTGACGTCTGCGGTGACCACGTCCACGTTCACGATTTTGCATTTTTTGATTGTATTTTCGCAGCTGAACAGTTTGGTTTTATGTCAGTTCGGCAACGAAACAATGTCTGGACAACGGTAAAACATCCTATTGTTGCAAGTGCCAAATCAGCAGGCGCGGAAAATTGCTTCTTAAACGACTAGAGGGAATCTAAAATTGCTCAATTTTTCTTGACTGCTCAAACGCAAGCCTGGTAACCAGGGCTTGCATTTGAGAAAGAGTCAAGGTAAGGTGTATGGTTGTATATTGCATAAAGTAACTTCTGGGGATATGTGCCATGAGGCACAATGAGTTGTTGATACATCTTCAGGTAAATAGCAAGGAATGTACGCAACAGACTGCACGTGGATGAAGTTTTGTGTTGTCACAAATTTCGAGTGCGAGTGCAGAAAGAAGGCATTCACACTCAAGCGAAGCAACACAGGGCGCAATGAAAAATGAAAAGTCATAATTTTAGGCTACAACCTTTCATCGCATCAACAAAACTCTCGTTTGCTTTGGCGGCATTTTTTCCAACAGTTTGCTTGGATCTGCTGAGCGACAGCGCAGTGCCCTCACAATGCTGCAACCGGGAACCAATGACTAAAGTTAAAACGTTTGTGGAAGATAAAGGCCACTACATACTCTGTTATTCTAAAAGTAGGTTTTTTCATAACTTGCTATACTACACACAATTTTTGTTCTTGAGTATCTTTCCGTTTATTATGCGATTGCCAGATGCGATGCTATCAACTACAACTTTCATCTGTGTAGTGATATTGATTTCTTCGCACCACGACGTATTTGGTTGTTGACAATTTGGTATTTTCTGAGAGTGACAGTAGTTTTAGTTTTTTTCTTATAATTGCGTTAAGAATGCATTATGGAAGCTTAGAACAGCAAAAAATAATGTCAAATGAGGGAAAATAAAACAGAATTGAATTGAGTATTGTGTTGGAATGCTCTCATTACGTAAGACGATAGTCAAGATTGAACTCTGTAAATTTCTTTTGCCCATGTCGGGACTGGGAGTTATCTGCGATATGTTGTCTGTGTACGGCTGGAGCACAAACCCAACTGTCGTTGCACAATACTTAACAGTAGTTCAAACCAGTTGCATGCTTCAGCGGTTCCACTCAAATCTGTATAAGAGTTTGGTTGTGACCAGTGTTGCGAAGGACTTCTCTGAACCAGCAAGAGCTGTGTTGGTCTGCATTGTATGTACGACGGATCCACTTGCGCAAGATAAGTTTTAATGTGAAGTGGTTTTGTATGCCTTACTACAAAAATAGCGTCATTGCCAAATTGCTATATTCCGTACATTTTCAGAGATGCTTTCAAAACAGCTTAAGTTTTGACTTGTAATCAAGTAAAATTGTTGCCAATGTTGTTTTTGTTGTATTGTGCAGGAACAGACACTGGGATTATAAAACAAGTCATACCACAAATCAAGCGTCCACCTGTCGAGCTGCAAAGTAGGTCATGTGTTCAGTGGCGTAACTGACGGGGACAGGGGTGCGAACCGCCCCCTGGCAAGCTAAATGTAAAAACCGGGCTCTCACTTGGCCTGTATTTCGGTATTTATTCTTCTTTTGGTTTTCAGTAGGTTTTTGTTTTTTTTTGCGTTTTTCAGAGTACAGTATTTTCGGTTGATTTAAGATTTTAGTACAGCCATCCACATGTGGATTCACTATCATTTCTCAATTTTTTTCTGAGTGTTCGCTAGTGGACCTCCTACAGTGGACAGTAGGCCCTTTTCAGCTAAGTTTCCCCCTGGCTCAAACCTTTAGCTACGGCACTACATGTGTTCCTTGTTCCGATGCTGACTGTTGTTACAGTCATCTGCATAGCCTTGAACTACTGAGGCAAGCACAAGAGAAGGATGCTAATTCGGGGCAATAAACTAACAGGAAAGCAACCAGCAACAATAGAGATCACACGCCGTACTCACTCCTCACTTTCACTAGTCACTGGTCGTCATTACGTTTAACCGTTCACCATTAGCATTGGTAGGTTTTCTACGCCGTTGCCCACTCTAATGACACTAGGTTGCACGATTCTTAAATAGCAGTGGTTCTTAATAATTTCTCTACCCCTTCTCCCGTAATTGCGCTTTGTTTCATTTCCCTGACATTAAATAAGTTGTAAAAATATATGCATTTATTGGTAAATCTACTGATAAAAACTCCATGTAGTAGAGCACGTGAGAGCTCTTTCCCCCTCCAATTTATTGATGCCCCCCTGGGGAGGCGTAATTCCGGTTAAAAAACACTGTATTTACATGTGGCGCCATCTCCAGGCCGCCTCACTTCTTAACCCTTTTGAATAGAGTCCTGCGTAGGTTGAAATTTTTTGTTCGCTCCCGCTCCGTACCCGCAAAATTTAAACCCGCCCCACACGGCGGGGCCCGCCCGTGACGTATGTTGTTTAAACCCGCCCCGCAACGTATGTTGTTCGTAAACCGCATTTTTGCCTAATTCGGTCATAATCACCATGAGGGTCCTTATAAGGCAGTGATTTTCAACCTTTTTTGTACCGCGAACCATTATAGCAACCCACTGTAACTCAACAACCCCATCTAAAACTCGAATAAAGCAAATGTAATGCAGCTATGTACGCAGAAGATCTACTCGCCACACTTCCAACAATGGTTCACGATCCCTCTGGTGGTCGCGACCCCCAAGTTGAAAATCACTGGTATAGCATTTATAGTGGTTCACAAAGAGTTCGTAGCCATAAAAATTTGCAGCCATTTCAAAAAATGGTAAATTAATTCTTCATACTTCGAAGAATACAAATTCAGTATTTTCGTTTAAAAATTTAACAGCTTGGGAGTAAAGGTAGGAGTGGTCCATTGAAACGTTTTGAAAACAAAAGGTATGTGGGCTGAAAAAGGTTGAGAAGCACTGGTTTATGAGACAGTGTCGATGGATTGAGCAAAATACATCACATCATACCAATAATGCGTATGGCCAAGTTCGATTCCACACCACACCCGAGATTTCAAAAAACAGCAATTAATGTCATCTGGTTACATGCTCGACATCGATTGTTTAGTGCAAGAGACGCTGCACGTGTAGATTGGTTTGGTGCAGTGATTTTCAAACTTTTTCATGAAGCAACCCATTTTGCAACCCAATTTAACCTAACAATCCCCTTCCGAAAATCTCCAGTCAGGCACATGTGGTGCAGTTGTGTTTGCACAATAGAAAATCACAATGACTAAATAACTTCCGATATCACTGTGTTGAACAAAGACCCATTTATTCAATTCATGCACATGGCAGCATCAGTGAGAGAGACCCGTGCCGCATACAAATTACTCCACAGCACAACTCATTGAAAACTAGAACAACTCCCTAGTTAGCTACTGCATTCAGATATCTAATTCATAAACACAGCACATTCTTACATCACAGAGTTATTCGTGGGTTGCCAAACGCAGCAGTACTGTAGTGGTCATACTCACGCTCAAAATTTTGTAATGGTCTCATAATCACATTTAAAACAATTTTGAATGAAAAGTAGGCTATCATTTTTGTTAGGTGATCCCATTACTTTGGTTACAACAAAAAGTGGTTCCATATACGAAATATAAAATACAGAAGTGATTATGAATATTTTTATCAGAAGCTCTCGCGACCCTAGCAAAAAGGCGAACAATCCCAGGTTGAAAACCACTGTCATAAGGTTATCATCCGAAGAAACCGATGTTTTTCTCAGCTGCTACTTGTTAGGCGGAATGGGACAGTTCGGCGATGCCGTTTCGGCCATGGACGTTTCGGCGATAAATCAGTTAATAAGACATGGCACTTTTGATGGAAGCGCCTTTGTGTACTTTTTTGAAGTTTTGGGTTTAGTTTGAGCGTTTAGGTTTACGGTTTGCGGTAAACAAACATCCTTTGTAGTTTAACCTTTAAACTATTTCCAAAAGACACTTTTTTCCGTATAAAACATTTGCGACCACCATCGCTGAAACATCCCGTCGCCGAACTGTCCTAGACCCCTCGTTAGGTATGTTACTGGTCTGCCTGGGCACCGATAATTTAAATTCTGTTTGAAGCCGCTACTCTATAAACAACATGGCAGGTAAGCTTCACCTTAACTTAGCTATGGGCAGACAAGTGCCATCGCTCAAATTGCTCAGCTGCCCAGTATCATTTTTTTTATTTTTGTTTAGTCATGTGCCGTAGTTTACCCCAATCAGAGTAGAAGAAAAATTGACTATGAAGAGCACTATCTCTCTGTGTGCTTGTCTCTGGTCGGACGCATGGTCAGAAACATAAATTGGAGTGGCGAGAATTGCCAACTCGAATAAATATTTCGAAAAGATATTTTTTGTATAATAAATATTTAGCTTACGCATTCATGACCATTTTTTCTCAATTGATTTAATAATTACCTAATTGCTGTCCAAAATTCAGGGAAGCAACCCCGTTTTTCGCCCAGCTGTGTCCCTACCTCTAGTATACCATTTTTGTCTTTACGATTGTCGATATCGTAGTGGTATAAAATCAATAAATCCCACGGAATTTTCGCAACAAAGGACAAGTAAAAGTTAATGTGAAAACTGTGTTTCTGTTTTTACAATTCCACTAATGCGTTACACTGCATTTACAGGCATAGAAAGAGTAATGAATCATTTTTTGTGAGCTACGGTGCCCAGCAATATTATAAAAATGCCATTCAAATACAGCCAAAAACGAGCAGAAATCTGATCGGAAGAAAAACTATTGTCGAGGTCCCAAAGCTTTACCACACAAAACCATCACGGCACCAAACTATTGGCACCAGAGAACGGACGTACAGGCGAAACAAGATGAAGCGCGGAAAAGGTCAGCACTGTTACCAGCAACTCGGCTGCAGCTGCGCAAAAAGTCCGATACACGAAGTCAGCTTCGATATTTCAGGGCTGCGCTTCCGACCAGCTGGCCTGATGTGACATAGCGGTGTTCCGCAACCTTTCCACGAACTCATAGCAATTTGCTCAAAGCTTTTCATGGCATCTCAACAATGTACTTTATAATGATCTATTGAAAAACGCATTAGCTCGCGGCACCCCTGACTATTGTAAATGGCACCCTAGGCTGCTGCGACACCCTGGTTGGGAAACACTGTTATATGGGGTCAAGGTTGTGGGAAAGATTGTGCAGGGCTTAGAAGATACTAGCAGGGCTGTCGCCAGCGGGGGGGGCAGTGGTGCCCGGCCCCCCACTTGAAATCGGTGCCCCCCCATTTCACGTTTGGTTTCCCGGTTGCTGCATACATCCAATACTGTATTTTAAAAATGTGACCCCCCCTTCTGGTTTTTGGCCCCCCTTTTTGGTTTTTGGTCCCCCCTGCTGCTAAATCCTGGCGACGGGCCTGGATACTAGTTGTTGAATTTCTCAGCAGAAGCTCAACACGTGGTTGTCAATTATTTCATCCAGTAGTTGATTCTGGATCAGATACTTACCAAGCTTTATGAATGTGTAAATTTTACCCGTTCAGTCTACGATTGGTTTGGAAAGACGTCAACCAAGCTTAAATGCAGACGACTTTCCAACCAATTGCAGTTCACACCCCGTTTGTTTGTAATAATGGCAAAATAATGGCAATTGCGTTTGTTTGTAATAATGTCAAAATAATGACAATTGCAAATTATTTTAACGTTGGTTCCTTCCGTGAGCGCAACGCTTGCTCCGGCACAGCAAGAATGACGTTGCTGCACGAAACGGTATGAAACAATTGCGTTCTTTCCGCACAGAACGGATCGATACGGTGCTCCGCGCAATTGAACGGATGAAGCGTAGAGCCGGCAAATTCCATGTACCGGATCGTCTTGGCAGTGCAAAGGTATCACCGCTGAGGAGGGACAGCAGAAAGTTGAGCATGGTAGACCCGAAGAAGCTAACCATTTCGCCAACGCGAGTCAACCCTTCCCGCCCTGCAGCTGGCTTGGCGAAAAGTGCGAAATAACATTTGCACTGAGCAGAAGGCAGCTTTTGTCAGACGTTTATGTTTCGGGCACTGAAAAGTAACTTTTTAAAGCCGGCTGCGGGGACAGTTAAGATATGCAAAAGCGTTTCGCTCTCAGTTAATGCATAAGCTGGTGACGACCAGTGTAGCGTAAAATATCAGATGATTTTGAGAAGCGTTTATTGTTGTACAAAACATTGAACGTGGGTTGATGTAAAAACGTAGATACATGAACAATAAGACCGAGCTTTCGTCTTTAGTTTGTGAATCACTTTGACAGTTTAAAGTCAAGCAACCCAGAGGCTGCAAAAACAAAATCATGAAAACAGGTAGTTGCAAAAAACAATATATTTAATATTCGCGCAGATAAACACATGACGAAACGCTTTAAACGCCCATGTCTGTAGCTATATGCTACACTTTATTTCAGTTTGAGTTTATTTCGATGCACGATACTTACAATTACATTTATAAGTTGTGCTTCGAATTTAAATTTTACACGCTTCCTTTTGATGTTTCTTTGTTTTCCGAATAAACTCAGTGTTAAGCGAATGGGGATTGCTAGCAAAAAAGTCGTTTTGGTCAATTTGACCTGATAGAGCAGGAAATTATTTGTGTTGCAGAAAGCTGCAAAATGAATTTTTTACAGTATTTGCGAAACATTTCTTGCAGGTGGCAATAAGTTTGCAACAAAGCAACTCGAATGCGTCTTCGGTTTTGGAATCGAGTCGTTTCACTTGTGCTCAGGCCCGTAGCCACGGGGAGAATTCGAGGGTAGGGCCCCCCCAATGTTTCTGTGTCACCCAAACTTTATTATGCCTAGAAAATTTTGTTTTAAACATATAATAAAACAAAAATCTTTCCCCCTAAAATGTATTTTCCCCCTAAACCTTAAAACCTGGCTACGGGTCTGCATGGTTGTGTTCAGACGAGTTCATGTTACGAAACGTTGAAATCGTGGATGTATGGTATGAATCGTTTGAAACAAAGTTGAACCGATAAACAAACGCAGTGAGGTTTCGAATCAAAACGAATGTATTAAAAAATTCCTAATAATCGTGGTCTCCGGCATTGGCGGCGTGTTCGCGCCGTCTATAGTAAATATACGTCTTGTATGTGGCGAAGACGAACAAAGCGACGATCGATAGGGTCCAGATGGTGACGCCGATAACGAACAAAATCGTAATGGAGCTGGAAAGCTTTTCTTTTTTTTCAAAATCCGAAGTTCGCTCGAACAAGCCAAACCTGAAACAACACGTCCGTTTTCACTTTTGTATGGCGTCTGAGTAAATCTTATTCATAACGTTTCTTAGATGAAATAAGCACCGTACCCACTCCTATGCGTGTTGCAGGACTTGTTTATTTGATTTTTTTAAGTTTGTGTCTTTATCTGAGTATCTTAATTTCGTTGAGAAATCCTCCCATAAGCCCGATCAATCTTAGCAACTTATGTACTGGTATTTACGATTGTTTGTTACCACAATAAAAATAAATGACAGCTTTTGAAGCTGACGTAACGAGCGTATTAGGCTCTTACTCTAAACTAAAGTAACTTTGACAGCATTTTCGGTGTTGAAATAATCGTATGGGATTTGTGCATCAAAATACTTAAAGGTTCACTCACAGCATAAGTCAACTAGCCTACTGTTTCTTTATAATGCGGAACCCACCTCAGCATTCCAAGCGCTGGCGTCAACAAAAGAAGTGCTGATGTAGACAGGCAAAGCACTAATGTCCCGAGTGACACCAGAAAACGACCGCATTCCCACCATATTGACGCATGGCCTCGATTTTTCTGCAGTACCCTGTTTGCCACCTGAGAACAGGGTACATGACGGCGCTTGTGTCTTTACGTCTATAGCGCTGAAACTTTTGTATAAAGTCGAGCATCTGTAAGATGTCTAAATGTCATTTTCAGAGAAAGCGCAGCTATGTTCAGGACAGCATTCTGCGCACAATGTACCATCGTTAATGCTCCACACAAAGCTGCAACCAGCCGGAAATTTCGGAGCAACCAAACTCACTTTAAAGCTATGGTTTATGTCTTGTTCACCTAGAACAGAATTACTGATAGGTGCAAGATATATTTGCACACATATTCCAATATTTGTACATTAGGTTGCGTCACCAACAATTAGGGTGTTGAAACTCCTGCACTGCCAAATTATGAACTTGCAAGTAAATCAAGAACGTAAAGAAATTCGCGATTACATTATTGATAATCAAAACTAATCAACCTCAGCAGTCCCGTCGCCACGGGTGGGCTTTGGTGGACTAAGGCCTCCAAACAATGCTCCAAGTCCCCACAAATTGAAACATGAAACACTCTAAATCAGTGGAGTTTTGTCAATTTGTACAACGCCAAGCCCTCCTGTTGAAGACTTTCTGGCGACGGTTATGACCTTAAATACCCGGTTGGCAAGCAAAAATTCAGCCAATTTAGATTGATACAACGCTCACTATTCTGAGCAGCGTGATTTTCGTCCGAGACTGGAGGATTCGGTTCAACTCTAAACAATCTGCTGGAAGCCAGCTACACGCGATGCTTTTCGAATATAGCGCACGGCTGGTAAGCGCAGCAGGAGCACGCCCTAAAAAGAAATTACAACTACCAAACTTGCCTATTCTATGAAAGCTGCGCTATACTACAGTGCTTTAATAACTGCTCAGAAGTAGATATCACTACATTTTTGTGGTGCGCTGTGGCAGAATGGCTGGTTCAGATTTCGTAAGTGTTTTGTACCTGATGTTGCAGGTGCTTTCCATCACCACCAGATTATTTCTACGGAATGCGACGTAATACTCTTTCTTGTCTTGTGCTGTGTACTCAACTTAACCGTGGATTATGCAGTTTCAGTATTTTCTTCTGAACTAAGTTTTGTGGTGGCCTTAAACTACGTCTGGAAAGCATTGCGTTGCTTCAAACATTTTGTCAAAACAGGATTCTATTCGTCACCAGTCGTTTCACGAGCCACAGATAAACGTACGACCTATCGAGAAAACTCTAAGGTATTTGCAACATATCTGTTGCAACTTATCAGTGAAATGTTTGTGCACCTCAAATATTTCAGCAAAACGCAAACGCTATGTCTGTGGAAAGTGAGGGGACCGCACCAGGCCCCCACGGTCTTGGTCGCGATGTAATCCATGCACTCCATAATATTGCTTCTATTAACAAAGAATAGGATGCATGGATTAGACCTATTTATACAGTTTGTAAGACAAAGAAAGTGATGACAGCAATGGGTGCATAGTCAAATGCTATGCCTGCCGCACATGAAACTAAAGCATTAAGACCATGTGACGTTCACTGCAACAGCTAAAATTATTTGATCCAAATCTAAAATTTGATAACTAAAAAACTGTTCGGAGGTACTTGACTGGGTAAACTCTAAGCTGCTTTTTGTCAGTTACTTGGAGTTTTGCTGCTATCGGCCGTAGTAGTATTTTATGCCAATGAACTCAAATGTAAGCAGTCAAACGATGACAGTTTAAGAAGCGGCGGAACTTGTGACTTGAGATCAGGGTTCTTCTGGGATTGTTGCCAGCAAATAGAAGGCGTTACAAGCGGCGAAGCAGTTGGCAAAAATCACTCTACTTGAGCCCTATCTTTCCTACCAATCCCGAATTGCGTTGTGAAATTTGTGGCTTGTGAATGCCTATGTTGGTGAAGTAACAGCATTTTTGAAAAAAAATTCAGTTCGCAAATTTTATACGATGATATTTTTATTCGACGTATGATCGCCAGTGAAGCTCTACATTGACAACCTATTTAATGTTGTTTGCTTCTTTTCAAAAAACACCGCGCTAAGAAGCAAAAGATAAACATATTTAGCTTGAACAACAACTGTCCGCTTTTAGAATTGCAGCAGTTTACACCCAAAAATGAGTGAGAATGGCGTAAAAAGTAGTCAATGAGGGAAATCCTTGATTGAAATCTGACATTGAATCATTGTTGAACATTATTTTTGTCAAATTTCATAGTGTTGTTTACAACTTTCGTAGGCTGAGGACAGTAGCTTGGTTTCCCCCCAAGCTCCGCACTATAGCTCGACCGTTAAGGCTTTTTTGGTACGATATCGATATTTTTCACTGCCGAAAACCAATTCCGATCGTTTTGCATTACTCAAACCAATGTTAAAAGACAATATAATGCATATTAAGCTAGCCCACAAGAAACTGGAAATGGCTGACAATTTCAGAAATACATGGAATTGTAAGCATTTTTGCAAAATATTGATTTAATGATCAAGATTTAGCAAGTTATCATTCAGGAAGACAGTTTTCCAGCATTGCCTCCTTGCAATAAATATCTTATCCATCCATCATAAATAATCCCAGCAATGCTGGTTTAAAACACGAACTTCCGAACACTCCGTGCAAAACATTAGCGTATAGTGACTTTCCTGAGCAGATATTGCCGATATATATAGGCGGAATTTTGCCGATATGTTGCATCGGCATGCTGGTGTATCAGTCGAGCTCTACATCCCCACGATGTTTTTTAAAACTACCCTGGATAGTTTTCTATTGAATCAGCTTCAAGGAGACCTCCAATGCAACGAGCTATAGGTTCGCGAAAGAATATGTTATGTTTTTACGTACATTTTGATTAATTTTTACGAAAAAAAGTTCATGAAAGGTTTAACAATACCTTACACGAAACATTATTCGACTGTCGGAATATTAGTTACTTTGCTTAGCATTTGGAAAAATTTGCCTGGACTTTTTGTGTCGAAAAGCACTACCACATTATCAAATACAAGATCCTGTATTGATACAAGAACCCGTGCGTTTTGAGTCTCATTTCCAGGCAAGCGTATTTAGATGAAGCACTTTTATATGGCTGTTTAGAGTGTTTGATAACTTTTTCAGATGGGTGATTCCGCTTGGTTCCCCAGTGTAGTTTGTTCAATATACTGTATCTTCAATTGTTTATGACATTAAAACGACGTCCTAGCGAACAGCATTTCATTTTGTTTTTTTAATGAAAAGATTGCAAGCATTTTTATAGAGTGTACTGTGCAAATTAACTTGGATTTCAATAGGCTTATTACAACAGTGGTGGAAGTGGATAGTTCTAATATTGGCTGTTCACAATTCTATGATTATTATCTGAAACAACAAGCGCCTCATATTTCTGCTCATGTTTTTTCGACGCTCTTCCTGTTGCGGGCTCTCGCTTGCTGCTGAACGTTTATCTGTCTGTTAATGTTTTCACAAGAATTGTCGTATGCCGCAATTAAGTTATTATTTTTCTGCAATGACGACTGATTGCCTGATTCCTCATTAAACGATACGTTTTAGTTGGTTTCACCAAACGCCATTTCAATGTTCTGTTTCCCATTCGTTCACACAAACTGCTTTCCATGATTTACCTTCTTGAAAGTTAAATTACGAATGTCTATGTCGTAAACGTAGTTATAAATCATTATGTAACACTGTTTTCCAACGCACAGAAAACTCACACCAAACGCAGTTTTACCAAAAACAACATCACTCCACCAGTGAGCCCATCGATTGCTTTCGTAGTCAGTGAAACCAGGAGCATGACGTTGGCAACGTCACCCATCCAGTATTCATCCTGAATACTCGAACAGTCATTATCTACTGCACATCGCCAACATCTAAAAATAAATCAAAATAAACTGACAAAGTTTAGTTAAAAAAAAAATTCATTGCTATACATATTTTGACATAAGACAAAGTTTTTTTGCTTCATTACGCCATTTTTGTCCATTTTGTAGCAGCGGATGACTTCCACGGAAAATTGACTTTGCGCCTAGTTTCCGGGAGCGCAAGGAGATACACATGTCTCGGGTGCAGCATTTGGGGTGTTCAAAAATTGATCTTTAATCCGGCAGACGCACACACGCGTGACGCACGCCACTGAACGATGTCCGACTTTACCCCACGTCAGCTCGTCTATGTACATTAGGCTGCAACCAAAACTATCTGTGGAAGACGAAGCGAAATCTAGTCATGTAAGGGAAGGTTACACACTATATATTTCAGGTACGTGGTGATTTTGGGCGTCAGCCAGCACCAGTAACTGTTACATAAATTCCACCAGCTAAACAACTGCGTGTGATGCACCACCCAAGAACATGGAAGTGACTGCCAGTAAAATTATTTCCAGCCCTTATGAACTCCATCTGGCTACCTATCTAGAATATAAAATTTTTGATAAAGGATAGCCACGCACTTCTATTGCAAACCCAATTCTGTTCGGAAAATCTGCTAAACGAAATTACCGCAAGCTGTTTACAGATGAAATACATTCTTAAGCGTAAACAAGGCAATCACTCGGAGGTTAAGAAACTGCATTCCGTAAACAAATTCAGCATTGGTGTTTTTTTAGTTTCTGGTAAACTTATTAACGTGAGACTTGCAGTTGAGACCATGAGAGCAAAAGTTCAACTGTAGAGCCCAGAATGTTAGATTCTATGTTTCCCTTTTGCAAACATCGTTTTAGGTGACTCACTCAAATCCAAGTTTTCCAACGTGGTACGACGCTATATGGACACTGAGTGCTCCAGTGATCAGTTGTAGCGGCATATAAACGGCATTCATGAAGTAGGCAGAAAGGAAATCATCGTGTCCTGTGGTGAGGACAACGAACCTGAAGTTTAATACACTTAATTGTGGAGCTCTGATGAAAAAGGCAAACAAATAAATATCATACTAGCAATAACGAAGCAATGAAGATGATGATGAAATAACTAAGGAACAAGAAATTGTTTTTTTATCTTCTAGCTTAACGAGACCATGCTCATCGTTGAATTTCGGTAAGTTATTGCAGTATAGTGACGAAATTCAGCCAAAAACGCAGCTTTGTCTGGTGGTACTGGACACACAACAAAAACCGAATCTATCCAGACACACAGATACCAATGCAGTTTGTTTTCGACAGATTAATGGTAAGGAGAAAAATCATTATAACGACGACTTGGATTGATGTGGCTGTTGTTAGCTACGTTGGACAAGCATGTTAATGGAGCGCTTTAAATGTTCCGAAGAACTATTCACTGGGTCGGTATAACAACTTTAACTGAATGGAGTTGTAAAGAATTGGTGGTCAATGCCAAATAAAAGGTCAAAGTTTCTGTACCAAAACCAACGTACAGCCATATAACATTTGCCATTGGCAGTCTAACCTAAAAAGCCTGGTAAAAAAGACTTGATCACTAGCGATTCAGTTTTACCTCCAAAAAATATTTGAAAACATTTGCAGAAAAAAATGACACGAACCTTGTAATCATGCAAATCAGCAGACAAGGGATCGAACCAATCATAAACACAGGTTCAAAGACTTTAGTGATCACGTGGTGGTTGTCGTGCAATTGCTTTCGTGCCTGATTGCTCATCATGAATAGTAACACATCGTCTCTTTCTTCACAGCCTTTGCCGACAAACGATTGTAGCATGTTTTGCACTGGCGCAGTAAAAATAAAAGCGAATGGTCTTTACAGCTCACTGCTCCTCTCTACACAAACCAGTGCCAACAACACTTATCTTTCTTTTTATTTTGGATTGATATATGTGTAGCTTTGACAAATGGCCGTAAAGATTAACATCACAAGTAATTGAGACAAAATCTCTTGCTTTTTGTGCAAGTGGCAGGTTTACTTGTAGCTTATTCCCGAAAGAGAAAAGACAATTCTGTCTCAGGTCGTAAATCCTCTCTGGCGAACATAATACGGCTTGCTTCAAAAGCAAACTTTTGGATTTTACGATCATATTTGTTTTTCTTTTGTCTTTTTAGGGCCTGTAGCTTCAAAACGTTTCGAAAACATTGCAGTAGCAAAATGCAGACGCACATTGATGATTAAATATTAAGCAAAAAGTAATGCAAAACAGAATTGAATTGTTTGAAAAGTGTTTTTGTGTTTGAAGGAACGAGAGGAAGTTGTTTCCGAAACTTCTAAAAAACAGCAAGCGAACTTGTACGGATCTTTTTTCGATCACTGCTATAGCAAGCAACTCGGAACACACTTGCTTTTCACTGGGAGATTAAAACTTATGGTTGCAGTTTTCTGCTGTCGCAAAAGTGGGATAGGAAGGTTTCGGCTTAAATGTTGTACGCTCCAACTTACACTGAAGCTGTACTGTGGCGCTCTCTGTTGTACGCAGACAGCAAGACAAGAGACGAAACATACGGGAAACTTTCTGAAGTTTTATGAGCAGCGAGTCTTTTTAAAGAAGGAATGTCAAGAAGGCCATGCAGTGCTCTGTCTTTCCGCTTTGACACCCACCATCGGAAGTTGCCCAATTTTTGAGGTCTTTGAAGTTATTTTAGGTAATTCAAGGCAATTGAATTTTTCTTTTGCAAAACACCACGCTGTGCTTTTAAAAGACGTTCCGATATTGATGCTCCGCAGGTGCAATCTTATATGTACCCGCAAGGCTCCTTGAAGCTGCTTCAATGAAGTTTTGTCAGTTGTGAGATGGTTCCGAGTTCTCAGTGAGTGCAAATGGTCAAAATCTTTTTTTACGCGACGCCTGCTTTTCGCAGTCGGAACCGCCGTTCAGCTGTTATAGTCAGATAGAACGATGTAATCACTGCAGATTCTAGTAATGAATGTTGCGATTGAGCAATTTAGGCAAAGCGGTCTGCCACGAAAGAAATTTAGTATAGGATTAGGAAAGAGAGCGGATGGTTGAAATCAAGCAACATATTGTTTCTCACATGTAATGGAATGCCACTTTTTAAGGCGATTTTAAATGACCCAGCGGATAAGCAAGTGAACACATTGTTTTTAAGAAAACACTCGTACAATTTTTTGTCAAGATTAAGCGCCAGTCTTTCAAGGTACTGATCTTGTCAAAAAAACGAATGTGAAATGTTCTGCACTTACTTGGAGTGGAATTCTTCGTGGTTACTGCCGCAGTCATTGAAAAAGGTTTCGACGTGCTCGTATTAAGCATTTGGTCTTCATCTACCGCTTGTTTTGGGATGGCGTAAGTAAACGGTGAAACTTCTCTTTTGCCATGGCGGTGACGCAAACCACTCGGAGCTCTGTGCTTAGAATGCCTGATGGCTGACAGTTCCTTTGCTCTAGCAAAAGCATTCTCTGTTTTCTTTGAGTTTAATACATATTGTCTGAAAACTGGATTGGTCGCAGTCAAATTCTCCACGATTATTTTGGCCTTTTCCAGAAAGGCCGCCGTCTCTTCGTGAGGATGTCGGCCCAATAAATAAAAAGCCACGTCCGTAGAAAATGTCAGTAAGGGAATTACGATGCAAATCAACACCACTGTGATACTGAAGAGCCAAGCCAAAGGTGAGTGACACCTTTTTGGGGACAAGCGGCAAATGAAGTTGTCCGTTATGTGCAACACTGTGAAATAAGGAAATGAAAGACCACTTTACTCAATAACAACTCGATTGCAGCACCACGTGGTTTATTCTTCGAGACAACTCTTTACTAATAGCAAATAAATTGCAGCACTTCACTCATTAACAACTAGCTTGCATCTCTATTTAGGGGCTTCTCCCAACTCCGAGGATTGCAATCGTGAATTACGACAGATGGAAGAGTTGTCTCGAAGAGTATATAAAGCATTTTAAAAGGTTCGGTCAAATGCTTTTTAAGATTTAGAAAATTGTTTCGTCGCCTTGCAATTGCAAAACAGTAGCACTTTTTTATGAAGCCTGATACCAAATCGAGTTGCACAAGTGTTTCTCGCACTTCGTCATTAAGTTTACAGGTACTTACGTACAGGGGCCCGACATGGGGGAGGGCAATGCCCCGGGGCGGCACTTTTCGGGGGGGCGGCACTTTTGGTGAAAAGAAGGAATAGCAAATGGTCTTTCACGAATGAACCTGAAGTTAGATT
>JGI24159J19872_10001940_pt1 | contig 23864 bp, 13 predicted proteins | sample Ectturendosymbi4_FD_19872 | JGI IMG/M metagenome (IMG submission 19872)
ACCAATGTTTTTTGGAAAACCTTGATGCCATGAGTGACTACCAGGGTGAATAATATTCAAGCTATGGAAGCAAGATACCAGGGGTTCTGAAAATAATCAATCATGGTATCGCCTGTTGGATGTTGCCTCGTGGTGATCCACCACGCTTTTTAAAAGAAAATCTTGTTCAAAACACTTACAGTAGTTTTATGAATTCCACTACCAAGGCCAGGAGTCTTCTGCTTGTTTGTTCAACTTGTTTTTTGATTATTCGTAATAAATTAACAAAGTTTACATAGACTGAACTATCAGGTCATTTTTCACTTGGAAACAAAAGCAAATATATTAGCATAAAACTGTTTATATACCCAAAAAAAACTGTCGTTGTAACTCCACAATTTGACGTGCCACAAGAAAATGAATGCCAAATTTTGAATCAGCACCTAAAAGTTATCTAAAAAAGTTATGTCATATTCTGGTTTAATACAAAAAGTGTTTTTCTGTTGACCTGTGTTATTGCTCAATGATAAGTGCAAACTTGAATCATTGCAAGAAGATGGGAGTAGAGCCAAGCAAGAGATACCTCAAACAGCCTGCTGCAAAGCTAGAGCCTGCAATTGCAGCACCTTCCACGTATTGTAATCTACACACTGCCTCTCACGGATAGTCTTAGCCTGGTTTTCAGCTAGCCTGGTTTTCAGCTTTTTTACGTTACTGGCAGCCTTGGCTCTTTGTACAACGTGTTTCTTCGATGGCTGGCAATTTTACTGTTGTTTCCAGCGTTTTGGATGTGACCAGTATTACATGTGCTTTGCAGGGCCTTTTACGTCAGATCCACCTCCCTACGTCACACTGTCGTGCGGTTTTGTATTGCTTGCATTACCCAAGGTTGTTTCATTTCCGATTGAAACTGGATTACGAACAACCTGAACCGTCTCGAAATAAACATGAATAGTTTTTTGAAGGTCTTTTTTCAGTTTTGACGAACTTAACCAGGCATGCGTTGTCACGTCAGCTATTTAGAGCAAATCGTATCTCCATCAACAATCCACGTCGCATTGAAACCAGATTAAAATGTTGCGACTGTGCGTGTTTGACATCAAGCTTTATTGCGCACGCGCACGTCTCTCCAACACTTCTTCATCTTTTCAGTAATCCACTGCACCACTGCAAGGCCGCACTTATAAATCTCGGCATAGGTCTCTAACACTCGTCGTTCATGGTAGGGGCCACATTCCCCTCGAGAAATGGATTCCAAACATGATCGAATAAGCATTGCGTCACTGTGGATTTATTTTTAAATGAAAAAGACTGCAATAACTTCTATAAATGGAATATTTCTCATTCTGCCTTGTTTGAAGGTCCTAGATAACAATAAAATGTCCCAATATCTCTTCTGGAGCATCCTGTGACTTGCTAAATTTATCGTTTGTAACGAAACCATTTGTTTTTGTTAGAAAGTGGTACAGCCCTGATTTCTTAAACTAGCTTGCATTTTATGGTCAATTGGTTGTCTGTAGCCCGAATGTCTTTCTACTTATTCAAATTGCAAGGATTACGCTTTGATTGTCTTTGAACGCCTGTGGGAGCTTCAACAGCAGCTGGGCTGTTTTCACCATCCTGAAAAAGCAGACGTCTTCTGGCGCTAAACACTGAAGTTTGGTAAAATACCTTCCACAGAGAAAATTGTGCATAGGCTGCCATATTTAAAATGTAAGATAAACTTCATGACGTTGGTGGAGTTCTACATTGCATGCACAAAGTAATTCAACAAATTTCCATAAAATCTGACTATGCAAATCATTTGCTCTCTTCTAACTGGGTAGTGTTTATTCTTTATTTTTTAGAAAGACAAAGGTGCTTTTTGAATATGTCACTTTTTTCATTAAAGTAAACATTATTGCTTGGACGTTCCGTGAAAACTACTTCACCTTCAAAGAAATATGCTGATGTGAAAGAAATATGAAAAGAAAATCCACTTGGGAAAAAATGCATAGTATTTTTTAGAAATAAAGTAGGGTCAAAACATAAAGGCGATGTTGTGCTTTCACCATAGCTATTACATCATTAGTCAATGTTGACAGCACTTCATCGAGTATTTTAGCAGCGGACCAAAAAATCGTTGATGCATCAGAAAAAAATTTTCATAGAATTTTGATGCTAATGCGAAAAAGTCAACGAACTTTTCTGATGAAAAAGGCAGTTATTCTTTGAAATAATGAATTATATTTCATCGAAATAATTTGTTTTTCGTTTACGTATCTTATGATTTTTGTAAGAGCAAAAAAAAGTTTGTGCGCCATTTGCAGTTTTATTAGGACGCTACTTGCCAACCCCACCCGTTTCCGGCAAATTACAATTCCAGCAACTCAAAAGTCTCAAACCTGTTTTAGCAAAAGAGAAAAATATTAAACCTCACTTCCCCTGCGAAATCAGCGAAACGAAAGACGCTGAGGTGACCAAAACAAGTCGATGATTACGCGAAAGAAATCTTCTTGTATTTTTGCATGTCAGACAAGAACCTGCCACACGAAAGATAAAAATATGGGCGTTAGCAGGCCCGCAATGAGGCGCCCCCGGAAAGTTTTAAAAGAATGTTTAGTTGGTAGGTACAACAACTTTGTCGTCCCACGAAAATATCAGCCGGTCGCGGCCATGAACGCTAATGTATAAGAGGTTGCTAATACTTGGCAAGCAAGGGCAAGTTTGAAGGTTTGACCTTTCAGTCAAATGTTAGCATGACCGATTTTTTATTACTGCAGCCATTTGTCTTGCGTTTGCAAAATCAAACTGAAATGTAAAGAGGATCATGTTACCAGGCAACGGCCACAGAGTGAATTTTGTGACCACGCACGGCTTGTCTTGATATCTTTCCCTAAACTCCTCGAACTCAATCTGTTCTGCTTCTATCCGCTGAACCAACGAAAGCAAATGCCGCTCTGCACCCAGCGCCGTAGCTTTCATTGGCATGCAATGCATATACTTCACCTCGGTGCAGTTCTGCTTCAAGGTGCTGTACTTGCGTCCCCAGTGCCTCTCACGCTCATCCTAATAAAAGCGAAAAGCAGCAAAAGAATTTTGAAGTCGATCTGCTGTCTTACAACAGATTAGAATGTGAGCTTCCGGAGATGAACCAGTAGCGTCCTTGGCTGTTGAAGCTTCGATCTGCTTTGAGCTCCCAACGCAAACATCATGAGTGTGCAAATGGCGTCGTTTTGTGTACAGTGGAAGAACTTCTCAAAATGGCCATGGTACGCACATGCTGTAGTGACCAGGTCCTCGTAATTTCGCTCGGTGCCGCGGTGAGCGCTGCGGTTTGTTAACTTTTGTCTTGCGTTGCTAGTTCTTTGTCAATGTAAAGTTCCCCTGAACCTTCAGACTTTAACGAGAGTTTGCTGTTCGATTATGACCTCTTGCTTGTAACACGCTTGCGCTACAGCAGTAACACGCATAACCACCCGAATAGCTACGGGGTTTCGAAAAAGCTTTAGGAATATTTGCAGAAAATGATAAATCTACATTCATTCCCAGAATCCTGCCTTTTCTTGAATGGGAACGCACGTGTTGTACCGGATATGCGGGGTAGGGTTTGACGCGCTCTACAGCAAACAACTTCAGAAACTTCACGCTCTGTCAATTTCCAAACGAATTAACAGTGTGAAACATTTAAGCAATGTGCATATCTATTTTCTGATTTGCAAAAGTGTGTCTTTCTGAACACACACAATCGCAAAAAGCATTGGTCGTGCAGCGAGAGAACTCGCGGTAAATAATAACTTAGTCGTAGGTGAACGGCCGGAATAGAAAAAAAAACTTGAAAATGTTTTAAAATGAGACGGCCATATTTTTCAGCCTCTTGTTCAANAANCATTTAACGCCCACTCTTCGTTTTACACGAAACAGTTTGTGTGTGAAAAATTAAGGGCCTCTGTAATTTTAAACGTTCATCTCATCATAAAATCGTTTGCCTCTCAGCCAATTGGAAAAAATAATGAGTTTGAGCGTTGATTTAAAAATGCACATATCAGCCGTTCATGCGAGGGTGAAACAGTTTTTTTTGTACACTAGCACCGAACATTACCTTCTATGACAACTCAAGCACAACATTCAATCAGCGCGTGACATAGTTTAGTAGAAATATTTTGCTTGGATTTTGTAAACAAACCAAGAATGTTAATAAAACGTACGTCTGTCCAACTCTCTCAAGTGAAAACGTTGCTTTTTCGTGGCTGCTGAACAAAAACAACAAAAAAGATATTGGTAAAACCTAGCCTTGTTGTCTCTACATCTGCACTACAGTATCGGCAGCAGGCATGAAGAAAACGTCACCCATTCTCACCATTCCCTCCCAAAAATTCTCATGAAAAAATAAGCTGGCAAAACCTGTCAAAGCGCTGGATGTCGTAGTGAATGCAGCCCAGCAAACGACACAATGTCATCACTTAAGTTTGCCTTTCAAACATTTGCCATTAAATCAAGCGCCAAAGTTACAGATTGACACTGTGCTGGCGGCAGTTTCCTGACGGCTGATTAGTGATGTCGCTATAACAGCTTGAGCTCTCACGGGCACTTCTGGATTTCATGGGCACTTTCTGGATTTAGGGCAAAAAAGCTCAAACCTTCGACACAGCATCGAAAAATCTAATGAAATTGTTCAAAGAACAAAGGATTGCAAATGAAAAGCACCATTTATTGCGAAAATCTTTTTTTCGAATTCCTCCTTGCCTTCTCTGACGTGCACCGAACTCCACGGAGCAAAACATTGAATGTATCGTTACTTTCCAAGGAAAATGCTTTGAAATAGTGCGGTTTGTTTGAGTTAAAACTAAAAAATCTTTCATAACATGCTATGAAATGTTGCCTCAGACTTATGTACATCCATTATCTTCCCGAAACGTCTCTGGCTAACCATGGTGCAGGGGAGATAAATATCACTGTGCCCGGACCTACGAGTTTATCCTGCTACACTAACATTTCCAAACTAAGAAACTCGATATGATACAGAGAGGCAATTTCAAATGGCAATGCTTTTTTCTGTAGCGTTTGGCTACTGTGAGTGATGGGTTGCAACTTGCTACTGAGAAAATCGATCGACATTTCGATACGCACTTAAAAGTGGTAAAGATTTTTCTGCCATGTAATTCATTTTGCACACTTTCGTGATTTACATTTCAATAGTTCTCTTCAGCCAGCCGTTTATGCGTTTACATGCACGTATAAAGGGTCTCATTGAGGATAGTGGATGTAACCATAGAGCAAAGACGAGTTTAAATCTTTATAGTTTCAATCATTTTAGTGTTGCAACTTGCTTAAAAACGTAACAAAAATGAAGCTGCCTACGTTTGCACTCAGCGCGTGCGCTTTCTGTCGCCGATGTTCGAATGACAGATCGCCGGTCGAAAGCCCTTCACTGCAGAGCACTTCAACTGGAACCAATATGTTTTACTCGAAACTGACCTTGCAATTGCCCGGCGCAATAACCGCGGCGGGCATCGATTGCCAGCATGTGAGAGTGCCATGGACGCGTTGCGGCACAACATACCGTAATAAAGCAATTGGTCGGCAATATGACAAAAATTTGGCCTTTTAATGAGTCTCGCATTATTGAAGCGACGCGTCTACCTGTCGCTTCGCTAGCAAAGCTGCCGGCAGTTGAATAGCTGTTCTTCGCAAACAGAGCTGCTGTACTTTGTAACAACACACGCTGTACAGGACGACTATAGTAAAAACACGAACTTTGACCTTGGTAAGATGAAACTATAAAACACTTCAGCTTCCGATAAAGCAACTTCATTAATCAGCGTTTACAAGACAAAGTGGCAGTCGCTACCGATTGCGCTTAATTAAAACCAAACAGTCTTATCCCGACACCAACCAAATTCGTTTGCACATTGACGGTATACATTGCTCAGGCAACAGAAGGCTTGTATGCATGGACGCCACCAACGGAGATGCCGTGGTGCAAAGTTGGGTCAATCACAGTTGAATGTAATTAGTTGCACACTTTCTTGAAATTGCAATTCAGACTATTTGCTCTTGTGTAATTTGCAAAAAAATGACCTTATTACAATTACATTTTGCCTCCAACAACTTCGCGGAGTTCGAGCAAATGCATAAACAAAACTACTGCAGATTTACACTTGCAGTGTGACTCGCTGCAACTCTGTTCGCAGGGTATATGCACATTGCACAGAGCTTGTCAGACGCACAGTGCGATGATAGAATGATCATGCACGGTAGCCAGATGAACCGTTTGAACAGCGAAGACCACCTGCGATGCTCTCACATGGCGCATTGGTTCGTCAGTTATTGCATGAGTCAGTGTCCAGTGAGAATGCTTTGCGATAACGGGAGAATCACAGAAATCTTGCATGGAGCAAGATAGCTCTCGCAGCGTGGTGCCGCACTCACTAAAGAAACACAAACGTGGATAGCTTTAAAAGAGGCAACACCTGGCTGCAATATCCACATCGCTGCTGTGTAAAAGTAACTACTATACTGTAGGCAAAGTTAAGACAAAGCAAAGACGTATTTTAAAATCGGTGTGCTACGCGTCATGCGCAGAAAGTTCAGGTGATTAGTTTCAACAGAAGTGACGCAGTCGGATCAACCAACAATTTTTTTACACAGGAAATCGATTTCACGTGACTCTAGACAACCTCAGTACAGGAAATCTACAAGCAACTGCTTACAGGCGAAATCATGAATAAGTACAGTAAAGGAAGGAAAACTAAGCAAACTTGAGACAAGAACGAACAATCACAATACAAACTGTGGCAAGCAAAAACTGAAAAACAAGCCGTTCTCGTATAATTGGTTTCAATAAAACTGAAAAGTTGTATCTGACGCCTATTACAGAGCAACAAATCACAGTTAGCAACATCACAGGTATCAGCAAAGCGGGCTTGACTCAACGCAGCAACGTAAAGTGGTTAGTGGAAGTGGCAAGCGAGACCTGAAACGCGGTTTTGAGGTCACAAGGTTTGCAGACAACGCTTGATCTCGTCTTGGGGTGAAGCCAGCAGAACTATCTAAGATTGCTAAAAACCGTGAGGTGTTTCGAGTCTTCCTAGGGCTGCTGCCCGACCCTCCTCAAAGGAGAGCGGGTATGAAAATGTATAAATAAGGATTTTAAATTGCAAAGGTTGGAAAAAGAGGCACAAAAATTGGTAAATAACAAACGAGATGTCTGGCAAGAAAGGAGACTACAGAATTGGGCGAAGTGGAAAAGCAAAATATACAAATGAACACCGCATGTTGACAAAATAGGGAAACAAGAATTATTTCACACGAGTGAGGATCAATTTTTATTTGTACGTTTAGTTTGTTAAAACATTTATCTTCACATGTATCCAGAGAGTAAAAAGTGGGTTGTTCTTTTGTAAAAGTGTAGCAGTCATGAAGAGATGGTTTCTTCAGAATGCCATGAAACACTGATTACAGCCGCGACAAGGTCATGTGCTAACTGTCATCTTTATCGCCTGGTTTGTTCCAAGTACCTTGGTGCGCTGACCGTCTGTTGGAAGATTTGTTTATATTTGACAAACAAACTGTTGATTGCATATTACACAAGTCACAACATAAATCACATGGTTTACACATGTTAGCTTTTGATTCTGCAGGTAACTTTTGTCTTTTGTCTGGATATGTGCAAGTTGCAACGGTTGGGAGCATGGATTGGTTCAGTTTTCCATGAACCACAAAGTGCACATTTCTAGCAAGACATTGATGAATCTTCAGGTTTTTTTGTCTTATTTTAGAGCAAGGTGTTTGTAATTGGTTAGTTTTTGTCTAAGTGTGGTAGTTTTTTTTAGGTGATCATTGCTTTTATAGATAAGCTATTTTCTTTCCTTGACAGAGTGAGCAGTTGGGGAAATGATGTAGTCCAAACATGTAGATCATCTTCCTTGTCACATTTTAGGGAACCCAGTCTTTCTGCCAACTTTGATACCATCACGTCATTTGTCATGTCCAAGGAAAAGACATGGATTTTTTTGTATTAAGTCATGTTTGTCAATGAAACAGAGTAGTGATGATTACCAGGTATAATTGTGTTTTTTTGTAGTATGGAATTGCTCGCCATATTGGATGATAACGTTGTTAAAGCAAACTGTGTTCAGTTCAGCAATGATTTTGCAATCCTTGATGTTGAAGATGTAATACTTCTCCACGAACAGCCCAGCCGAAACCTTTAGTCATAAAGTCTCTGCACAAGACTGGGTAAAGTGCTTTCACATTTTCCGGTACGATGCATAACGCGGGCTTTTGGTTTTCAGTTCCTGGGATTTTTGTCTGGCGGTCTTTTCAGCGGAACAGATCTCCAACGTGTTGACGGCAATCTTGACAAAAATCGTCTGATCCGATTTTGCACACGTTTGCACAAATAATTTTTAGGCTAAATTCTAAAAATGAAGCAATGCATGACGTGTTGAGGTTCCAGCAAATTGTAACAAGTGTACCGGTATCTTTGGACATCAACGCAGAACCGCCGCCAGAAAGTATTCAATAGGGGGGCTTTACGTTTGTTCAGGGGGGGCTTGACATTCTAAAATTTGAGAAAAACTTCACCGATTTATATGCTTCATAATTCAATTTGGGGGGCTAAGTTCCCAAAAGCCCCCCTTTGGCGACGGGACTGCATCAACGTTCAACAAACACATCGGGGTTAACTTGCGTCTCTTGGAAAGTAAGTAAGTCTCAAGCCGGTGTATTGCATCGAAAAATTTTGCTGATGCATCGTTGACCTTGCGGTACGAGTCATCCTTTCATTGCATTTCACTTGGATGTAGCAGCAGTTGACCTCACTAACTGTACTCATCGCATGGAGTCGATCAGTTGAATGACAGATCTTCTCTATATTCTCTGATTTTATCAAGATGAGAGTTGCATCTAACTACCAGCACATCANTTCTTTCAAACTACTGTGTTTCTTTGATCATTATANCGTTGTAATCCTCGTAATTAAGAATAGCAATTTCCCCNCCCTTATCGGGTCGGCAAATCACCATTTTCCTCTCTTCTGTTAGTTTACTTAAAATTTCTCTTTGTTCTTTCGGTAAATTGTTCTTAGTTCGGTAGGCGTCCATCACCAAACGTTTCAGGTCCATTAAGTTTGTAAAAACGATGGTCACGAATGCGCTGGTTTCGTCCTCAACTACATCCCTAATAGATCAAGAAATTTTGGGGATTTTCATTATTTTTGGCAGCACAAAGGCTACACCATTCCTTTCTCCAAGCACTGCACGCTATTTTGTTCATCTAACATGCTGTTGTGGCACTGAGCCCTTCCGTGTTCTCAACTGACTTACTTCAATTAGATGTGGGGGCAAGTCTTAATCGTTTTCACAGTAGAGCTTTGCCGTGATCATCCAGTTCAGCCGAAAATCTGCTCAAAATCGTTTTAGAGTTTCTGCCAACGCACCTCGCATTTGCGGAATCTAGGACGTCTTCTGTAGCGTTGAGTATCTATTGCATTTTCCGGCGTCTCTTTTCATCGCCGTGTTCAGTTAGGCCCTGTGGTTCAAAATAACAGGGCTGCTTATTACGTATCCACTTGAACTTTTTTATAAACCTTGATTTGGTCTTGTAATGTTCACCTAAAATGGCGCATCTTTCACTGTTATTCAAGCATTTTCGCGCTTATTTGTCTCCTTTAACAATCTCCTCCAGTTTAAACAAATCGCCTGGTAGATTTCTGCTTTGTCATTCGATCAACAACAAGTCAAAGTAATCCAGCCGGTTAGATGGAATAATATGTTTTCTCTCTTACACCTTGTAGGGAAGGTAAGCTTCATTCTGGCTTCAGCACATTTCACACATTTCAGGAAAGTCGAGCTAGCCGGGATTCGAACTCCAGATCGACGACAATTAAATGTTATGCTGCAAGTTTTCAAAGAACCAGCCGACACAGAAAGTTGTTGCACTTGGTCCATGCTTTGCAGGGATTTTTAACTGCTTTGGATTGAAGCAGGCGTTTCATTTTCATGAGGAGATAAATTTCAAGTTAGATAGGTCAGTGTTAGGTACGGTAAAGCAACTTCGGTTGTGTATATAATTATTCAATCATTAGTAATTCCAACAGAAGCACTTATGAAATTACAGCTTATTGCAGAAATTCTAGCATTTTGAAATGGATGATAAAAAAAACGGCTTGAAACCACATTTGGATCATTTTCTGTACTGTTGTCCACGCTTTTTAAAACACTAACCATTACTGAGGCTGGCTGCAACGAGTGTTCAAACAACTTCATTATTTCAAGTAAAGCAACTTGATTTACACATTTGACATGCAGTATCTGCATGCATTGTTTTCCTTGTTTTATGCCATTAGAAAAACTGTATAAATGTTATATATAGTTATTTCGGTAATTACAAATTTAAAGACTAATTGCAATAATGATATGTTTTTTTCAGTAGAGAGTAATTGTAGGGCAATTGAACATTTTGAAGGAATAATTGTAGTTGAACTGAAATACGATGGTTGATCCAACTCTGCTGCGGTTTCACCTCCATACTTTTCAGTTTGTGCCTGCCATTATGTGTTTACTGGTTTATTAGAAGACAGTTGCAGCCATAGCCGTAGAGCAGTGGTCTTCAACCTTTTTTGTACAATCGCACCCCTGCAGGAATTTTGCTTGAAAATCGCCCCCAACCTATATTTTTTGCGTTGTCTGAAAATATCATTTTGTTTTGAATATAATTCAGCACTAATGTAATACACGGGCAATCTATAAACGGGCAATCTAATTAGCACAAAGCAAAACGAATAAGCAAAACGAATGCAAATGCATTTGTAGAATAAATGTAATTCATTTCCAAAAAACAGCTGGTTCCAATTAATGCGAACCTTGCGATGGTGTTTATCTGCAACTTTTTAAAAGTCGGTCGCAAGTTGGTCATTAAGGCTTCTGGCGTTTCCACAGGTCTTGTTCGTGTCAAGGCGATTGCGGTATTTATTACGCGTACGCAGTTCTTGGCAGAAACTTTGCTCAGGGAAAAAAATTGTGCGAAACGGTAGTAATAACAGCTTCACTTTTTCGCAAACTTCTGGAAAACGCTCACCGCACTAGATCCAAAATACTGACCATCCGTGTGAATGAAATATAACACGGACTTCATCGTCGCTTTGGTGGTCGATGAGGCGTCCCTTGGTGGTGGAATCGTATTCGCTTGGGCTAGTTAGTTGGCGAAAAGGTATTTCGCTCAATACTTTTCTAAGCAATGTAACTTCCGGCCTGATGTCCACAACAGAATGACTTCTTAGCAAACCTCAAACAAAAAGTGCCGAAAAGGGTTCGTTTGGACTCCTTAGTTTAGCCAAGACGGAGTATTCGGGCTCACTCGCCGGTCTAAGTTTATCCTTTCCTGGCCTTTTGTTCTGTTATACTCTGTCATAAGTCAGATGAACACAGCACAGTTATATCCACAGCAAAACACTCAAACTGACTAAAAAGCACAATAAGCACGTTTGACAACTTAAGGCTAACTGTAATTAGTTTTACTATTAATTGCTACGTAGATCGTCTCGCAACAGCCATATTTCCAGTATTTTTACAACAGAGCAAACTTTGATACATTGATTTACTCAAGGTACTAACCAAAGAGTATAAAACACATGATAACGGACTGTGATATTTTTTGCCTGCGAAACAATGGTTTGGCAATGCTCTACCGTAGGCCATGAACAGTTGTTTCAAGGCAATTTTGCCAATGATGACACGTACGTTCACAACGAAATTTAAGAAGTTTTCCTCTTGAAAATATAGAATTTGGCCAATTGGATATATTCCGATAGATATATCAATTTTGAACGCTTTCAACCAATATCAGTATAATAAAACTAATCAATGAATACGATACGAGAAACGTCCAAACCCCGTGTGCAGATGTATACAGGCTGGCAAATGTTATTGTTTGATGTTCTTGTTGTGACGTTGGGCATGCCACGACTGGGTTAACCAACCTGGCGAACTACTCAGTGCAACAGTTTCTCTACATTTTTATCTTATTTTTAACATCAGACTCAACAAAATACTTGCATATTTACAATCTTCGTGAAAACCGCAATGCTTAACACCCAACAAGAGGCAATCTCAGTGGTCTTGGATGGTTGGTGCAGTGAATTAAGCGTTACACACGGTGGCGTAACTGACGGGGTACAGAGGTGCGAACTGCCCCTCTGCCATGTTGAATCTAAAAACTGGGAACTCACTTAGCATATATGTCGGAATTTAGTATCATTGGTTTTCAGTAGGTTGTTGTTTTTTGTGTTTTTCGGAGTGTTTTCCGGTGATTACGGGTTTTTGTATGCTACATCCGGATTCACTATCATTTCTCAACTTTTTCCTGAGTGTTAGCTAACGGTCCCCTTTTCAGATAAATTTCCCCCCTGGTTCAAACCTATAGTTACGCCACTGGTTACGATGAACGATCTTAATTTGATTGTTACGTCACCAGTCCGATATCATGTTTTTATAATCTCTGTTGCGAACCGGGGAGTCGAAAGTGCATCAAATGCTTTGATTCCAAATTAACTAATATCGTTTTTTTTTAATCAATTCAAAATTTTAGTATGTTTTAACCTGCAGAAATCGCCCCCTGGAAACTGAAATCGTCCCCCAAATCTCATAAGTCACAAAATCTCCCCCACAAAGCATAAAATCTACCCCTGGGGGGTGATTTCGCCCACGTTGAAAAGCACTGCCGTAGAGGGAGGATCAAAAGTTTGCGAAGAATTGAGAAGTTGTTAAGGTTGGATGTCAGATATTTTTAAAAGATCGTACACTGAAAGCACCGTTGTTATATAGTCTTTCACCAAGGCTTTACATGAGTTTTAGATGTGGTCATTTATATTTACTCCTCGAACACATTCGGGCAAACACTACACAAAAGCAAAGAAATTCAATTTTCCCGGGAATACGTTTCTTCTCCAACGACCGCAAGTATGAAATTTGTTCCCATGGTATGCTGCTTGCCTCTTTTATTGCGAAGATGCCGTTCACGGGTCGACGTATCTAGTTGAATCAAAGGGTACGCAAGCAAGATTGACATTTGCAAAAAATAACTGTTGCTTGAATTTAATGTCGCGTTTGTCAGTCGTTGGTCGTTCTATCATTGTCGTTGTCAGGATATGTTTTTGTTGGCCGCACACACTCAAAAGTCTTAAAGGCTTTGCGTTGTTTGTTAGGTTATACGCTTGTATAGAAACCTCGCAACAGCTCGCAATCGATACGCATTATGAGAAAACAATGCAATGTTTTATCAGAAAGAAGCACAAAAGCCAACAAGTTTCAAATAAACAGACTTCCAGACTAGTCTTGTATTTCTGTCATACACTGGGTAAATGCCATTACAATTATTTAGTAAAATATTAACTCATCAGTGCATGCTCAACCGTTCCACAAACACACAGCTCAATTTATCATGAACTCTTATAAAAACAAAATGTTTACTTGGCAAAATTTAAGGCACTACTTTCAGATACCAACCGTCAACTATTCGTAACGACTTCGCAACAAACTAAATGTTGCTTGTGAAATGATTGTAATTTGTTGTTGCACTGTTTTTTTGGGCAAAATGATTGCAACTTGCTGTTGTAAAATGTTTTTGAAAATTTCGAAGGGGGCTGGCGGGGAGAATTGAAGTAGGTGAACTGCGAGCAGGAGGAACTGTTTGCTGTCTGTGGTTGGACAACGTAAGGTCGATTTTTAATAGAAAAGCTAAGGGGCAACAACGAAAATTGTATCTTGTTTGTAGAAGGCCCAAGCTGCGGTGAACAACTTCCCGTTTTTCTAAAGTTTTCAAAAACACTGTACTGTTTCGATTCCGGCGGATGTGTGCAAAAGGTAGAAAATTAACAACGCACAAATAACAAGACAGGAATTTTTACAAAAGCAGCTGTTCGTCTTGAGCGAAATACCCTTTATAGCATATGGTTCCCGAATAAGCCGTTGTTGGAAATGCGATTTCCAGAATAAAGATAGTCAGAAATTCGCCACAGGAAACAATCGTAAATGAGCGCAGCTTTCAAACCATTCATCCGACAGAACCTACTTTTGTTTTTAGAAAACTTCCATGAGCTCATTGTCAGGTATTGATTTTCCGTGAAAAGGACCAAATGTACGAGACTGGGGGCCAACAAACCAACTACCAATGAGAGGTTTCTATTCCTGGTATACGCATTGCTTGCTGTCGCCTACCTTTTAGACGCAAACTTGCTATGATGCTTACATCCAGAAATGAAAGAAATGTGCAAAACGCGATGGTAGTTATTTATAAAGAACGCAAAGGGAGGTTTTCTTGCAAAACGGTTTATCCGGTTATAGCGATCATTGCTGTGATGATCAAGTAGCAGTAAATCACAAAAACGGCCGCCGCGATGTTGAATTCAGCTTTGCTCTTCCTCAAACAAGCAACATCTGCAAACAACGCGGGCAACGATTCGAGAGAACACACTTGCCGTGTCTTGACACTGACATGTTGTTTCCCGCTGCCGACCCTGCGCTTCGAGGAAAACCTAAATTAATGTCAAGAAAGAAGCACTTAGTCGCTCAGCTGACGCGGGGCAAGTCGCTGTTTTGAATTCAGTCGAAATCAGTCAATCGATTAATGCTGGAGGATACTTGAAGCAACGCGGAGTACTGAAAGCTCTCTCATGTTCCAGTGTCTGTCCTATCTGAGTGACAAGTTCAACCGACTCGTCGATCACACTGTCCTGGTTGTTAGTGAGTTGCGCTAGCATCAAACAGAAGAGAAGCTGCAATTCACACTGCTTCCTGCGAATTTTGGCAGAAAAACAGAAATGTTCAAAGTCTTCCAATTATTCTTTTACGTAGGGCACGAAACCCAAAAAGGCCACTGATCCGACGTAAACATAACCTTTCCAACTTCTAAGAACTGTTGCAGGCTAAGTTCTTGAACATCAAGTGAATGCTGGCGCATAATGTTGGAGAAGACGCAGCATTTTTTTCCGGCCGCTGCAATTACTAGTACTGTACAAAGCGAAAACCAGCGGCACATTTCACAACCTGATTCTTCTCCTTCGCCAAATATGTTTCACCACAGTTACTATGTTGGGGTTCGGTTCCTAGCAACATAAGCTTACCTAATATGCTACTAGACACCAAAATTCCTTTACGCGTATGTCGCTAAGCCTGCGGGTGAAGTAGGTTTAACGCTAATGACCCAGTAGCGTGCTGGCCAAGGTGGTTTTAGACCTTTCACCTTCCAAAAGCCTAAGAGCTAAATTTTAATTTAATTTAATTTATTTGTTTGTGAGCAGACACGAAGTCCATAGTATGAACACACACACTCTGCAGAACGCATGTTGATAAAAACAGACAAAACAGAACGTAGTACAAGCCATTGAAGCCGGTGGAATTTGATTAAAACAGTGAGGTTCTTTGCTTGGCGATTTCAAAACTCTATGCAGACATAGGCGTAGCCAGGGGGGCCAAAGGGGTCATGGTCCCCCCCAAATTTTTAGAAAATATAGTCGTTTAGTGCTTTGAGAGGCGTTTTATAAACAAAATAGGGTTAATCGCCTACAATCAAACATTTTGCGGCTCCCAACAATTTTTTGGCCCCTCCCAGATTTTTGGGATGGCTACGCCACTCCATGCAGATTGGAGTATACTGTATCGCTAGCCTGCTTCTGTTCTGAACAGCGGATTTGAATCCACTTGAAAGTTTCCATATCAGCTTCTACCCAATGAAAAACTTTAGGAAAAGGATCTAGGGCAGCAATCTGCAGCGTTCAAATTAAGTAATGTTCACATTCACACGTCAGAGAAGTGTCCACGTTTTGGGTATCATGTGATAAGTAAGATATAAAGAAGCTTCAAATCTGATTTTCCGAACCCGTGTAAGCTCAACCGCGATCACATCCGGGAAAGCATAGAAGAACTAAGAAGATAATTTTGAATTTTATCAACCTGCAAGTTTACAGGGAATCACAGACCATTGCCCTAATTTTCGCAGTCTTGAGAAGAGATGACATCTTGAATTCAATTTGCGTGTTTATGCATATTACCTGTTTCAACAAAACGAACCATAGTGTAGCGTTACTCCACACCTGTCCGCATTTTCAGCTTGTAATTTACCTTCACTTACCAAAGGTGAAGTAACAACGCTTCTACTACCCGGATCAGTGGAGATCTGCATCACATGATTCCTGCATGGCAGCCCGTTTGCCCCAGGTGAAAAAATTGTTATATTATTATAATCACTCCAACATTTTTTATTCTTGATCAAAATTCAAAAAATAATTTTTTACCTCCGTACATGAAAAAGATATTTTTGAAAAAAATGGTTTCAATTGACATAACCTTCGAAACCGAAAAAAAAGTTTTCCAAAAAAAAATTTTTTTGTAAAAAACTATTTTCTGATTTTCCGAGAAAAAAAAGTCATGGCAAATATTTTTCTTTACCGCGACCAACTTTACTGATGAATTGTTTTCTATTGAAATTGCGAATGCGAATAAACCGTGTTGTAAATTCATATCTGTCATTTTTGTTTTTTACGACAGTTTTTCATCTAACAAATTATTGTTATGCTTGTTTCTTCTATGGTAAGTTGCTTTGCATTCTCTCAAAGAAGAGTAATGTCTTTTATAATATTCTACTAAACTCACCAATCAAGTATTGGAAAATAGGAAAGAAACTTTCTGTTACTCATGTTAGAGTTATCCAGCGTTACCACTGATNTATTTGCAGTTCAACTAAAACCTANGAACAACCATCATTCTGACGCAAACTAAAAACTCTAAAGAACTGTACATGATCTGCTACAAGCTTTATTGCAAACATTTTGATGACCTTTCGTAACGCTTGCGGTCTAGAATTCCACGTTTCCCGATGACATCTATCCAATGAATCTATCCTAATCTAAATGCAGGTGTGTAATGAAAATGCAACCTAGGAAAATTTACGATTCCTGACAGGCATTTTGTAATTTCCATTTACCGTAATAATAACCATGATTTAAAATCGACTTCAACAAAGATTAGTACAAAAGACAGTAGACTTCGTTGTGAGGATGTAAAGCAGCATCGTAGAAGAAACGAGGTTAACGATGATTTATTAGATAAAAAATTGTCGTGCAAAACAAACTTGCAACACCTGAATTTATAATTTGGTTTATTCGCNAAATTCGACAGGAAATATTTGTTGGCGGAGATGAAAAAACAAAAAAGTTCCTNATGAAATTTGTTTTTNGAGAAAAAAAATTTTTCAAAGAGCTTGTCTTTAGAAATAACTTCTTCAAAAATAATAAATTGTTGTCTGAAAAAGTTTTTTATTTTAAAAAAATTAACGATATTTTGCGAAGAAGTTTTTTTGCCTTATTTTTAAATTTAACAAAATTTTTTGTGACGCAAGCCGGCCACTATACTTCTGTCACGTGACGTTCTTCATGTTTAGTTTTGCACTGGCACCTCACCCCCACCATCAAAATTATTCCAGAGCTTCCGACGCTCCTTAAACCCCAAACCGCAAGATGGAAATTGTTAAATAAATGGATTTGCTTTACGCTTTTTTGGACGCCCGACAAATCTCAGACAAAATCTGTTTTTAACTAAAAGTATTCTGTTTGCGCTGCAGCTTATTGTTGTGCAGATGCTCTTATCTCTGTACTTTTGACACGTAAAACACTTCGCGTGCGTGGTTTTAGTTTTCACCAGTGCAGACCAAATATATTCTAGTTTTTCAAAGAGACACACATATGTTTTTTACCACAAAACTATGCAATTTTGCGAAAAGGTGGCAAATCGGATGAAAATATTAGTTCTTTTTCTACTTTAAATTAACATATAGCAAGCATGTTAAAACCAGAAACGTTTATCAAAGTTTATAACAGGAGTTCTTGCTCATGTCGCGCAAAGTTTAATATGAAGTAAAAATTACTTCATGATCTCAAAATCACCAGGAAAGTTTCCATTGGAAAAAAATTCAAGTCTGACCCACAAAAATCTTCCCGGATGGCTCAGTCCATTTACTGACCCCCATTTTTAACACCTCGTTTCATTATTTTACTCCTGCAATATAAAATTGACATTTCTCAACTTTCTTTCCTTGCCCAAAGTCGTATATGCGTATTATAAAGCTTTCCACGAGGAACATGGGCAGGCCAAAGTGGCCAAATCTGTTTCAAAAAACGGACCAAAGTCATCGATCAAAAATACACACACCTTGTTGACCCCACTTGACGTGCCCTGAAGTGGTTTGCTAAAATGCCGAGAAAAAATCAAAGGCCATATAGGCCTATTGAAAAATTGCTTGAAGATATAGGCGATCCAAAGCTTTAGTTAAATTTAGCGTAGTCAAAAACTTTACTGCGACACAGGCCTTGCTTGGTTGTAATGAAACGAAACTAAATCCCCTAAACAAATTTCCTTAATCCTGAACTTCTTTTGAAATTCGGCCTCGCCGCACGCTTACTATAGTTCAACATTGACTTGACAGTCGACAAGCTTGCCACAAAAGCGCCTCATCAATCACAGCGAGACCTCGACTAAACAAACCTCGCCGGCAACAGTCGCAGATATCTTCGTATTTGCTTAGCACAAGGGCAGCAGAGATAGTTATCGAGAATACGATTGCCTTCCAAGTCTGACAGCGACTGTTGCTGACGCATGTTGGGATCTTTCTGACGGGAGCGCTTTCGCGTCGTATCACAAATAGCTTTTGTTGCAAGACAATCGGAGATGATGATAGCTTTGTGTGCTATCCAGTCAGCAAAAGAACAAAGGCAAGCTGCGAGCGCAAGAAAAGTTCAAATAACAAACCAGTGGCTTGATTCTCAAGCCTGGTCCCAAACACCAGCGTGTCTCAAATTTCAGTCGCATTTAACTTTCTTCGGAGTCAGTCGCTGATGTTTCATGCTACAGGCGGAAATCTTTTGTCGTTGCAGCGATAGAAAATTCCAAGGCGGCCTAGGGCAAGATTCAATCAAAGTCAACAAACTGGAAAACTGTTTTCATCTATTCCAGGAAAGTCAACAAAGCAAAGTCACGAGTTTTCAGCAATCGATCCTGTTCAGTACCACTTTTTTCACTAAAGTGTTGGTACTTTTTGCAGTTTTTCATCAAATACCAAGAAAAAAAGCGATCAAGTTCTTTTTATACAAAACCACAATAATCAAAGACGGTTGCAATCTAGTTTTTATATCAGTGCTGAAGAACTACATATACTGTTGTATTTTCAAGCAGAATTTACTTTTGTACATCGCGGACAAGTTCGAGTAAAGTGCAAAAATGTAGATGATATGTAGTTTGTGGGATCGCTTGATGATTCATGATTTTTGCACGAATTACTCAATTTCCTGCTCTGTTGACGTTAATTACCTCAGCAGAAATATTCAAGTAAGTTCACGCTCTACATTTTTTGCCTCACAATGATACAGAGCGTCTGGTGCCATGAAAGTGCCACACAATATTTATTCTAGCTTTCAACAATTTTCTCTTTATTGTTTAAAACCGAAAAATATCTTGCACCCGGCAACCGCTGTGTCCGCTCGCTTTGCAGCGCGTTGTGCCTGCTGGGTAAAGTGCACTGGGCAGATCGCTGCGATACAAAATTCCAGCCAGTGATCTCGGCAGCATCGGTGGACGAGTTGTTGATAACATCTGTTGAACAGGTTTAAAGTCGAATATCGTTGAAAAATCAATACATCAGATGTTTTGCGCCACATAAGCTTATATAAACACAAGAGGCCTTCTGCGAATGATTCGTGCGATTGTCTCGCCACTGTGTATGAGATCCACAACGATTTGGTCTCACTGCACATGAAATACAAAACAAATCGGGATCACGACTGTTTCAAAATTTATCATACACCTCAGTTTGACCAATCATAAGAAGGTAACTTCTTTTTGCAAAAACAAAAAACAAGGGCTTGCGCTAAAGTAAAAAGAAGGAAAAACTTAAAATCACTTGCGATTCCCTTCAGAAAATGGGCAAGTATTCGCAGAGAACCGTGGTCCAGCGATGGGGTTGTGGCAGTTAAGCAACCTATAACGCACTTGCAGATAGTGAATATTCAGCCGTCTTTCCGAATTCGGTTCTACGATGCTTTGTTGATGTACCTGGTGTGGTTGTTACCAATACAAAACAAAAGACGGTCAAACAATTGAAAGACTTGGTGAAACAGTCAATTCGCACACCCCACCTTGGTGTTATTTTGTTGCGAAATGAAGGAACGACGACAAAAATTTTCTGATATCTTCCAAAAGTATGTATAGCTGATACTCTGAGTTTTATAACACGCGGAGAAAGGGGTGCTGGACTAGAGGTAAACAATGCATCGTTTGTCAAAGTTGTTTCACTTTCTATGCAGATGTAGTATTTTCAACTTGAAAGAAGGAAAGTGGACAATTACACACGAACTTGAAAGCATTTCAAATTGAGCGATTTTTTTCAATATTTAGAAGATTTTAATCAAATCGTAAAAATTTCTCTTCCTTCGGCCTAGGCTTTTAGATGAACTTGACGTCCTGGGCCAAACCCATTGTCCAGCATCATCGAACACACTAACATAAAAAGAGTAACTGTATCAATGTGAGCAGGGTAGACAGTTTGAAATCAGAAGCTGACAACAAATCAGGCTGCATTTGTTGTGAAAACCTTTATGGCCATTGACGGGAAGTTTGACAACATAATCCATACTTCCGTAACGAATTTCTACTTGAAAACAATATCTACAGCTTAATGCAGTGCTCCGCATCCGTTTTTCGCATTCGGCACACTCACAACTTTTTCATAATTTTAAAGGGCACACAGCAACTAAGAATGCAACTGAAATTATATCCAGGTTCCTGTTACACATGAGTACACCCAGTATGGTCTCACGCCATGCCAGTGTGCTGCACCACACCAGCTGCGTAGCGTTGGCGTAATGTAAGAAGGTGCAACACTAAGCAATGTTTAGTGACAAAGAAGCTATTTCTTCCAACTTCCTGCGCCAATAAGATTCATTTGTCAATTTCCGAAGTCTTTAAACTTGTCCAGTTATGAAGATATATGTCAGAAACATCTGTAAAAATTATTGCGGTAACTTTTTCGAATTAATTTAATTTTTTTGAAATTTCAAAATGAATCATTTCGTTTCCCATATTTTAAAAATGACTATTCGAAGAACACATGAAATACGGTTTTCAATCCAAACTCTTGTCACGAAACTTATTATATACACAAAAATTGTTAATGTTGTTACAGACAGCGAATCAAAAAATGAAAGTTTCGCCAATGGTTTTAAATTTATTTGCACTGAACCAGTGTGGTTCGTTGTCATTTTTTTCCNAATATCCCAGTTCTTTAAAACAAATATTATAGGANCAAACAACTTACCAGTCAAGCGTTTTACACTCTAGTTTCATTTATAAGTTNCAGTTNTTTTATTTAAAGAAACCCATGATAAGCAACATCTGGCATGTCTTGCAGGAGTGTANGGAGGNTAGCTGGCGTCCGGGGCATGAAACAAATTTGGTTCCCACATGTTCTGACCTAAAGGTCTTTCGACGCAAATGTACTGTAATTGCAGAAAGTATTTGCGACTTTATTGGGACTTTTCGGCGCCCTCCAGTAGTTCAACGCCCGGGGCATTGTGCCCCCCTTGCCCCATCGTTACGCTCCTGCTCCAGTGGATCATAGTCTGTAACTCTTTCAATACTTAGGTATTTCAAGGCTTTCAACTGAAAATACAAAAACTCTTCTCAGCTGTAACGTCTAGTGCTCCAAATGGCTCATTTCAATTACGCTAGACTACAGTATAAGATTTGGTCAAAAATGTATTGTGTTTTTTTTATGTTCAGTCGACTCGTTTTCAAACCACACAAAAGGCGACGAGGAAAGGGCAAAATTTAGGTTGTTAAATTCTTGTCAGTTTATCAGCAATAACACATTTGGAATTTTTCCAAATTATGAAAATCAATTACGTGCTCAGCACCAAGTCGAAAGTTTGTTAACCATGGTCAGGCTATAAATCAATATTCTAGAAGTGCTTTTCTGCTGTTTGTCCGGCAAAGAGACTACTCTTGTATCCACACACGTTTTTCTGACTCATGACACACATTTTAAACAAATTGTCGCAAAGTGTCTACATAGATGGACGATCAACACAACTTTGTTAAAAGGTCATCACAATATCTCTGTACGTCGCATCGTATTTGACAATAACCCATTGGCTCGCAGGAAATGCGTCAGTAAATTCGTTTTGAGGCAATGCAACTTTAAATCTATTTTTTGCAGATGTGTTTGGTTTTGCTTCATGCTGCAAAAGAATTTAGAGCTATTGCGGATACATAGCATCTCATTTGTTGATTTTACGCCGGGAATAACGTTAAAGAAAAACCACTATATATTTCAAATATTCTGAATGAAAAGAGCTTGCTTCCAAGTCTGAAGTGTGGTCAAATTTAGATTGGCCTTGTTATTACGAATATCGTTCTTCACGAGTGAGTCGTTCGTAACAGGCTTCACTCCGTTATCATGTTTTTTTGTTTTCTTTATTATACTTTCTCGTACTGTATTTCCTGCTTAAGTGTTTTGGGCAAAGGTTTTTTGAATGGTTCAACGTTTGGCCACTAGAGATAATTTAACTTAAAACATTCAAAACTGCTGGTTAGTTTGCCAGCAGTTTTTGCTGTCTTTAAAACTTCTGCTCTTATCTTAAATTGGCGTTCTAGCAAAGTGATGGTGAAGCTAAAATGGTAAAAGAAATTTGTCTTACTCTTTTATTATGTCGTACTGTCAGTTGCTGTTTCTGCTAACTTGATGACTTGCTCGACAAAGATATTCATGTTGTTAGGTAACGTAACTTGAAAGACAAAGAATAATCAGGAAATTGTCTCGTTTTTCATTTTAACGAGAACACAATCTGGAAAAAATAACTTTGTAGGCCGCTTGCATTAAACACAAGAATTTTACAAGGCATTAACGTACATTTGAGTCGCAACAAAGATATTGGTGAATCAAAACAGCCAAAAAGTGGATAATTTGTCGTCGATTAAATGAAACAAACAATTGACGTATTGTGGCAACTGCGAAACGGGTATATCAGCTCTTAGTTTAATGGTGTACTAAAAGGGTAGCTCATGCAAATAATACCAAACCGTGAATAATGTTTTTGATGATAACAACCTTACAATGCTGACTTTATTTTTGGGCTTCATGAACGATAACCGGAGTCCAAAATGTGGCCTTTTCCAAGGAAATAGGGATATATTTTAGAAATGTGATGCATAAAACTTAAAAAATACGATATTTCAAGGCACTGTTAAAGTTGAATAATTATCTGATTCAGTTAAGTCTTATTAAGCTCCCAGTACGTTTCGTTTGGTTTAGCACAATAATGTCCAGATTTACGTACACGGTAATTCATGCAGAAACCAACCTAACGTTTCCCACTGAATTGATGGAATTGATTTTGTTGTCTGATGCTTGTTTATGACCTTGTGATTATAATTTTCATGGGAGGTTCTTATCGTTGTCTGACGTTAACTGTTTACATCTCATAAACTTTCAACATCCTTGAACTCGAGCACGTAAGACTCTGCTTTTTTCTATCGCTGGAAAACATCCTTCTCTTGACACCACTAACAATGCTCCTCACCTTCCAAAACCGGCATCGTCGCAACAAACCAAACTGCCTGTTTTAGGTTTCCGTTGGGTCCGTTTTAACAGCATTTAGTGGAAGTTGGAACGCCACTTGGTGATTGACTTGCCAACAACAACAACAAACTGGATCAAAAGTTTGGGTTTGTGCGCGTGTCGCAACGAGCCCGCTTTCTTTTCCAGATTTTATTGAGAGTATGATCGAAGAAAGAATTCTTGGAAACAAACGGTGTGTCTTCGCTCAATGTATTTTTTATAAGTGCTGTGTGTCTTGTTTT
>JGI24159J19872_10001941_pt1 | contig 23857 bp, 12 predicted proteins | sample Ectturendosymbi4_FD_19872 | JGI IMG/M metagenome (IMG submission 19872)
GGCGACATTTTGAAAATATCTTTTCAATGATATAATAAAAAACGTATTAGCTCGCGGCACCCCTGGGTATTGCAAATGGCACCCCGGTTGGGAACCACTGGCCTAGATGTTTGAAATGGTTTGACAAAGTGTTTTGTTTATCTGAGGCACAAAGGTCCGTAAAAAGTGGGCTATTCGGAGATTTCAAGAATATATTTTTCGCAAAATCAAACGAAATACTTTCGATCTACATCTTTATAACCAATGTTGCCAGAAAGTCGATTAAACTGTGTGTTTGTTTCGAATTTTAAGATAGTCGGCAGCTTTTGTAGTTATATTTGTGAGACATGAAACCATTTGCCAGTTTTTCTGTAGGGAAGCAATGAACAAAGTAGCTGTAGAGTATTTGTAATTAAAAGCCAAAAAAAGTCAACCGTCGAGACGTTAAGATTGATCAAAATTGTTAGTTTTCACGGCATTTATACTGTGTAATGGAGTACTGCGGACTAATTTTTTTGGGAAACTGCTGCTGAAGCTATAATAATAATTACTAATTTGCGCAACGTTTAGAAATCCTTTTTTTCCGAATTATTGCAGTTCTGGGCTGCGTACACTTCTTGCGCCGGTGAAGGAAAAGATGCTGTGCGCCGCGGATTGGAGCAGATTGACGTCATGAAACGATTCATCAGCAAGTACCCCGATACATTCCAAGCAGCATACACAGCCGACGGTACAGCTACAATGAGCGACATGTGCACTTTAGCAATGTCCCTATCGTTGTTTATATGTCTGTAGTCATTTATTGCATACCGTACTTACTGGAAATTTCGCAAGAATATTTTTCGGCAAACATTTGCTCCAAAGCACGTTTCACAGTTTTTAACTTACAAGCCGGTAAACCGAGAGCCGAATCCCAGAAACAAATGCGTGTGGGTCGCTCCTCTGCAGTCACTACGTGTATTTGTCTGCATGGGTTAAAATTTTACTCTATAAATTTACTGACAAATAGTCTGAAGCTCGTTATAGCCATTAATTCAATTAAATATCTTCTAAACGAATTAACCAGACCGTCTGCAGAGCTTAAAATGAGTTGAATAACAATGTAGTGGAAATATATACTAACTACGCACAAACTCATTCGGATTGTACTTGTGCAATTAACAAATATATTTTTACATGTCGAATAACTTTTTGAAAATTTGACACTTATCTTTTGTGGAAGTGTTTTACAAGTTCATCAACGTCAAATTAACGTATCATTTCGACTGGCGAAAACACTTTTCGAAACCAACATTTTTCATGTTTTCTGTTGCTGCATTTTGCAAAGACTGACGCTTTAAAAGCTTGCCAAATAGAAAATTCTTGTGTGGGAGATTTGTTGAAAACATGCTGCATCTATTTTGTTTCTAGAAAGCAGTTGGAAACAGCAGATGGTTTCTAAATCTTTAAGTGTAACAATGACAGTTTGTATGAGACCAACATGGCAACACGTAGCAGCTTGCTGGCGGGTCGCATTTCTGATCAAAGATGGTGTGCTGAAAAAGGATTGCATTATACCAGCTGTTACTGACATTTTTACGCACTAACTAACGGTATATCTTGCATAAGTTTTTGAAGAACTACAGCCTATGCACGGTGTTTCCATTTCTACAAAGTCACTAAAAAAGCACCAAAAATAAGTTTTACGACGATGTGCAATAATCAGTAAACTTGAATTCCGTCATATTCGTCTCATTGCAAAGCCAGACATGAACAGCCAGGCTGGATTGTTGACCGATGTTTGTCAATGACAACATTTCCAAACATTGCTCCGTTAAGTATTTTTTAAGCAGCGGATTAATGGACAAGCGTTTCCTGTATCTCAAACCTTTTTCAGTAGCAGCTAAAGTTAGAAACACGTTTACAGAACACCAAATATGTTTGAACACACAGAGGTCAACTGAACCCAGGCGAAAAACATTTTGATTCCAATTCTGGAAAAAAATTGCGCGTTTTGCAACTTTCAACGAATAACTTTCACGGACCTTGATATAAGTTGAACGTTGATCAATAAACACAAGATTCTAAAATGGCACGGGTGCGATTAGGTTTGGGTAAAACAGCAACCACAGAGGCAAACAAATAGGATGTTGTTGAATTAACTAATCAACAACCCCTTTTTGCGTGTGCCACACAGTTCCTTGGCTCAGTAGTGTTGTGAACTTCATTCATTGCTCGTAGCTAAAGAAGACTGTTGTTTTCAAAGTTTTCAACAGGTTTATTCAAATCTGTGGATTTAACATTAGTGCTTCTAATATTAAAATTCTTTCTGAAGATTTTAAATGCATCAGCGCTCTTTACTTGGTTTTAAATTCTAAATGAAACAGCAAATTGAGTCATATAATGCTTATAATAGAATTTTTAAACTATATTTTTATGGAATAAAATCTGTAAACTGCAATTTATTCGCAGACATCGAAAATGCCTTCAAGGATGGTAAAGTGGCATCTCTGGTTGGAGTTGAGGGAGGTCACATGATTGACAGCTCATTGGCAGCCCTCAGGATGTTATACGATCTCGGAGCGCGATACATGACTTTAACACATTCATGCAACACGCCATGGTAGTTTATTTCTTGATTTATCCCAGAATCGAACATATCTTTGTTTTGTCTTTTTATTGGGGTGTGTGTGCCTTATTTTTAGTTGTTTTTATATTGAATATGCTACTTTCATCAAAAGGTGCACCAAACGATAAAACCCAGCATGGAAAATTGAGTTTTTCTATTGACGCCTAAACCTTTGCACTCGCCACTTGATAACAACATTTTGAACTGAAAAGTATATTTAAGCAACAACACAATTCGAAATCTAAGAATATGCTCCAGATAATACCTAATATAACGCAGGAAATTTTGTTTCAGTTGGATTAGTCTTTCATAATTATTTAACGCTTTGTCTGTCTTGAAGTGGCGTGTAAATATTGGAGACCACATGGTTAAGCCCGTATCTCATCAAGTATGGACGTAAAAGGCAACTAGTGTCCATCCCATAACTTTCCATTGTGAACAATTTAAGGTTGGAATGGATTTTGTTGCATTTGTGCTTATTTTATTCCTTGACAACATATACAAGTATAAAAAGTACGCGATTCATGTGTAGACTACGAAACCATTCATTTTTTCCCAAACAATCACCAAAGTGAACATTTAAATCTTCTTTTTGTTCTCAATGCACATTTTGAACTTTCTTCGAAACTTGTGTGCCATGGTCATGCGCAGTGTCTTCTCTAAGGAAATTGTGCACTGAACAAATATGTTTCGGTGCGCACGCAATTGTGCAACCGTGTAGACACTCAACAAGTGACGCCTTTTAAGTGTTGCAAGGGCTATGCCATATATGTACGAACTTAAATTTAGAATGTTGCAACCTCGCGAGAATGAGATTTCACTGCGCAAATGGTCTGCTGGCACTGCCCGTTTTCGCACTTTAGAGGGAACATTGGTCATGCTAACCGAATGGAGTTTAGACAACAACCACACGCTCACTTTCTCATTTTGCAAGCTTGTTTTAAGTTCACAGTCTTGCTTTCATGTGAATACGCAAGCACCCCGACAAATCAGGCTATGTTTGAAAGTCAAGTTAAGTTTTGAGTGCTTTCTTTCAGCTACTTTGCTACATGACTACGACTGCCTGCATATTGCCGAATCGTGGTGGTAGTGGTGATGATGAAGAATCTAATGTAAACAAACTGTTTAAATTTGCATTGTGTTGGGCCCAAGTAAAATTTCAACACAGGAAATTTCGTGACCAGGTCCTCTGCGATGTGCATTGCTTGATGCACTTTTTTGGTTCATTACCAAATCTTTGTCGGAACTCAACTCTGCTATTGGCCGAGACGGAACTCATGTTAACTTTTATATTAACGCAACGACAGCTGCGGACACAAGGGCCTGATGTGGTCGTTGCCTGACCTTCCGTGTGTGTTGAAAGGCAAAAAGAGCAGAACTGTGCTTGTCTATGAGCAGGACCAAAGACGATATAATGCTACAGCGATACTGTCTTGGAAACGTTTACTGCTACGCTTTATGTATGAACAACTCAATATATGCGCATAACTATTAAATTTGCGCACACAATCGTAGCCAATCATAAAAATCAGCCATCATCCCCATTAAACACGTGCATTTACGAGTTGAATACATAATTTGTTAACGGTTTTGGCCTTGAAACTGTTATGCAACAATGTGCCTCGCAATTCAACCAGAAAACCATCTTCTCAACTTCTTTCATTGCGTATGGCGCCCGTAACGTTTCGTCATTTAAAAAAACAAACGCTTCCACCGCCTGGTCCTTGTATGCGTCAGTGTTAAATAATTTTGAAAAAGCAGTCGCGCTCAAAATCCAGGAATATATATGCAAATGCTACTATTCGTTTGCCTGGATAATGCGATACTCACTTCACGCGGAGCTCTAAAAGCAGTGTTTTTTCTTCTTTCTGCTGGACTGTTTTCGCTCGAGAATTTTATTACTGACAAATCCATTTCAATGGCATATTCAAAACTTCAACCGGTCTTTCAGTTTACTTTTTTCAGAACTTTACAGCCCAAATTACTGACTGCAGAAATATCAACATTCCAATTTAATTGACTAAAAGTCTTAGTTGTTACAGATATGCTGCAGAAGTCAAAACATCGAGAAATGATACAGAATAAAATCGTATCTGTTAAAAGACGAGAGTCACGCTTTACTGAGAAACGATGCCGGAGCATTTCGAAAGTTGAAAAGAGACATTTGTGAATTTTGCAACTACAATAAAAGTGTACAAGCACGACGTCTCTCCATTGGATTAAAAAAAAGTTATAAAAATGAAAATACTTTGATACAGGAAAAAGGGTTGGACTCCGAAATCATGAGCAAACTGCTGTAACGCGCAGGTATAGCAATGTTGTCACAAACAACGCTGATGATTTGCTGAAAAACCAAACGACTGCGTCACGATCAGAGTTTAGACGTAAGACATCCGTGAACATAGGGTGATTCTTGAAGTCACTGCACGCAGGGACATGCCGGGGGCATTCCCTCCTGAACTTTCAAAGAGAGGGGTGGGCGGAGGTGCCTTTTTCGTAAATAGCATCGTAGGTAATTTCATGGTGTCCCAAGAACGACTTGAAACAAAGCTTGTCGCGCATCCAAAAATTTCAGAATTGTTTTCTATAGCTTCTAATTATTATTTTTGGGTCAAATTTGTTGTGGAACATGAAAATGCGGCGTCTCTGATAACACGCATGGATATTTCACAAGACCAATCATGTCCATTTATAACTTGCACGTTTGGTAAAGACTGATATTGTCACAGGCACTGTTAAAAAAGTTATTAGTTTGTCCGATGCTGGTTTTCTACAATTAAATTTATTTATGTTGACAATCCAATGAATCGTCATGTCGGAAGTACACCGTTTACAAAAGTTTTTTGTGAAATTCTATTTATCAAGCATAGACAATCGTTGATTTGACAGGCGTTTTGTTATTTTTACAGCCATTAGACTACGTGATAAGACACAGGTTTGATTGTTTACCCATTTGAATGCTAGGTAGTTTCCAACGAAACAACCTATCGAATAACGTTGCCCAGCTACTCCAAATAAAAACATTTTTGTCGTTATATCCACCATTGTGTGGAGCACATTTTTCAAATTGCCCACTAGTAATTTAATGTTCTTTAATAAATATGCATTTTTGTTAAAAATACAGTTTTTTGACTGAATTTACTGTTTAAAGAGGAGTGTACAAGGATTTAAGTGTCAATAAAAAAAGGCTAATTTTGTTTGTGTTTTTCAATTACAAATATTTCGCACACTTTGATGATATTCGTCTTTTTCACGCAAAGAATGAGGAAGTGCGCATTTGATTAGCAACAAGAGACTTTAAGCAAGAACCCATAAGGCTATGTTAAATGGTGATGCATTCGTAGGTCGCTACGTTTCAGCTGATGTATAGAGATTTGAAGCATTTGCGCGTCGTTCCTGTACCAAATGTTTTTCAACGGAACTGCTGTATTTTGCGTGAAGGGCTGACTGCGCTGGAAACAACACTCTTGGAGGTTTGACCAACTTCGGTAAGGTATGTTTATAGGAAATGTAATGTCCGTTAGACGATCTATGATATGAAAGAAACAAGTTTTCTATGAGCAGTGGATACTATTAGTTTAATCAAATTGCGCAACTCAGCAGTTTTGCTTAATTTGAAGTACCTGTGTGATGTTCTTTCTGCGTGTATTTTTTCATCTTGCAAGATTGAGCTAGTGTCTGCAACTTGAAGTTAAAGCTTTAACGCATTTTTAAATTATTGCATTATAAGTATGTGCAGGTTGGAGCTTTTAAATATCGATCAGGGCTTGCAAACTTTTTTCTGCCAGATGGCACCTTATGCATTGTGAATTCAACGAGCCTAGACAGCTTAATGTCGGTATTTTCAGAACAATTTGAGAGTAAGCACGAATTGATTGTCGGGAACAACCAATTCGGGACATTCTCCGTTTTCACTCATGTCCTGCCACAATATGTGAAGCAAATCCACACCCACATCCGAAACATGTAATTAATGCAATCAGTGAAAATTTGTTGTAGCTGGTGAGAACTCGAATGGGCATTGTGAAAATATCTGCGAAATTTTGCTTGAACAACTGAAAAACTTGATCAAAGGCGATCGCAACGTACATGAAACGAGTATATTGACCTCTGTAATTTCGAAGCGCTCCCTTCCGTACGTAGCATTTCTCTGGTTGAAGCTTTATTACTGGCGCTCTACTACAGGTTGATTGAAACGAACGCGAGAGTTTTATCATTCGACGTCTAATCGCCTGTATTTTGACGTTGGTCCACACATTTTGATGACGTTTAACCGCAAATCGCACGCAGCTGCTACAAGTGGCTATTCTTTTGCCCGTCAGTAGTTTGACAATAAAACCATCAGTGAAAGCAAAACCAGTTTAGCATTTCGCAACAATTTTCGATCAAACAGACCGCGTCAGTACTGGACCCAGGGACGTAAGGAGGTTGGGAAAGTGGGGACACAACCCCCTGGCGCCTAATCACCGCGGAGGCGCCGAAAAGTCCCAAAAATGTCACAATTACTTTCTCCAATACAGTACATTTGCTTCCGAAAGACCTCAGGTTCGAACATTGGGGCGCCAAACTTGCTTCTTGACCCGGGTGCCATCTAACCTTTTTACGCCACTGACCGGACCGAAATGTAACAAACACGTAGCTGTAGCTTTCCTAAATCTCATCGGTAACAGTTTATTGGACCATAACCGTTAACGGTATCGCACGCAGAAGGCTGTGTTAGCTTTCGGCAAACAGTGATTTGTCACTGCCCTTTTTAGATGTCGCAGTGGCGCAAGTGATAAAATCCGTAAGAAATCATTAACATCATCCAAACAGTTATTCAGACCATGACTTTTGCTTTAAAAGCAAAACACCGCAGAGCTATCAGTGACAGTTACCATAGAACTGCTACACCAGGCTTAAGTCTTTCGTCACTAAACTTCTCAAGACAAACTAAAACCTGATTGGGTTGCAAACTACTCTGTACCGACAGAGAACATTAGAAACACTTCCATCACGTCGTTCCTAGCAATTGAGATTGTCAGTTTTGTTGACATTCAGAAACACGAAGTTAAAGAAAGGATTCGTCGGTGCCTTGCTCCAACTTCTTGCAAACCAAGCTATGAGCACTTGACTGTGAAGTTCAATATTTTTCCAAACTAACAGTTGCAAAAAGTAACTCAATCAAAAAGCTGCACTCGCACGATTGTGACGAAACATGGTGATGTGACAAAAACACCTTCAGCGATCCCACGTGCAAATTTTCCAAAAATTTGAAGAGCAGGGAAACGGCATCCACTTTTTCCGAACCGCGATATCTATGAAAAAGTCAACAGTTTCATCATTTTCCACAGCACTTGCGCCTTTCTTGCAAAGATGTCGAGGTTTTTGGACTATCTGCGCACCTCCCATTTGACTTTCGGCGAGCGGGGCATCGTGTCACTCCTCTTTACGCCCTCCCGCATACTTTCGAAAACCTGGTAAAATCGGTGAAATCTGACCTTGCAGCGCAGAAGAAAAAAATGTTACGTGCAACCCACGTAAAAGAATAAAAATTAGTTTGTCGCCACCACTCTAGAAAAATGCCTACCTATAACGAAGAATATATGTCGACACATGGTACTTTTCGAAAAACCTTGCAATGAGCAATCTCTGACGGTAAGTGGCATTTGCGTCCAAATGGCCCAGACTGTGAGCTTCAGTATAGATACAATTTTCCAACGCGTAGTTATGATGCTGATTACCATTTGGCTGATTTCTTACGTCGCTCAGCTTGGACAATGATGAGTCAACAGTACACCGACTTATTCCAAGGCCTTGCCCGATTTCGGAGGCAACTCTACCTGTTAGCACTCATAGGCGTAGCCAGGGGGCCAAAGGGGCCGTGGCCCCCAAAGTTTCAGAAAGTATAGTCATTTTGTGCTTTGAGAGGCGTTTTTCTAAACAAAATAGTGTCATTCGCCTAAAATCAAACATTTTGGCTCCCCAAAATTTTTGGGTTAGCTACGCCACTGTTAGCACTGATTATTCGCGAAAGGCTTTAGCTGCAACAACTAACCCATCAGCACAATACACATCACTCATTACATGTTAAGTGTGAACATGGAAATATATTTGAATATTTGCAAAGAAACATGATGTGAATTGCATAAACGATTTGAAGTAGGATAGTGCGTTTGTGTGAAAATGGTGTTTGTACATTTTACTGCCTTATTAGTGCTGTTCTTGGCAGGTAAATGTAGTTAATTTACAGCATCTGGCACAGGGTCCTCTGAAATAAGTTTTCATGTTCCGGGGCCATCAAGGATTGCTAGATGGCCGGTATTGCACCAGCCTGGCCGGTATTTTGCAGCTAATTTAGCAGAGGCCGGTAAGAAGCTGGTATTTCAAAAACCAGTGCCTGAAGCCGGTATTTTGAAAATAGATAATATGCAGTAACTGCGACAAGAGCTGGCGCAGAACCTCTCGAAATCTAATGACTCTGACTCTAGCATAGTGAATCTTGCCAAAATAGTTCCTTCTGGGAAGTTCACATAAGGACAAGTTGTTGCTTGCGTCTTAACAACATTCACTTTCTCTCCGTTTTCCTTTTTCCTTGGTTTATTCATATTTAGCACTTTCCGTCGTCCCAAACGTGATGTGTATGAGCATTTCTTTTGGCAATTAATTGTGTAACTGGTGTAGGTCAGGTAGGTGCTGTTTTTTTTTGTCTAAACTACTACCGCAGGCTTTTGCAGGCACAATGCAGGTAAATTATAGAAATGGACAGGACGACAGTAACATTGCAGAAACTAGCGAACCTTTCCCAATCACGCGGGCTGCATTGAACAGACACATTATTTCGTCAGCGGACTATAATTAGCTCGAGCAAGGGCCAGTGAATCAAGCGGGAGGGCATCTCTCATCTAGTCGTAGTGGTCCAGAATGTGGTGAGAATTTTTTTCAAGTTTCACGTGAGCTGGAAAATGTTTGTTGCAAACTGAAGAAAATGTAGCACGCAAGAAATTATTCCGTCCACATTAAACACTGCAGTTATCGTTTTTAATTTAAAGTAGATTAGTTTGGTAATGCTTAGCATAGGGCTGTAGACTATGCTCACAAAGCGTACGTTTAAACACTCTTTGAAACATTTTGTTAAACACTGTTTGAAACATTTTGAACCAGACATTGTGGGAGCGTCATGAAATTGTAAATCAAATAACATGAAAAATAAATGCATTGTCGGAAAAGGGTTCTTTTAAAAAATTTTATTCGAGAATCCAGTGCCATTAAATATGCGCTTACGAATGCAGCCTAGATCCGACACTGTTGAAAAACTGGCCGGTATTTTTACAAAACACATCTGGCAATCCTAGGGCCATCTGAATAAAAGCAAAATGCGCGAAAGCCGGCGTGACGAGTCCCTGATTGGCGCTCATTTGCGTCTGCCGACTGTAAAAGTGCAAAATTTAAGATGTGACAAAACCAATCTCGCTCGAAGAGTCCCCTCAGCATCGGAGGAAAACACAACGATTGAGGAAATAGTAAAACAAAAACACAAAAAATTCTTTTAAGCTATCTTGACAAGCACAACTGCATGCGTATTTTCATCTGCTGTAGCTGACCGACGTCGCATTGTTGCAGAGCTACCTGCAGGCAAGGCAATTAACTGTGACCATTTCCTGCAGTTACTCGCGAGATTTGTTGGCCATCAGGCCTATTTCTCAATAGATGTGTCTATTGATGATTCTTTTAGACAAAGATTATATGTAAGTCTTTCACAGGCCGGTATATCAGATGGCGACACGTTCATGGTTTTGAAAATGTGTGTAAAAACTTCAGTTATACAACCGAATCAAACATGTGCTGAAATTAATTAGCTGTTTTATACGTTATTCAACCTGTTGCTCTGTCTGCTGGTCCACCTCATCGTACAGTATAATTTAATTTGTGACTGAATTTTGCAAGAAAAGCACCCGCTTTCAATTTACTCTACCGTTGTTCTGAACACAACAATAGCATGTTATAATCATGCAAATTTTGAAACTTGCAGAAAGTGGTAAAAGAAATGAACAGGCTTGGAATGCTTGTTGACATTTCTCACGTCTCCGACAACGTCATGAGACAAGCCATCGATATTACGGCGTCTCCTGTGATTTTCAGCCACAGCTCTGCACGTCATTTCTGTGACCACGTGAGGAATGTACCCGATGATGTCTTGATTTCCTTGGTAATCGCAAAACTGTGATTTGCGTTTTTATTTAAAAGAGAAAACCATTGACGTGTCACCTTAAGAATTAGAAAAATGGGTCAGCAAGCCTGGGCAAAAAAAGAGGCTGGGGCTCTTGGAAAATTGCAAGCAAAAATGTAGTTTTGAAAATAATTCAAAATAAGTCATAGGCTGGAGGCCATTGAATGTATAATCAGGATTGTTTTTATAGTGTAAGTTACACCCACTTTGTCTTTTTTTAACTTGGTAATAATGTAATGAAACATATCCTGGAACACAAACTGCTCATAAAATGGGTTAACTGAATCTTCCCAATTAAACATTTTAGCGTAGTTGCAGTCAAAAGGTGATGTCAGCTGGTAAACCGAAATGACTCATCTTTGAGGGAGCCGCTACAGCAGTTTGCCACATAGAGACAGAATATTTAACTTCTTTATTTTTTCAGAATATTTAGCGTCTTTAGGCCAAAATCCGGATTTGTTTCAGTCTATTTCAAAACTCCCTTGGTTAAGGTGTTGGATAAAGACGCTTCCCAACAACATTTTTTTAGCCGATGCTTGCTTAATTCGCTTTTCTACCAAAGTGTTTCTACGCCAGGGAAATTAAGCATTGACCTATCGGAACTTTGCTTCTCTGCACTGGATAGTGTGGCTGCAGATTAATTACCGTAGAAAAGAGGGAGCAGTAGTACTGCTTTAAAAAGACATTGAGGATGTTCGCGAGTGCCGGTGCAGCAGAGTGGGATGAAAGGCCAAGCGAAACTCTTCTGTTCTGCCTTTATTTTGTTCTCGGGCAAACCGTGATGTGGCTTCAAATCAAACGTTTTAGTTCGGTGTACCTTTCTGCTTGTGACATGCACTTTTAGTACATCGTCATGGGTGTCGGAAGGATATTTCCCAAGGGGGCCAATGATGGATTTTCCCAGGGGTAGCCAAAAGGATTTTTATAAAGGGGCCAAAAGTGGTGAAATTTTATTTTACCGCTCAAAACTAAGAAAACAACAGTTTTTTTGCTGAACAGTCAATAGGAAAACATGAAATTCGAAAATCGCGGGGGGCAAGGCCCCCTGCTTCCCTTCCGACGCCCATACATATCATAGATAATTTGCACAATAGGATCTTGAGACGTAAGCATTCAAATCTGCGCGCGGTGGCTGAAGTCCAAAAGCGCAGTGTTGACCTCATGCGCCTGATGCAGTGTTTACATTGCAACAAATGCAGATTTACCAACAACCTATGTAGTTAAATATAACACTTGTGGATTGCTAACCCATGGTTAAGGGCCAAACTGCGAATAAAGTTGGTTTTCTATGGCTTTACTTTATAATGCGTTGTTGCTCGGCTGCACTGAAGCTTGGCAATGAGGGCTCTTGCATTATTTGAGTAAAAACACAGTGCAGGCAAAAATGGGCGTCGGAAGGATTTTTTCCGGAAGGAGACAAACGGATTTCCCAGGACCAACAGTGGTGAAATTTCGTTTTGCCAACTCCGAAACTAGAGCAAAAATCATTTTTCTAAAAAGCTTGATTGTAAAACATCAAATTTCAAAATCCAGGTGGCCTAGTCCTTCCGACACCAATGCAGGCAAAAGCACTCTGGAAACATTTTGCAAAGGTACAAACAGTACTTGCATTCCTCGATGTGCGAACTTACTGCTCTCAGTTTAGTTTCAGTAGCCAAAAACATTTGTGGCTGGCTGAAATTTTCATCACGTTTTTTGCAGCCGCAATTCCCAATTGAAAGCAGAGATTGTGACTGCTGTTCTTACAGTTTTTCCGGCCTATTACTTTCGCATTGTATAAGTCGTTTTTTTAGAGTTTTCAAAGCATTGCCCTAAATTTAAAAAAATTGTTGAACGATTTTGAACCCCAGTGTCAAAATTATTCCACGCATTTGCATTAGCATTCAAAGAAAACGCTACAAACAAAGGAAAGTGAAAAACTATCGAAATAAAAGCAAAATGATTAGATTTGCACTTGACAATTTTAGGCTACGATAAATAGTTAGGTATGTTCAAGACTGGCAGTTGACAACTTTTGAACTGCTGGAGTTTTTATGCATCATCACATTAAAACTCATCTGATAGCTAGGGACACCGGATCAGTGGCAGGGAGGGGGGCAGGGGAGCAGTAAACGAATTGAGGGTAATGGAAACTTACAAAAAGCAAAACATGGTTACCGATATCCTTGTTTCTGTTCAGTAATAATATTGACCTCAAAAACAGTAAGAGAAATTCTGGAAAACCCTTCTGAAACTTCTGGGTGCGCGAATAGCTGTAATAATTAAAAATAAATTTGTTTCAGATCGATCTTGCAAATAAACTATGAAATTACCTATGACACTGATGTGAAAAAGCACCTCCGCATCCGTTGTCCACCATTTGAAAGAGGGGGAGACAATGCCTCCGTCATGCTCCCGCTCTCCGGCGCCCCCTGCTGATGGCCGTATTTCAAAATAAAGATAAACGTCTGACATAAGAAAAAGTTACGACATATTCTGTGTATTTGCGGCATAACCCCAGCTAGCACCGAGTTGGTTCCGCACCACAAGTGTTTAAATTTGTGTAAAAACTGTTTCACTGTGGTTTAAATAAAACCCAAGTTGGAAAGATTTTGTGAAAACCGTTCGGAAAGGTTTTTATTTTTCAAAATCGATTAGTGTTACAACTTTGNTNTGCTGTGCTCTCAAATTTGTAAGTAACAATGAATTGTAAAAGTGCATGACAACCTTCGTTTCAAGTGTTTTGATTTACTGTTTGTAACGGGATTTTTATTGGTACTTGCTCTGGGGTCGCCTGTCTTAGGTAGCAACTGTGCTAGGTTTAAATTGACTGGGTGGCAATTGTCCTGACTAGATGGAAGCGTCTAAATAGCAATTCTTCTGTTACTAAAGACGCGTCAAGCAATGTAGTACACGCAATGATCGCTTTGTGGTATCTACGTGTTTTTTGTAATTACTCTTTTTCATTTGCAGAAGCAAAACGATGGCATTGTAATGATCAACTTCTACAACGACTACGTTACTTGTAGTGAGGATGCAACTCTGCAAGACGTAGCAGGTTCTTTTCAAATCATATAATTCTGAAAATGAGTGAACAATGAAATCTTTCTTTATTTGCGTGTTTGTTTACTGCTAAAGTTTTTCTTGCGTTGTTAAATGTATTCAAACGAAAGCACAGAGAACTACATGCGAATGTTACTATCCGATGTAACAAATAAATAAAGTGTTTTGTCTTCAGCACCAAAAAATAACTTCGATACAGAAGCGTAACAGTATGCAAAGGATAATCTGGGCTAAAAGTATCAGTGTCTACAGAAGGTTCACACTGCACGAACCACTTTTAATGTGTCAGTAGTTTTTTTCTGCGTAAATTCCGAGCCAAACAAACATTACAAAAGAAACATCCTTTCGAAAAACAAGACGTACGCTTATTTTTCATCATACATAATTGTAGTGACGAACGATTCGTTGAAATACAATTGATTTAAACAAAACCTTGATTTAGAAAAATCTCGTTTGGCATATTCGTGTGGTGCATCGATTGCACAGGAGCATACATGCATACAAGGCGTATGTTACGCGGGTGAAAAACCACTAAGTTTCAAATCAACAGCTTTTTCTGGACCAAAACCCAGCAAGGATGTTTAAAAATATTTCTAATCAAAATAGAAGCCACTCAGGTTATAACGCGAAGGAAATTGAGAACTTGCGAACCAACAGCTGTGTCCTGATTTCTACGTTATAAATACCCACTTAATTCGATTATTGCTATTAACTTGTGCAAGCACCTACGGCTTGCACAGGCCTGTTACTAACATGATATCTCGCGGTTTCAGATCATTACGACTACGTGAAAAACCTCACTGGTTCGGCGAGATATCTTGGCGTGGGAGCAGACTACGATGGTGTTGCAAGGTTTGTTACAAAACAATCCAGCTAATTAGATAACAAGCCAGCTGAAGCTCAGAGATTAGTTAAGCTACTGTACTAGACAACGTTGTGGTCAGTAACAATTCTGCGCGATTGATTTGCCGGAAAATGTAGGAAATTTGTTTTGTTAAACAACTACATTGGCTTATTAGTTTCTTGTTAGTGTCAGTCAATTTTTTGTGTGGGTGTGTTTATTGCTAAGATTTTAAAATATGCATGACTATATTGGAGTTAGTGCGAGTGCAAGATGACATATTGATCATTTATGGTTTTCAATTTTAAGAGGCAAAAATGCCTGTATTTGAAAAAAACAAAGACAGATATCATTTCAAAACCTGGTTACTGGCGTCTAACGTCTGTTCCGAAGAGGTAACAAGTTCTTGTCTAGCAAATTTTTTTGCCAAGGGTTCCTTCCGGCCTGGATGACGTATCCAAGTATCCAAACTTGTTCGAAGAACTGCTTAAAAGAGGATGGGCTGAGGATGAGCTGAAAGATATTGCAGGAAGAAATCTTCTTCGTGTGTTGAGGAAAAATGAAGAGGTGGCCAGACAAATGTCCAATACACCACCTGGGGAAGACTGGATCTCAGAAGATGATGTAAAAAATTACCAATGTCGCACGTCCGGTTAATATTGACTCTGGTTGTGTTTTTTTTATTTCGTAGCTATTTTTTTCGGTGGTTGACAAATAATGTGAAAACCTCGTGTAATTTCGGAAGCCAGCTAAGTTTCTCCCTGAAAGTGATCAATTGCGAATACATTGCTAAGTGCATTATGATTGGAATTTTTAAATTAAAATATCCAAAATTTTATGCTTTATGATGATTGCGTTTGTTCATCAAAAGTTAACAGTTAGCCTTCAATTAAAGCGACTATAAGGTCAAATATGCTTGCAAAGGCCCTTAGGTCTAATCAATCCGTTGTTATCTTCAGTGGGTTACGATTGAATAACCACCACTGACCAGTAAAAACAAGAAAAATACAATAGAATCTAAGTTTCCACATCGTGATGAACGACATGATCGATCGAACAATTTCATTTCCAGTTTCAACTGAGCTCCAATCAGACGTTGGATGGGAAAACAACATTTTTTATCCTATATCGAAAACACTGAAACATATAAAATCACATCATGAACCCCGAAAATCGTATACATAACGAAAATATAGCAAGCGACACATGATATGTTATTAAAGATTGCAATACAGTACATCATTGAATATTAGGGTTAAAGCTTCAGCTAGTGTTAAGCAAGCTAAAAATATTTATCATATGACAGGTTTACAGGGATGAGGTTGGCGTTGGGCTAGAGCTCTAAGGTTAAATATTACGGATTAAACTTAGGTTAGCAGGAGTATAATTCACGGTTTGTTGTAGGTTTAGGTTGGGAATTATGTTATTTTTAGGTTAATAATTGACTTAGGTGAATTTTTGTTAGGTAGAGCTCACACGATGTAGGGTACAGCAATTACAAGTTCTGATTACCAAATGATCGCTACGCCAAGGGTGAAAAAATGCGACCTTCAAAGCATTTGCTCGCCTACAAATGTATTTGTTTCGGTTGCTAGTTTTTACCATTTTTTTGTCACAATGATTATTATTCGTGTCTAGTGCAGAATCGTCGCCCTATGCAGCGAAATAGCCCGAGTCCAAACCTCTTGCCGCCACTGAAGGATTAATACGAAGACCCAAAGTCACACACGACCTTACTGATACGCAGTCAACGGAAATATACGGTCTTCGATTAGAAGTTTCCCTACACTACACTATATCCACCATGACATACAAGCCACGAGCTTTCGCCAATCACTAAGATTTTGTTCAATTCTTGTTGTTGTAATGCTGGCACCAAAATTTAAAATTACGATGCTGTCTTTCTAAAATGAACATCTTCTGGAATCAAATTATGCTGTTGGCCACCAATGGCAGTATTAATGATTGCATAACATAAGACTATGCTGTTATGGTATTACACAATGTGATACGAATTGCAATGCCAAAAACCGAGTAGTACATCGTAGAACTGGATATGTCTAAGGCAGCATAGCAAAACAGCACTTAAAAAGGTCTTTCCGAAACAAACAAGGTTGAGAAGCACCACATGAGACACATTTGACAGACGATTTTCGGCAAACTTCCAAAACAAATTAGTATATTTCTGGCATGAAAAGGATATTTTGAAAAAAACATTGAGGGCAATTCTTGTCATTCATTAGCATATCGTTCCGGATCGCAGTCAGCTGATATTTTCAGAAGGGGCAAAATGATTGTAAGTTGTTATTGTTGTACCTAACAACTAAACATGTTTTTGAAAATTTCGGGGGTGGCAATTGCCCAGTTGCCCCCTTCCCTGGTTGCGGCCTGTACTTTTCAAATTCCGTACTGCACCAGCTTAAAAAATTGACCAGCAGCCCCTCTCGCAGGTCTCAACACAAACAGCTGTTAAAGCGAAGGTTGATTAATTACTTTCGGCAAACAAGGACCGTCGTAATAAAGCACGAAATTTTCGTTTTTATCTTCCTCTGTAAATAAAATTGAGCCTTGAACTGACAAAGAAGCCAAAGCGCAAGGCACACCTGTTTTCAGTCCATTCGACGCGAGCATTAGAAGCAGTGAAAGCTACGCTAGTGGCAAACTGCAACTGCTGGGCTTTTAAAATGTAAAGTTTTCAACACTGGCGCTATAACTTTTGAAAATTCGTTTCAAATTACTAGGAGTCAGTTGCAAGCCACAATGAAGGTAATTTACCGAAACAAGAACCGTATGGAAACGGTTGATGTCCACGTCCTACGAACGATAGCCGTGAACCATGCACTGTAGTATAAATAGAAAAACGCCTCAATCTGTTCAATTGGTACATATCGAGTTTTTGTGATTTTCCGCATGTTGTTGTGACACCTGTAGGTGCAGATGGCGACCTGGATTCGCCACTGCTAACGCACTAGAACAAAACTTGTGCATGGTCCACAGTCGCAGAAGTCTCTCCCGCTCCTCGTGGGTTTCTTTCCATATTCTCCCAATAGCAAAAAAAACGTTTTGTGGACTTGGTTGCTCTTTCATCTTAAAGTAAAATTATAAATTAGTTGCGGCCCTCCCGTGATATTCCACAACCCCAGCTGCCCGCGACAGCGCCTATGTTACCCACCCTGCTATGGACAATGCTCTTAAATTTCTTGAACTGAAGAAACGTGCTATATTTGAATGGCGAGGACACGCTTTGTTTATTTTGGAATTTTGTACGCTTTAAGAGTGCTTTATTTTTTTAACTCAAAATTCTGCTTACATATAAACTGGCAGTGCCTAACTTGCGGAAATGTATGTTCTGGTAAACCTTGTATAGTGGATAATTGTTTCTGAATAAACGTTTTTTTTTCTGTAGACACTGTAGTGTAAACAGAAGCCATGTTTTTCGTCAGTTGGAAGCAACAACCTTGGTTGAAAAGTTTTTGATTGGGATTTCGATCAAACAAGCAAAAGTTGATCATTTTGTTTGACCTTTGATCTATCAAAGGCAAATCGTTGCTGATATCTTTTGGTAAAAGTAGGAATACTTTGTTTCTGTCGGCTATCAATTCAAAACAAAGGTGTTTCCTGTAAAAAAGATTTCAAACAATGCGTTTCTTTTTGACAAGGTTTCTTGTAAATAAAAATTAAAGTGAAGGTTAATTGACAAGCTTTGCGTGAATCAGGAAATAACGCAATAAAGGAAATCATTGAACAGCGTTGGCAAATCCGTTGCTGGCACCGAGGGTATCGTAGCTCTTGGGAAAACCCAGCAAACCAGGTTGATCATTAAAAGGATAATATCGATATGCGTGAATGGCACAATTAGCGCGGAATTATTACCTATTTTTCGCAAAGCAGATGCGGTGTTACCGACCACAGGCGGCAAGCGCTCGACGGCTGGCGATCTTCTGCGCAAGTGCACTTTATATAAATGAGATAGATGATGCTGAAAACTTGCACTGGAGTTGCAATCACTAAAACAGCATCCTCTTAACGGCAGTGTGGTAATCACAGACTCGTTTCCGTCTGATGAGAAAATGAAACCCGTTGTTTAATTTGGCAAGTAACGCAAAGCAAAAGCAGCTTCAATGCAGTCGAAATTCTGAGATAGAAAACTTACGGTTTAAACTGTAGTCAAAGTAAGATTGCAAGTAAGTGTCATATCAGAAAATAAATTGCAAAATGCAGCCAATACAAGTTAAGGTATTTACGTTTAAGAAAAAAACAGTATAAATCCAAGTTTATGCAAGCAACATCGACCTGGCGTTTATTAATATAACCCGACCCTTACTACGTATTGATTAACAGTACTCGTCAAAGCCTGGTTTCTTTGAATAACTATTCAGGTTCTGGAAATATAAGTTGTGATTGACTTGGAATCATGGGAAAAACTAAAGTTATTTTGATAGGTAAGTTGCTATAAACAACGATCTATTACAATAAACAGAGGTTTGACAGTTGCCTGTCGGATGACGAACCAATGAGATTCTTTGTAATGCAATGCAAATTAACGTATAGTTCCATATCGGTGTAAAACATACGCGATTTTCTCCCAAATACGGAGGTAAACGAAGCCTGCGGAGAGGTGGTTCACACTGGAGATGTATCTTTGAAGTTCAATACATTTTATGTCATGAAGTGACTCTGCAAAAAATAAGTAGTTTTGAAATAAGAAAGAAATGAAAAATAAAGATCTGTTTTTACTTCTGCAGAGCGGGAAACTATGTGTAGCATGGGTCACGCCCATGGTTTAGACGCTATATTCCACAAAAGATGCCAGGTCCTAAGTAACTAAGCAAACGAACTTCCTTGTGCTACTGGATATCGTATGACCCCTGCTGAACTTTAGCGGTCCGATCTGATTGGAGCAGACGTTTCTTTTATCCGTCGTATGATTAATATACAAGACGGTCTCATTTGTATGTTTTGCACCTTATCCATGTAACAATCAGCGCTGCTATTATCTGTGCTGATGCAAAAAAACTTTCTTGTTGCATCCTTTCAAGAAGCGCCAGGAAACATCGTGCTTCATAAATCATCTAGATTAAATCAAAGATCGATTCTTCTTAAGATGAAAAATGTTTCAGGCTAGTTTGCAGCATAAAATATCACTCGTACAGTTTTTAAAAAATTCGCAAATCTCTTGACAAAAGGTGATCTCTTCTCAAGTTTTGCAATTCAGGTATATGTGTACATGCAGCAGAAATTAATTAATCTTCAGTCAAGTGCAGTTGATGCATTGTAATAATAATAACAGAACAAAGCGTTTTCCAGGTCGGGTCAAATGCCAATTTATATTTTTGTATCGTGATTTTCGAAACGTTTTTTTACTATTGATTTGTTTATGATGTATCCTTGTGCACAATAGCAAAACAAACTCAGAACTCCCCCAGAAGCAAAACTCAGAACTTCACTAATTTCACATCAGCTGTTTTGACCAACGCGAATAAAAAATAATTATCGAACCAACCACAAAGTCCTTTGCAGTGCTTTTGCTTTAGAACATTATTTTGCATGAACAGTAAACCCTGGCAGAAATTTGCTGCGGGCCGCTTTTGAAAATATGCATAAGAGAGATAGAAGTTTCTATTATTCGCTATACACGATCAGAGCTTTGCAATATTGACGAAAGTACCATTTTTGTACAAAAATTTACAGATCACTGAATTTAAAATCCTTGCCTAAGTTCAATATCTTCATCAGGAAGAAGTGAAAGGCAGCCATTCTCCATCAAGATATCTACGTGCGTAGATTCAGCTATTGGTTCATTCATTCATTTATTCGTTCAATCATTCGCTGGTAGGAAGAGTGGTCAGCCATGGAAATTTTTTGATTTACCTCTATCGTATTTTGTGCTTTGGCTAGTATTGCGACGAAGGGTCATGCGTACTAATTTATTGGAATTTGTTGAACTTTTGATCCTAAAAGTAACCCCAGCATGCAAATCAATCTGTGCAGCGTGGGCATCAAGATGTTGTTATGAATGCTATCAACTTGTGCGAACCACAGCGAAAGCTGTGTTGCATGAAGAAACTGCGTTTGACGAATGATTTGTGACGTAAAACTTTCCCGGGAGCCTACCTGTGTCGCAGGTTTGCAGAACCTGAAAAACACTGCGGCTTTGTAAATTGTGCTCTCTTCTAATAAAGTTCGCCTCGAATAAGGAACTCTCTGCACTCTGCAGATAGCCTGCCTTGAAATCGCCATGTACTATTTATTCTGGCACCAATTTGACTTTGAACTGTGAAGTGATCAAAACAGAAAGCTCTGAGTGGTGGTAACATTTTGCGAGACCATGCACTTGGCCTTGGGCGTTATAAATTTCATTGCGTAGGCTTAGCCAGGGACGGGCCAGGGACCATTCCCCCCCAAATTTCTAACATATCTTGTCATTTTATGCTTTAAGAGACGGTGTGCCAAACAAAATTTACTATTGCTATCTTGAAATCAAAAGATTTGGTCCCCTCAAAATTTTGGGCTGGCTACGCCAATGGTTCATTGCCTCATTTGTTGCTGCAAAAGTACAGGTTTATAACTCATAAATAAGAACAACAAAGCACAATGCAAGAAATCTTTCTTCGCCAAGATAACAATATCAATGTGTGTAAATAAAAAAGCTGCTTAGAATGAAGTCGACGATAAAACAGGAAAACAATCGAACTTTCAAAAGAACAGTTTTTGTCTCATTTACAGGTTCAGGCCCTAGTCCCAGGGGTCTGCAACACTAGCTCAACTTGCAAAAAATTGTTTAAAACTTACAAGGCAAAAAATAAACCTACACGTTTTTCATAAAGGCAAAAGCAGCAGATTTTTTACAAGACAAGCATTTTTACGTTTGCATCCTTTTTCCTAACCTAGACTATCGTAACGCGCAAATCATTTAACCATCAGTAGTCTGCGTAAAAGCAGGACTTGTTGCCTGTAGTTCGAAGCAGAGTATACAGACTTGTTGTTCGAGCGTTATGCTGAGAAGTGCAATTTCCTTACGCAAAACGAACATATTTGAACCTTGAACATTCACAGTGTTACTGTGATAAAGATTACGCACGACTTCCAACTATACTACGGGGTATCGCAGTTTCATTTAATGAAAATTAAAGGTTTGCCTCAATCAAAAATGTTTTGTTGAGATGCATTGCAGTAAGATTTTTTCTAAAGAATTTAGTTTTGCCAGACGCGGTAATCGATCTTCAGCTTTCCCATGACGAGCTAAAAATGCATGAAAGTAAAACCCCGCCAAGGTTTCATTGTGCTGATATAATAAAAATTGGAGCGCGAACATCCATAAATAAAGCTGTGTCGAAAACGAGTTATTCAAACTTTGCAAGCTAGCAAGCAACTACAGTACATCGACTGCATGAAGTTCTTGTTCCTCACCACGGAGTTGTTCACAAAGTCAACAAGTCGGCGGAACTGAGTTGGAGTCAGGAACAGAATTTCTTGACGTCTCACTCCTCAAACGTTAATTTTATCTACTTACTTGGATAATTTATTTTAGTTGTTGACAGCGATGTAGTGCTAACAAAAAAGGTGTGGGAACGCACTAAAAAATAGCCATTTTAACTCCTTTTAAAGCAAAACGTGAAAAAGATGTGGGAACGCCGTTTCCACGCGTTCCCGCCCCACACACCCCTGGTTGTTAATAAATAAATGATTTGCAATTTACGCTGTTCCAAAAATCGCGTTCCTTGTTGGACAAACCTCTCCTCCATTGCGGGTTCGAAATCGCCTGCCTATGACAGACAAGTCGATGTGTTACACAGTAGCTGTAGGTCCTGGTTTTACATGTGGTTCATCAACAGATACAACGTAGGCGAAGGGGCGGAAATAGTCTTCAGCTTGCACACCTTCACGTTTTTAGGCTCGAGCATATCGAATGGTTAAAGCTTTACAATCTAGCACAATGTTGGACATTGTGAGCTTGACGTCATGTGAATAGGAATGTTTGCAAAAACGTGCAAACGCGTTGTGGCAACGCCAAAGCGCATGGTTGATGCAAGTTCTTTTGCTAAACAAAAGCAGCTGGTTGGTGCCCGTCAACAGTTAAAACGGTCCGTTTGCATGCAGTTGCAAGTTGTTTCATCGTCGTGGGATTGGCAGTGGGTCTCGGAGTCGGTCTTACCGTTGGACGATCATCTGGTGATGAACATCTAGATGCGGCGAAAAAAATCTTGGATGAAGTACCACTAATTGATGGGTATGTTTGATCTAAATACCTTCCGATTTGTCCATGGGAATAGGATTCCAGGGATGGGTCAGTGGACTTGGAATTTGCAACCCGTCCCATCCTCGTGTAAATCAAAAGCCATATAGAAGGAATATTCCAAAGCAGAAAAACATTATGGTATGCTCACAGCACAGTGCATATGAGACGTAGAGGCTTAGTACCATGGCGCACTGACGCGGGGTCCGTGAAATGGTTGCTGTGCTCTTTTTCAGGTGAAAAGGTTCACCCAGTTATGACTGACCCTCTTACAGCTTTGTCCTCTAACTTGGTTGGTTTGGGGTGTCTTAGCAAAGGTTCCGGGGAGTATAGATATGCACATGATATCATTCACTTCGTATTAAAATATTTTGGTGGGAATACCCTCTTAGGGAAGGTGCGAACACGCAACGGTAAGAATAATAACATCTGGGCGTTAGCACGTAGCAATGGAATCCTGTTTGATTGTATTTGAGTAAAATTGTAGGACTGAGCATGCGTAGTTTCACGTGAAATCGATTTCCTGCATAAAAAAATTTCCGATGGCCACACTTGTTTGCCACATTTGTGGAGACTTGTTACTTGATTAACGCATCTTTGATCAGTTGGAACACATGCAGGCATTGTTTTGTTATTTGCCTGCCAGAGGACGTCACAATAAAGTCGGACAAGTCCTACGATATAAGGCTCTAGAACAGGGGTTCCCAACCTGGGGTACATGTACCCCCAGGGGTACATTTTCCTATCTGAAGGGCTACATTTAAGGTTGGCAATAGAAGAAAAAAATATATTTACATATTGTTTGTTTCCAAATATTTATACATATATCAGCGAATTTATTTTCAAAATTCATTATATGCTTATTGTTAAATATATCCGTGAATAATCATGACAAAATATTTTGTCATAAGAAATTGTAGGGGTACATGTTCATCTGTCAAA
>JGI24159J19872_10001942_pt1 | contig 23838 bp, 13 predicted proteins | sample Ectturendosymbi4_FD_19872 | JGI IMG/M metagenome (IMG submission 19872)
TGCAATTGAAAGAATAAGGCAAACAACACTACAAGCAGCATTTGACGTGAGTTGAAACGATTGGTTTTAACGAAAAATAGTCTTCTCACTGATTGGTTCTTGGTGACATCCATCGAATTGTGAGTGTGAAGTAAGCTGTCATGTTTGGTGCCATCGCAAATGGTTAAACAGCAAGGCTANGTAACACAGAAGATTNTGTATGAAACCAAGCAATATGACTTATTACAAACGTATAGGAAGCAGTGCTGATGATGTTTGGCAGGTAAGAAAGAGACANCCTTGTTGAAAACGCCGGGACGTTGTAAATCCCGTANAAGCGTTGAAGTGGATTGCAAAATTAGTTTTAAATAAAGGACTTGTCTAGAGCGCCAGATACCCAGACAGTGGCTCTATTTTGGATGTGATGTTTTGGGGTATACAGTATAAGGTTTTGATGCTAAATTCTTAGGTTTCAAAATAATCCAGTGTCACCCTTCTTAGAAACAGTATTCTTAATTTCACCAATTTCATATACTTAACTAAATTTCGCTATTTGCACCATACAAACTATTCACCGTAAGGACCTCCTTCGACCTAATTTTTCAAAATTTCGTGAAAGGACCTCCTTACACGCAATTTCTCATGGCATCGAAAAGCAGTTAAAGCTTCCACAGAAGCCAATGTCTTCTTGGATTTAAATAGCAGTGTCTAAAGCTTTACTACGAAATTTTGCTCAACAGACAGCGAAATAATAAGGCCGAAGCATTTTTTATGATAGCGTGACCGGCTAAAGTCCATTGCGTAGCAAAAACGGTTGTGAAGCACGGCCGTAGACAAGGGGCGGCAAGGGGGAAGGTGTTCTCCTGGATTTTGCGCACTTCTGCATGTATCATTCTTTAAATATTTGTACATCGTAAGGTTTTATTTATTTGGCTCTTGACAAGAAAATTCTATAACTCATCCCTCGTGAAAAAATGGGGCGAACATCCTGGGTGGAAGCTAAAGAATAAACACACAAAAACTGTTTCAGTAGCACTGCAGTTTCATCACGTTACGTACTTAAAGTTTCTTAATATTGACGTAGCTGATAACCCGTTTTTTAATGATGTCTTCCTTCCATTATGCGCTGAGACTTCATTAGAACGATGAAAACATTCATTGATCGCAACATTTACTTTTAATTACCGTGAGCTCGANACTTGGGTGGGGTGCCTCCGTCTTGTCCAAGCGTTAACTGTCGCAGTGAACCTTGTAATTTTATCTTATGGAATTTTTCAATCNCTTACATGAAAAAGTAATTTGATGTTTGGAGATAATTTACGCTTGCCTGTGGANGCATTAAAGCAGCTCCGCCGTCACCAGGAAAGCGCCAGGCGGGACGTGTGCTTTTTCGATAACATGACGTAACGATTTCCTTACGTCACGTGCAGCTTGCACCACGAAGTCCACATCTGAACCGCTCCTGGTATCTTTCTCAAAATATTTTTGAAGCGCAGGAAGAAACAAGACGTCGAACGAAGACCTGCGCCGGTCGACGACAAACGCCTGGCTCACGGTGGTCGCCGTGTGTCTGCGCGCGGTCTTTGAATTCAAATAAATAACGTTAGAGGAGCTTTTAACAAAAAACACGCGGTTGGTCTAAGTCTTTGACAAGTCTGCTTGTAAGGTCACGACCGTCGCCGGCGAGAGGTGGCGCCACTGTTAAGCACTTAATCGTGCGAGGAAGCCTCATGTGACCGCAAATTGGCCTTAATCGTTACACACATTGTCACAAAGCGAAGTGTCGAACTGGCTGCCCTACTCGCCACGGGCAACGACAGTTATCTACGGCAGTTTAACGCGAAAAAAGCCTGGACGGATTTTTACGCAGTGTGTCTTCTTTAATGACCGGCAAAATTGCTGGAACACAATGGCTTGCGGGTTCTAGAAAACCCAACGGTTTTGAAGGTGGGATCCAACTGGCTTTTTGCACGTCTTAGATGCTGACTGGCCAGCTTTATCACAGAGTGATGTGGCTGTTTATTTTGGTACCGGCACAAGACTCAATGTACTTAACCGTGAACTTTGCCTCGTGATTGCAGACGCACTCGCACGCGGTACAAACGAAATTGCTGCAACCTCACATTTCGAAACGATGCCACAAAACATTCAACATGCAATGATTAAGCATTGTTCCGGGAAATGTATGAAGTTATGTAACGCACAGCTTTCCGTTTTCAAGAAGCGTCGAAATAGTTTGCAACGCCTTCTCATCGCCTTGATTTTTCAGCATGATGAAGGTCAAATGGAAATATCAACTTCAAGTGAGCTTCTTTTTCCACGTTGATAAATGCAAAAACTTTCCGGCATTCTGTATATCCGAAAATCCTCCTCTGACCAACCTACAACTTAACACACGATTTTAGGCTTAAACTCAGGAGTTCCATGTAGCATACGTTGTTTTCGGAATACCTGCGAATCAGAAAGAGCCAACAATAAGACCTAACAATATTTCCATTCGATGTTTTAACGTCGGTTAACGTTGGGGAACGGAGACGTGAAATAAATGCATTATTTTATTGCTCTACATCACTGACTGCAGCCAGTCAACTGTTGTTTCAGTCAGCAAAACAAGTAATTGTTAAAACAAGCAAATGGCAGTGCAAAGGCCTTTAATAGAAGTGCAACCACCTCTGTCTGTTACTTGGCCACCATTGTCCTTTTTAATTTCTTGATTTGAGTCTGTTTGCTTCGCCGCTAGCTGTTGGCCAAACGAAGCTTTCCGATGGTTTTTGAACCATCGGGGGATGTTATGCCTTTGACTGTTGAGGTTGCGCGCTTCCCACTGCGCGGTGCGCGCTTCTTAACGCGCTTCTGTGTAAGCGCCCTGGCGTTTACACTTGCATCTTTGTGTTTAATATGTGCCCATTAAGTTACACGGCAGCGTTTTTCTTTCTGAGATCAACCAATGGATGCAATTTTTGCTTCCCGACCAAGGTGTATAATTTTATTCTGTTCTCTTGACCAAAATGCATGTCTGCCCTCAAATCCGTGATTTTTATTTGCGTTTTATACGTTCGCGTGGGCCAAGCCATGTGCTAGGAGCGAGGGTCACTTGTTGCTTCTAATGGGTTCGAGGTCATGCGTCTGTTTCCCCTTTTCATCCAATAAAATATTCACTGTTATCTTGTTAACAGTACGTTGCCATTGGTAGATGCTGACAATCCTCCTTACAAATGGCTCAAGTTGTTCCGGTTTCGCCAGAAAGCATGGCCAGCACAAAATCTTATGCAAGATTGCAGCACAGACACCGCTTACTTTAGATGCTTCAGAGAAACACGCTCCGCGCAAGAAAAGACCCGAGTTCAGTATCTACAACGCCGTGTGTCGCGAATGCTTGCGGCACCAGCGGATAGGGTCTATTCTGGCAACCTAAGCGTAAAGTCAAAGATCGCTTCAATCGCATCCTTCAAACTGGAAATTGCACTTCGGTTCATTCAGGGCATTTGCAACCCTCTGCTCCCTCTCGTAAAGCAACGACGGCAACTTGTACATTTGATAAGACCCGTATAGCAATAGGTTAGAACAGTGTTTCCCAACCCGAGTCCGCGGAAGGCTCTGGATGAGTCCGCAAGCATTAGAGGCAAACAGTCGACGTTCGTGTTGGTACAGGTGTGTGTTGATGACCACAGGCCCTTATTTCGACAAACTTGTGAAAAAACTCAGGGACCTGATTCTTATTGAAAGTTGTGAATGTGGGCCATAAACCAACTTTGCTAAAAGTTGTGTTTGTATTATTCTCTTACTCTTAGTCTATCTTGAGTCCGCGAAGATTTATACTGGTCCGAAAATAGTCCAAATCCTAAAAAGGTTGGGAAACACTGGGTTGGAACTACGTATTTCAAGTAATGCGCTTGCAAACAATGAACAAAATAAACTGTCTCCACCATGCAAATTGTAATATTGATCTTTAAACAGGCCTTAAAAATAACGCATTTGAAAGAAGAGAATCATGTACATGTAATATAAAATACAAATAAAGGTCCCATAAATAACAATGTCTGGTTCTCATCGCGTGGGTTATATATGTGGCGCTGAAAATTTATCTGTTTCAAATGTGACTCAGTTGTGGCAACTCTAGCATGGTCCAGTGGACGCGAAGCTGTTGTCAACATGACAATAAGCAAAGCACTTGGTATGCACTTGTGTACTTTTTCCTCAGTTCAGTGTCTTCGCATTGCGAAAATTTTGATTCAATGATTCTTTCGATGCTTTTGCGATTATTCATACATAACGCAGTTTTAGAATTTCACTTGTTTGTTTTAATCCTGAGATTTTTGTCATCATAAATGTTGCTTGCGGCCATTACAATAAGATTTCTACGAATGGTAATGCTGCTCAGCTTGCTTTTCGGACGCGAGCTTACTTTAAGGAAACAAACCAGGTAAATAAAAAATCAGCAGTTTTCAATTACGTTACTTTTAATATGTTCAGTGTGTTGTCCTCATGCCTGTAAACCTGGAAAATTTATAAAAATGGCCAAGCAAGGTCATAGACTTAGGCAAAGCCACTGCACGATTACACATTCAGAAATCATGTGCCTTTTTGGGAGTGCGAATCGATTAAAAAGACACAAAAAATGTGATGAAGCGGTTCTCAAGGATTAATTACTTGATGTGACGCAAAACTCAAACAGACGAAGTTATCGTCTACGAGCTTTTGCATTAGGTGCGATATGTGTGGTGCCTTTCTAACCGCAAATCGGTTTTACGTCTCATCACCATTTTTAATTTTCAAACCTTTCTAAGGAAACACGACACAACACTCGCGGCCAGAGCTCAAATGCTCATTGCTTAGGCATGTTGACAGCGTAATCATTCGGTCACTTGCCTTGTTAGGGCATTGCCAAACGCCGCCAAAAAAAATTATTGTCATGCACACCGGTGTGGACATAAATGTCGATGTCCAGAAATCGACAAGTCGTTTAGTCTCCACTGGTCTTGTCCAGAAACAATTTAGACTCTCTTCCTTGTCGTTCCTGCATACCTAAAATGTTTCTTGCCCTTGCTGATAACTTGTTCGTGTTTAGCGGTTTACAACGCGACTACATTACTTGGTGAGAAAGAAACGCGGACATGAACATAAAGACAATTATTCCGAGGAAATCTGCCCAATTGTGTGGCATATCCAACCGCAAATCGTCTGATGTGCGTAGGTACTACTGACGGAGGCGTTGCTCCGTTCGCGTGCCCTTCTAAGCCGGCATCAATTATGAAACAGTATGTAACTTGCCTTGCGAACGACGTATCAAGCGCTAACGCTGGGAACGTAATCCTAAGGTAAAAACTAAAGAACATCCAGATCATAACACGGGTGCCACAACGAAGAAACCTTCAGGAACGAATTTCTAGGCTTTTTAGTGTCCTGGGTGGCAGGCGCAACTTCGACGCGCTTGCGGAGTCGCGCACCTCACCTGTTAAGTGATAAAAGGTAATTGCAATGCGCGGGCACATTAGAATGTTTTCTCTTGCAGCACGGTATCCTTCCCATTTAATATTGATGGGAGGCAAAACTCTACCTAGATGTTAGTCTGATCGGTCTTGATCTTGGAGAAGTAAATTCGCAAGGCCGCAGGAAGCGGCTTTCTTGACATCAGAACCTTTTCCTGCTTAAGTGTGATTTACGCGGTGTGACGTTCGTAAAGAACAAACAGGGAAACGCAACGATCAATGTGACGGCAGAGTCTGGATCATTTGCCAGCGATGCGGTAAAATTACAACTTTGCAAAAGCCTCGATGCTCCACCAGAAAAAACGTGGCTCGAATTGCAGGTTTGACCAATAGTGACGAAATAAAAGACATGTTGGCGTATTCCTTGGCTGCGAAAGTTCAGTCATTTTTGCTTGTATGGCTTGTTGAGGAATCAGTGCAAAGGAAAAACTAATAGCTTTCATCACCCTGGATTTAGATGCGAAGATCTGTGAAACTTCGCTACTTCCAAACATGCGATCACAGCTTTGGCTAACTCTATAAGACTTTACCTCAAGTTAACATTGTTTTGTCTTCGCCTCCTTCTACATACGTAGCGAACCTTAGTTCAAAAACAGCTCCACAGTCTATTTGACAGATTGTGGATAGAAAACACTTTTTTCGCCAGCTTGCTGTATTTTTGTTTACATCTGTTCTGTGTGTTAACTGATAGGCAATAATAAGACGATAGAAAGAGAAATACGTATTATCAAAGAATTCCAACCCGTATATCTCACTTCGCTGTTTAAGTTGTTGCAAATAAAACCATTATATTTTTTGTGGAAGAGATTCATACATTTTGTTGACATTTAAGCGTTTTGAAAAAGACATTTGAAAACCTTTTGGCTTGTGTTAAATAGTTTAGTTTAAATTGTTTTACAGTAGTTTATGCAGCATTAGCTCGACATTTTATTTATTCGCGCAGTCCTTCAGATGCGATACAAATACTCACTCCATCTAAGGCAGTGTTTCTCAAACTTTTTTGTTCCATCGGCCCCTTTTCACTCTCGATACATCGTTGTCGGCCCCCAAGCCTGATAAAGCAAACACAAGGTTGTATTTTTAAAGAATTGAATTCAAATAAATCGGTTTATACCATGGTCTCCAGTTCAGTGTGGTGGATGCGCTTGGCGGCCTTCACAAACCTTCGATATATTGGGAGACATTTTAGTGAGGTACAGTCGTAGATCACCTCGCTTATGAATCAACAAGCGTTTTTTTGCTTTGAGAGCATTAAGACCACAGCCGAAGTTAAGTCAATGATCGTTAAAGTAAACTCAGTGATCGATTAGTGGTTGAGCGTTTTCGCCCCCTTTGTGTTGTTTCGCTCCCCTATCGCTCCCTTTGTTTTGTTCACCCCCTTTTCGCTCTTTTCAGAATATCCAGTCGTTCTGTGCTTTGAGAGGCGGTATCCCATACAAAACACTGTTGGTCGCCTAAAATAAAAAAAATTGCGCCCCCAAACTTTTTAGACCCGCCCAAAATTTTTGGGCTAGCTACATCACTGATTCAGGAGTTTAATTGGAGGTAATTTGCTGCACCCTATTCGTATAAATAAAGGCACATTCCTGTGCGTCCACTGATGCTTGCTATTGAGTTCTTGTCATCTGAGTCAGCTGAAACATGCTGTCAACTTTCACCTTGAAGTTAATAGTTTCTGTTAATTCAAACAAAGTGCTTGAACTTGACTCGTTGAACGTGTACAACTGCAAAGTGTAATTATATTTAATTTCAATATCTGCTTCACTCGAATTGTGCAGACGAACAACTATATGATGACCACACCCTCACATTTTTGACAATAAACCCAACATATTGACGCTTTTCCTCCCAGATTTCCAATCAGGTTTTGCCCTGACAGTTCCCTTGTTTGTGACAAGCTTAATTCGGAAAAGTATGGTGGTCTAAGCACTTAATGTCTGCAAAGCAACCGCCTCAAAAACAAACATGGCAGAATCGTGTATACTAATGAAGGTTAACCCAACATTTAGCGGCAAAAAGCAAATCTTTATGAAAAAGGTATGCCGAAAATACTTGCTGGTGTTCAGCTTCATGCCAATCGCAAAGTATGTAATTTGCTCTTTAGTAATCTTAGGGATGAGGATACGCTGATTGGAAAACTCCACAATGACCTGGCACCTGGAATCTATTTCGGTATCGATTTTCTATAATGGTGTCATTACAAATACGTTCGCCTTCCAGACACACGGAATCCATCTATCTCCTTTTGTCCATATGCCGAAGGTGCAGCAGAAAATGCAGACGCATGATTTCGAAACACTTGCGGACCGGACGTTGGTGCGAGTAGCAGGAGCTTTTGCATTCAACTTTTGCCAACGTGACGAATCAGTCTCTTCGCCTCGAATGGGTAAGCACTCGATTGACGTCGAAGTGGCAACCACAGCATTTGCGTGGGTGCCAACAACAAACAAAACCTTTGCTCTTTCCATTTGACCTTGAGAAATGAGCTTAGCTGGATAAAATCTCGGCAAAAGCCATGAAATCTAATTAGGCGCAGTCAGAATTATCTGCCGGGAGCATCTTACGCGATACAAAGCTGGCAGGCAAATCTAACTAATGCTGCACCGTCATAGCGTCGGTTTTGTCGAACTTCGCCTAATTAACTTTTTCGTGCTATGTGCAGCCGCTCAATGAGCAAGGTCAACTTGAACCAAAGCTATTACGCGCTGAAAACCGATCATGAGTTTAAGCGCAATTGAAATACACACCAAACCATATTTTAATTTTTCATGAAAGGTATTCTTGTCATGCGCATTGCAAAAGACCTCCTGCGCACTTCATCCGATGTAAATGCTTCTGTACCGTGGTGAAGGTATTTGTTGTTGTTGTAGCTTGTTACCCAAGAAATTTTTGTGCTTTTCGCGTTTGAAAGATCATGCACAAAACAGAAGTGGACGGTGAAAATACTCACACAAAAGTTTGAAAGATGCGCCAGCTCTTTAAGCGAAACCCTCTCCGGCCACCCAGTGGACCTCCGGCCCAGGTTCATGTGAAAACTCGTACATTTTGTTTGGATGGAAAATTTTGCAAAATTTGTTGAATAATTTTAAACGTACATCACTACCGAAGGTGTTGAAGGTTTTTATGCATGTCATACAAACATGCACAGCTACTTGCTAATACACCTACCGCACTCTGATCATACATTCACGCTCAGCAAAGATACCACCATCTCTTTTCTCTACTCCGAGATATCAGTTTCGTGTTGGGAGCTACGAAAGCTCCCGAGCTTCGTGAAATATGGCGCGACGGCCAAACGACTTTCGATGAAATGCGTTTTCGTGAAAAAGGTTCAGCAGAAATTTCTGGTCTGCACGTTGTGATGTTTACAGTTGCCGCTGACGCCAATCAAGCAGTATTAGTCAAATTCCGCCATTTTGTGATCATTACGAAACAGACGGTTTGGATGCGCACGGCACCAGCTAAGCAGGTTACTTGAATTTTTGAAAATTTCACAAAAAATGTCTTTAATCCTGACCAATGCTAATAATGCTTGTACACGTGACAAGAAATCGTCTTGAAATATCACCAAACTCTGAATTGTGATCTCGAGAGCAAATTTTGTTCAATAACTGATGTTATTGTGGGACAATGCTTCCTCGCAAGTTAAGCCGAACAGATATATAACGAGCATTTGGACTTGAAGATTTTTCGGAACCATTCATAACAATGAGGTCAACAAAAACCGCAACTACAGTAAGTATTGTTATGTAAATGGAATGAATGAATATAACAACCCAGTACAGTGAAGGAGGACAATGTCTTTCAATCTTGCACAGTGGAACCTCCACTAAGCACAAAAACACAAATTGCATTACTTAACATTAGAATGAATGTCGCTTTTTCTTTCAAATGCTGAGGTGTGGCTATACTCTAATTGTTCAAAGCGTGTCCAAACGCACTGATTTTTAGTCATTGTGACCAAAGAAACCACTGCTACGTTTTCAATCAGTAGTCTAACAAAACTCAAGTTATGATGTCCTTGTAGGGTCATATAGTTCGTAACTCGTTGCTGATACAAAGATTGTGTTGTCATGAAAAATATAAAATAGACCTTTTCCGTCAGCCATTTTTCAGCAGTGCATTCAATTACCTTGTAAGGATGGAGACGTAAAATTTTGAAATAGAACACGAAATTTGCCTTAAGTTTAATAAACTGAACTATTGAAAGTCTCTCCAACACATTGAAATGTTGGCAATGCAATATTAATTGGCATTTAATCATTTTTTCTCCTGCCAATGAGAAAGTTTAATAATTTCGGTCAGTTTGAAAAACACATTTGCTCAGCAAATTATCGGAGATCATTATCAATATTTTTTTAAATTTCTGTTTACTCTCCAAACAAGTGGAGATGAAGGGGAAGTGATAACAATTTGGAAGATTACTAAGTGTTGACCGCATCAACCAACCATTACCTTCGTCACGGTCCATTTACTTATTATTGTTGAAATGAAGAAAGGGTTGAATCTGATGCAATTCTTGCATTATAGATAAAGACAAACCAGTCAAATCAAGCTTGCTTTTTAATTAATACAAATGTGTTAATAGCTACGAATTCAGTTGTATTCACGTGATTCCTTTACGCCAGGCGCCAAAGATGCCCGGGCTGTCATATTTCACGATCCAGGTCCAGTCCTAAAGTTTTAAAACCCACTCCAGGTTCAACCACAGCCAAGCAAATTTTAAAATCGTGAATTACAAGTCGAAATGAAGCACAAAAATGTTTACAAATCACTGCTTTGTAACAGCAAAACGCCGCATTTCATCTATGTAAACCAGCGTGGTCCAACTACAGGCTCGCGGGCCACATGTGGCCCGCGGACAGAATTTTAAGGTCTGCAAGCCTTCTCAGTTTTAATTTTATATGTGTGTTACAGTAGGCAATTTAATTAGAACAAGCACAACATCTGTTAATAATAATGTACAATATTAACGGCGTTAGACTATTGTAGAGAGCTTGTAAAGATTAGTCAGCACAGATACGTTTCCCAAACTCAAAGATTTCGCACTAAAATGCGCTCGACATTTGCCAGCACATACGTATGCGTGAGTACACCAATTTTCTGCCATGAAACAAATCAAATCTGAAAACAGAAATCGGATGGTAGACGTAACGCCGGACCATAGTCTCCGACCTGCTAGCACTAACATATTGGTATTTTGGAAGGGACGGCAGTGTCAGAGAAGCCTCAACCGCAGGTATCACACTGATAGAGATTTATAATAAATTGTTTATTGCTATTGTGCAATAACTTTAATGACACACCCACTTAACTCATCAATATTCCCTTTTCAATTTTACATCTTGTGAATGTGATGTGTTATACAAGATTTTGTTGGAAGTGTCCCGCGACTTGTCACGTTTTTGTAAAATAGCCCGTAGGTCAAAAGTAGTTGGACCACCCCGACGTAAACATAGTCCAAATCCGGTCATGATCCTAGATTTTTGATAGTGTGGATCCAATCCAAACAAACAATTGCTTTAGTCCTAATACATTCCAACCTAAGTCCATTTCAGTGTTCATCTCTTCCAGGCGTCTGATCATACTTTCCATCACTTTGCCGTTATGTTGCTCCTACTAACTCTTTATGTGAGGTGCAAAACTTAAAGAAAACTATTTACTTACTTTGACTGCATTTGTTCCCTTTTAGAATACTTTAAGAACCTTTTGATGGAGGTTGCCAATACAAATCAAGTTAGTTGAAAGTAGGCATACCATTTGTCCCGTTTTAACCTGGACAGACCCGATTTAAAGGTTTTGTCCCGGTTAGGCATGCCAGCATAGCTCTACACCAGGGTTTCTCAGCCGGGGCCCTCAGCGCCCCTTGAGGGCCACGGAGCGGTTATCCGGGGTACACGAGCAGAGGCCTTTACTACATAGCTCTGCCGTGATATTGCAAAACCCAAGTGTAACAATATTAATTATACGCCTGAAAGTCTTTGGAAGGGGGCCACAAACCATGAATTGTTGAGAACCACTGCCGTACACGAATATTAGCATGGTGTGATTTGTCTATTTAGCCATCTTGCTGAAGAGTGGTGGACGATCTTGTTTTTTTCTGGTTTCTTTGTGTTAGATATGAAGGTAATTGTTACGTCATTGCAGCGGGTAACTGGTCCTGGTCCAGTAGTAAAATGCATTATTTTAGTTTTTCTTGGTGTCTTAACTATAGGAATCCAAAATAGCTTCATACTCCAAGTAGGATATGAACCACATTTATCTGATAAGGCTCGTTGTTCTGAAACGTCCCAGTTTTTAATCACACAAATATGGTATGACCAGTTAAAAGCAGTGCTAGGTAAGTGAGCTTGAAAAGTCTCACTTGACAAAATTCAATCAAGTCAAATCTCAAAAATCTTCTGAAATTTCTAAGCGGAACAATCTTGCTGTTTAGGATTTTACCATCGTTTCATGATTTGTCTTGGCTCATGCTGTTTTCAAACCAACCAATGTTCTTGCCTGACATGCAGGGCGCCATGTTTCTTCAAATTTATTGCGGGGCGCATCCACCCTTGCCAAAATAAACAGCACAGCATGTTTTTATACACCGATTCAAATATACTTGCCGCTGTGACAGGTCCATTTCTCAGATACGAAGCATGACATGTAGCAATCAAATACATAAATCGATCGACAGAAGATTTTCAACGTAATGTGTCGGTGTTCCACACCCGGATGTGACATCAGGAAAGCACACAAGCAGGAAACAGCAGCCTGTGTGTCTGACGCCGATCACGAATTTAGTTAAGTACAAAAAAGCCGCTACAAATTAATTTTAGCGGAGCTGCCTCGACAACGTTTCGCTTTTAAATGTGAAAACAAACCATCTTTATACATGGAACAACTCTAAGCTCCTGCTTGTTCGAGCCAAATCAAAATACGGATGGCGCCTCTAGTACGATGATCGAGCCGCCATCAGACTGTGAGCTCGACTTGGTTAGATGACTGATTGGCAAGTCGCGACGTTTAACAAACAGTAGATGATCCAAGGACGTGTTACTTAACATTAAAATCCAATAACACATGTGTTCCAATGGAGCTGAGTAACGGGCCGATGCTTCCAGTTCAGTGAATTTCGAAAAGCACTGTTGTCTTAGTAGTAACCGCAAGTTTCCATGTATGAACAGCACTTAATATCTTGTAAAATCTGCTAGTCAGATTTTCACGAGTGGGTTTAACACCTTTTGGAAAAAACCTGGATGAATTTTGCAAGGAAAATTTCAAGGTCTGTTTAGACTGAAGCATCCCCGCGCTACAGCTACAAATAACTTGCCCTTATTGCTGCAACACCTTTCAGTAACGCTGAATGTTTGGAATGCAGCAGTAAATTTGTTTCAAGACTACTGTATGCTGGAAAGCAACAAATGGCTAGCGGACAAGCAAGTTTCCGTATTTAACATGTTACCTTCGATTGCACATGTTTTTATGCAATGGTTTAGTTTCATCCGTAAAGTGGCATCCTATATTGGTCGGAACGCCCAAACGAAGTTTTGGTCTTTTAAAGTTTGAGCTGATTCTGTTAATGCAAGAAGTGAAGTCACAAACTCCGGTAAGCGATGTCCTTTGTTCGAGTGGTTAGATCATAAATTCTGCTTTGCGTTTTCTTTAGATTTCGTTGAAGTCAAAAAGTCCTTGTGATGAATTAAATCGCACATTAGGGAAACTACAGTGTGCGGAAACTACAGCATGAGTTATCCAAGTGATAACTAACTGAGTAATATTCTCGAAATCGGCCTACTTCATGACAGCAGAAGATGTCTGCACCGATGTTGTTTATTATTCACTTTACAGCGAAGTCGACGCAGTTGACACGCGCACCCTTGTATTTAGCGGCCAAAGTGTAGATAAAGGAAAACAACGCGAAACGCTTTGAGTGTTGTCTGCCTTTATGTTGTTGATATAATATAATGTCGCGCGAAAATTTCTCAAGATCAGTGCGCATAAGAAACATACTTTGCTCTAAAAGATTTACAACAATGCCATAAAGAACGATGTTAGGACTTTGATAACAGCGATATGTTCTTCCCCAACACATTTTAGGATCTCATGTCAGGAAAAAGGCATTTATTTTACAGATAAACCGCATCAAGCTTAAAATACTGTATATGGAGACACAAACGTTTTACTTAACAACCAACTATGAACCAGAGGAATGGAACTTTTTTCGCTCAAATCCAGGTGAACTCTAAACCACCAACGCAAAGGGGTCACCCACACTCTTTTTCCAACTATTAAGAGAATTCAGGAATGTGACTCTATATTTGGCTATACTGTCCTGGTTTCTCATCATTTTGGACACCTCTGCCACAAACGTCTTCATTTTTCCCAAACGAAAAGGGATCTTAAAATATTTTTGGGAGAGTTGTCCTCTGTGTGGTACAGCTTTGCGAGCTAGAAGTTAACATTATGGAAAAAATACACTGCATTTGGAAGTAAATGGATTGGAAGAACATAGATTGAATAGAGAATCTGCACCACAACTAATCCCAGAAATGGCTGTCGGCAGCAATGCATTGATGGATATTTTTTGCATCGAACTGAATTTCATACAAATGCTGGATAGATTTTACTAAAGCAACACAAATTAATTCGTTACAAAACGTGCATGTGAAACGCAAAAGTGAGGGTTTCTGAACGCTAACCTTATAGCTTCAAGCATTTCCTGTTTCACAGAAAAACGGCCACAAAGTCAAAAGCGAAGGGTTTGTGTCATCGACTGTGCGACTATCAGCAAACCATCTACCACAGTGACGTCATTGGCCCTAGTGTGAAGTCGGATGGATATATTCTTAGTCCTCGTGACACGTTCGGTATGTCGTTCGTTATGAGCTACCATGGTAAAGTTTACATTTAGGGCGGTTGCTCCAATGTTTTTCCACAAAGACCCTAGCTCAGAGTTTTTCAAAACAGTTTTTTTAATCTGATGGCGCAGGTCATTGAAAGGAAACGAGGCTCTCGGTAGCGCCAATCAAATTCTGTTCTAAAACTCGGCAACCTTTTNGGACTACTAGATAGGCCACTTCAGAAGGTCAAGAAGAGNGCACTACACTAGAAAATCAAGGTTTACAAAGACGAGTTGTTTAGTTTAAACGCAGTTTGCCAAAGAAACGGGCACAGAACATTGTTTTGGAGACCGTTCGAGGTAAGCGTACGGGGAAACGTTAAATTCGCAAACATCATTGCTCGATTATTCGTAATGCTTGGCTGCACACTTGTACACATATTAGTTCATAACTCCCAAACTAAACCTCACGACGTGTTGTTTTAATACTTCCTCGTTTTCGCGAACCGCAGCAAGAATGAAGCAGACAAACTGACCACTAACATTGGAAAGGTTTTCCGCGCAAGTAGACACATATTTAATTGCTATAAAGCGTAAGATCAACAATATCGACTTGATGGCAACACTTGCAACCATCAAGAAACAAGACCACCATAAATAAACCGTAGCACCCAGGGGCGTAACAACGTTAGATGGCGCCCGGGGCAAGAAACAAGTTTGGCGCCCACACGTTCGAACCTGAAGTCTTTCGGAAGCAAATCTGCTGTTGAAGAAAGTACTTGTGACATTGTTAGGACTTTTCGGCGCCCCCGCAGTGATTCGGCGCCCCACAATGATTCGGCCCCAGGGGAAGTGCGCCCCCTTTGCCCTCCCCTTCGTTACGCCTCTGGTAGCACCAGCTACTTACACATGAACAGACTTACCCGCGCACTCAACCGGTGCGTGCCAGAATATCTAGAATCCAGGCACCTCATAGTGGATGAGTATTGGTGGAGGGTGGAAGAGGGGTGCGGTCTCTGATTTTTTGAGTCCAGATCCAACCCTGCCTTGAAAATTTTCAGTGCAAATCCGCTCCGGTTCCGGCACCAACATGATGCAAGCGATCCGATTTTTGTTTTACTCCCCATAAATATAGGTCAAACAAACAACAATAACGTTTTTGCAGCAAGCAAATTCCAAATCCAATCCAGCTCCTGCTACAGCAATAAAACTTCACTCCTGATCCTGCTGGAGGCAGCAGAAGAAGCAACACTGCTGAGGCGATCGGAGACAATATTTTTCACTCCTGCTCCTGTTCCAAAAAGGGAAACCAGCTCCGGAGCTCATTGGAAATTTACACTCCGACTCCTGCTTACGCTTTGAAAACTTGAAACCAGTGTCTACTTTGTCTCATGACGCAAAAGCATTGTTGAAGCTACAGTATTTTGCCTTAATCCAATATGGACAACATGTCATGGTTTTAGTGCTGGCAAGCAGTTAGTGGCTTCTTGTCTGCATTGCATGAAATGTAGGTTAAACTCTAATTGTAAAGCCTAACACGTTGTCTCTTTGAGCCAGTATCTTAGTCTAACAGTTAGCCTGTCAGAGAAAATTTAAATTTAATAATGGCTATTATCCGACTCCTGTAAAAAATTTCATTCCTGCTCCGGCAAAAATCGCAGACTCTGGCCGGAGTCCACTCCGGCTCCGTGATCACTGCAACACAGATGACTACCAGTGTTGCCACTTTGGCTTTTTTGAAGCCAAATTTGTAATTTTTGGCCTTTTTTAACTCCTTTGACTTTTTTTCATTTTTGATAAAAGGCCAAATGAAATTTCGTTTTTTGGAATTTTTGACAAATTCAATTTTTATGTCGGTTTGTCAGAATAAAGATGATTTTAGCAGATTTCTGTACACTGGTAGACATCTGGACACAATCATAATTTTTTGTTGCAAACTCTGCACTAGAATTTCATAATTTTTAGTTTTTGTGTTTCATGTGTTTCGTTTTGCTGTTTCAGGTTACATGCTTAGTCCTTAGCAAGGTCAAAATTTTGGAGACGTTTATTAATAGAGTGAGTTTTATACTGCAACTGTTTCAAAAGCGCTGTGCAACCTGTGTAGGTGTTTAAAAGTGTTGTTGTGCATTTATCTTGTATTTGGCTTTTTTGGTGCTTTCTGGCTTTTTTAAAAGGAGTCGTTTGTCTTGTTCTGGCGTCGCAGCAAGTGTAAGTACGCCGGATATATTACAGGAATAAATAACTAGGAGAGCGTTAGGCCAGGCTGGACCACTAACTAGGCTGTTGGCCATATCTGGCCAAAAGGCCGGAGGTTGACGGCCCCTCGGGTCGGCAGATTGTGAAATTAAACAATTTTTGTATTTTTCTTTTGATATTGGAACGGCTAAGTAAACTAATGGAATAGATCGCACACCACAGATCCTGGTAGACTGGATTCGAATCCCGCTTGGGTCGCACCGAAGACTTGAAAAACGGTAGGCCTACTTGCAACCTGTCCAGCCTCGTGCTCGGCAAGGATAAGCGCAAGCGAAAGCTTCCCGCGCGGTGCTGCGATTGGTCAGCCACCAGTGCAGCATCCACTAAGAAAGTAGCTACATGGCCCGTGGCACAGAGTAAGCGAAGATGGGCGCCCGCACACCACTCGTGATATCTCCAAGTCGTTGTTGACAATTGCAAAGCATCTTGAAATAGTAGGCCTTCTTTTAAAACAAAAGGTGTAAATACGATTTAAGTGGATCACCAAACCATTTTTTGCTCCAACCACGCCGTAAACGAATAATGAAGCCAGACTTATTTGAAAGTCTGGGCAGAACTATGATCCATGTGGGTCAACTGCATCTAAGCCCACTCAGTGATTTTTGTCTAAGAGTATTGGATTTTAAAATCATCTTCGGGTCATTTCGTTCATTTTATCATAGACGCATCAACTTCATGTGGCCAGTAAATTCTCTCCCAAACATCGAACCTCTTCTCAACAAATACGAGTGGAGCAGGAAGTACAAATCAATTTTCAACGCAACGTGGGGAATTTCCATAACTTTTCAATAACGAAGATTTTTTGCCTTGACTGGATTGGCCGTCAAGGATACAGATGCTACCGATGCGGGCGTTTTTCGAACTAAATCAAAAGTATCATATGCTTGTGAGGAAAGATCTACTTCTTTTTACTAATAACAAACGGAAGTCTTTAGCTCTTGCGAGAGTTGCTGGTTTACGCAATGCGTCTGGATGCTTCTAAGATCGCTGTAAAGCGGAAAAACTGATAAGATGCACCAGACAGCAGGTCTCAGTGTCGCGCGTCTCCAACCAAGCCTTTATCAAAGTTCAAGATCTAGAATATACATCGACCGACGGGAAGCTAAGAACGTCGACCAACAGGCTACAGCGCTTCATATCGGTGTCAATCCAGCGTTGTGGNACCTCGCGNTACTGCTGTGGCTTCAAGTTTGTTGTGATTACATACTCGCCTTGTTTCGGTGTTTACAGCAGAAGTGCAAATGTTTGTNGCACCACGCTTCGACTGACGTCGCCGAAATGACTGTACAAGAGCCGTGGTTAGGGCCGATGCACCATTTGNTTCGTAGATAAAGAAAAACNCGTCACATGCATGCTGATGAATAACATGATCATTTCAACAATGTATGGGATAAAAAATGTTTGGAGATAGAGGTTCTTGCAGGCAATTGACTAAACTTCTTACCGTTGGAGATGAAGAGCGGTCATCTATGTCGCCACCAGTAAAGGATGCAAGTGAAACCTACGATTTTAATGGTATTTCGAAACCAAACCAACAAGGTGACGTAGCTGCCGATGTTATCACACAAGGTCAACCGCTGTATAAATGATGGCTGCAGCACACACGGATCGTTTGGGTAGAGTGGCAAATCAACTTTCAAAGAGTGTAATTGGCTTGTAAAACTCGGCTTTCTGTTTCTCTTCACCACATTCTCATTTGCGGTTATGACACAGGAAAAAGAAACGCAGGGACGACTGTCTTCAGGGATTGTTTTAAGGGGAAAACTGCGGATGACTGCTGGAATATAAAATTTAAATACCCAAAGTTTTCCGAATGGATACAACTATACTATGAAGCTTTTAGAATCCTGTCCGAAACTTCTCTAGGATTTTGCTTGCATTGTTTGTTTTTACAGACACCAATCTAACGCGAAGATAAAAATGTTGCACTGAAAGGGTTAAAGGCAACAGAAAAACGCATTCGCAAAATCATGATTAGTGTTGGCCTCAGAACCGTCTTCCATCAACAAACGTAGAAAAAGTTTTTTTGTGTTGCTTTTCGTTAAGATCAACTTGCATTGCATGTGATGTTGAGCTGTAAAGCTAACAGTTTGACATGCAAAACGTGTAGAGTGGGCTGCGTTTCGGCAGATGCTTACAATCCTATATATTGCGAGGTCGTGTTTGTCAAATTCGTCTTGCAGTGTAACTTGTAGAAAGAAAATTAAGTCATGCACCAGTCCTTGAAATTCCCATGGACGTCGTGTACTCTTGCTTGGTATCATAGGTGCGAATTGTGGCGCTAAATCCGATTATATCGAAAGGTTTACAAACCCAACCCGGCACCTTCCACGCAAACGTGACCAAACGATTTAAAACTTTTTGGAAGAAAGAAGGAATAACAAGTTCTTAAGCCTGATGGCGACAGACGTGCTTACGCTCTCGCTTCATCAATGGATGTGCGAGCCTGTAATCTCGGAAGTGGTTTTTGATGTTGACATGCAATAGTCAACGTCAAAATGCTGTTTTCCGCAAGTGGACGCACAAACGGTTTCGAACGTTGTCAATTTACGCTACATGTACTTGTTTATGCGGCACTGTATTCTTACGTTAGTCAAAAACGTGTTCTTGCGTGGATAATCAAATTCTTATTAATTTCAAGGAGTATTGTTTAATCTTTAAGTTCCCTTCATGCAATCAATTATTTCATGGACTAATTCACCTAATAAGAAACCTTATGCAAGCAACACAACATGCACAGGCAAGTGTTACGTAGCAAAACATACTTTAGGAATAAATGTTAAGAACTGAAATACTTCTTAAATGTCTCTACTCGACGCTTTGCGCACTGGTTGAGCTCGAACTATTTTCACAGAAACGTAGCAAGTTCCATCAAATGTAACTGCCCTTCAGTTTGTTTGTCATTTGCAAACGCTCGAATACCGGTTACAAACGTCATTTAGTTATTAGGGTTGAAACATTGTTGGTTGATTTGCAACTTTTCAATATCAAGTTTCGTTGAAAAAATGTTTTTCAATCATACAGCTAAAACTAGCACGGCATACTTACGAGGACAACGTATAAAAGTTATGCAATTTAAGATGCTTCATCCGAAGGTAGGAATGGTTGATTTAGGTCAGGGTTTCTCATACGGGCCCTCGGCCCCTTGGGGGCCACGGAGAGGTTCTCTGGGGGCCACGAGCAGAGGCCTTCACTAGGTATCATTGCCGTGATACTGCATAACCCAAATGTCACGATATATTAAGTATTCGCCAGTTAAACTTAGAAGGTGGCCTGGTTCATGAAAATTTGAAAACCACTGATTTAGGTAAATTGACATATCAATATAAGTTACAGCATTCTTTGATGATGTTGGCCAAATTTATTTGATGAATATAGATGATAAAATAAATAAAGAATGCTATGGAAGATTTTTTGTTTCACAACAGCTCCAATTACAGCTCAAAACTGTTAACCCACAAACGCTGTAAACAATTTCTCAAATTTAAGAAAGTAACAAACCTCAAACGAGAAATAAAAATATGAACCAGAGAACTATCGCGATATTCAACAAACAAAATTCATTTCAGCAAAAAAGTCTTTTAACTGCATTATTATCTTCCCAAAAGTCCGCTTGTATTTGGAACAATATATAGAAAAAATTGCGAGGCTCGAAATTTTAAAACTGCGTTGATGAGCGCGTTGTGAGCGCTTGCAGCGGAAAATGTTGTTGATCGTCACAAACGCGCGAGATCCTTACCAATTTCCTCGTTATCAGTTTGATTGCAACAAACAAAATTTAAGTGACTTCAAACGAGGATGAAGTGCGAGAAATTATGATAGATGGAATGAGGCTTTTGTTATCCTGAATCAGAATTGTTTAAGTTAGTTTTTTAAGTTTGAATTTAGGAACGGTTTTGCAAATTTTCAGATAACACAAATTTTAGCTGTGTCCAGAGGTATATCGTGCCCATAAGAGGCCTGGGTCCTGTCACCCGAAATTTGTGGAACTGTTTCAAAAATGTTAGAGAACAGAGTCATCCACTACCTTTAACAGTGCTGTAATTGTGCATACATAACCACAGGCGTAGCCAATTGGGATCATGTCCCCCCAAATTTTAACATAGCCTATCTAGTCATTTTGTGCTTTGAGAGGCGGTATCCCAAACAAAATACTGTTGGTCGCCTAAAATCAAACATTTTGTTCCCCTGAAATTTTGGGCTGGCTACGTCACTGTACAAAACTTCATACAACGCTGTAGTCCGTCGGTTTGACCCGTATTTTTTGGTCCATTTCCACATGCTCCTTCGATTTTCTTGAAGTTTATGACGCTGCTCATTGCAGAGATTACTTCACCACTTCGCACATTTCGATGTTTTATGTCTTCACTTGTCGCAATCCGCTAATAAACAATGCTTTGTCGTCTGCTGATGCTGAGCAGACTCACACTTTTGAGCATGTAGAATGTAGATGAATGGAGCTGCAAGCCAACAGACGCGTCGCCAGGTTTCGGTTGGTGGGGTACAATAAGATCAACTGATGTGTGGCCAGTGTCACGTGCTCCCTCTGGCGACGGCCCTTCAAAAATACTGTGAAATCTTAGCAGTCAGACAAGCAATGTTTGAGCTTCTATACGTCGGTTATAATGACATATCTAAGGATGGACTGAAACCTTTTTCATCAACAATATTCATCAATTCTCAACTTTCCAATTAAATTTGGTTGTAACGTCTCACAAACGTCGTTTAAATTTAATTAATAATATTTAAAAAATTAAATATCTCTGACAATAAATTCACTAGTTTTCCGAGTATTGAATCTCAGACGATTTTCAAAGTTGTGACTTGCTTCCACGTTGGCATTGTAAACCAATTCCTGGTGGATTTTTTCACTGACGTCACCAATGCATTACAACTAGAAAAAGACGTTGAAAGCAAGACCAACACCTTCTTGGTGTATGCATATCAGGGCAGTAGAAGTTCATTTTTATCTCTATTCTGAAAGCTCATGAACGTTTGCTGAAGTAGCAAATATCTTGATTTGCAAAGCGTTTTTCGATTTCAGTACTTTGTGTGAACAAAGTAATGGCACGATTCTCGTTTTAACAACATAGACGTGCACTTTTTAACACGAGAATTGTCAAAGTAGACAAGTGCTTTAATACGGCTCTCCCTGTTAATGCAATAGCATGCTGCATGCAAAGCACAAAGCCACTTCTATCACCAGCCATTCTGGGCGCAATCAGCACATGTTGGATGAGGAAACGTCATTGTCACAAAGCGGCGGCACTTCTGGAACTTGCAAGTGGTGTCGAAAAGTATTTTAGACCCAACGTACTGCAGCTGAACGCAGCAGGGCTCACCCCAAGTAAGACCAGCTAACTGAACACTTGGTCTATAAGAACAAGGCTCTCATCAACATCCACCAGTAGATACACTGCAAAACAGAAGAAAAGTAATACCAAAAATTAACATAGCTGACTCAATCCTGAGCAGGAAGTACGGCCTGGCGACGTTTGTTCATGAGCAGCTGACGTGGTGGACACTGTTTGAACAGACTACAGTAGACTCGTAGATTGAGTCATTGTGTGTAGATGTTTGAAGGCTATTCCATCATCAACGTCTGCAAACCGCCTCCCTCGTGACTTCTACCAATAGCTATACCAATGTTTCTACACCCTAGTTTGTACGCTGACAACTTTAACTTCCAGTAATTGGGGTTACAGCACAACATCTGCTGACGGAGAGGGTCTGGCCGGCTGGGTAACGGCAAACAACTTCACGTTGTTGCATAACGCAAAAAGTGCTACCACCTTTTCTCGTAGATAGAACTATGTTACAAAATTACAAATTCATACCTGAGCATTTCGAGTGTCGACCATAATAATCGGGTGCCGGAAAGATGTGTTCAATAACCAGCGATCTCAAAATCGACCTTCGCTCATAACATCTCCCTACAGCTGGTGATGCTGGCNCACAGCGAACCGGTAAAGCGATGGAACTTTCGCAAGTCAGACTAATCTTCAATTTTTGTAATCTTGAGTTTTGANCTTAGCAACAGTGCGTAATTTTTTCTTTTGTCTCATATGTCGACTTTTGCGCAGGATTGAAGATGTGTAACACACGAAACTAGTTTCCTTACACAATAAATTGCGATGGATTCGCTTGGTGTGGGTCACTGTTGTGGCTTTACAAATAATGCTGGAATCACTTTCGTCTCCTCATACATGAGTCCATAAAAACTGTCACCTCCAGACGCCACCAAGGTTGCGGAGTAGTACGCACCAGGAAATGTGTAAGAGACTAATACCTGCTGTGGCCGATAAAAAACTACGTGCCATGCTGGTTTCGGAGTGTGAGAAAATGCACAAGCAGGGCCGGATTAAGGGGGATACAACGGGGGCAATTGCCTCGGCCCGCCGCTGCAAGGGGATCCCCGTGATGAAATTTATTTGTTTCAAAGAATATACTCGTTTGAAATTTTTTCAGGAATCTGAAAACATAGCTGACTTATAGGTTATTCAGTAGCGATTACTGAAACTGACAAGACAGTCAAACTTGTAGAGGAATCAGTTGCGGTCCCCAACAGCAATGACATATTAATGAGGGCCGCACATTGAATGGCTTACTTTGACCTTAGCAAACTAAACTTCGCTCAAGCTAATGTACTGAAAGCGTTGGAATCCTAACTGCAATGGTAACAGACATGATAAAATGGCACTGAGGACAAACTACATCAAAAATGTCAAAGTAAAGATTATCAAAATAATGACAGGTTGTCAGTAGTAGTTACTTCTATTACAGTGCAAACCTAAACTGGGCCGCACAAAACCTTCGACTGGGCCGCATGCGGCCCGCCGGCCGCGGGTTGGACATTGCTGCTATAAGTATTTTCGGTTTGGTTAAATGCAAATTTATTTGATTTCGCTGGTAACGTTTTCCAAATAATCGTTCTTTTGGCATGGGTATGCGGGTGACTCTCTACTGGTTCATCACGCCTATTGCACAAATGTCACGAAAACGTTACTGTTTGCTTGCTAACACTAGTGGTTCCTGACTGCTGTGTAGTGTCAACCAGTGTTGCTACTGGTGCCAATCTCGTTAACATCAGATTGGTGCCTTTTTCAACATCACATATAACATCAAATTTTTAAGCTACAATTTCGTATAAGCTAAATGCTTCTATTAACAAACCTAACAACGCCCGATTACCCACGTTGAATCCGAAACAGAGCGAAATATCGCCATTAAATGGAGAAGTTCTTGGTAATTTACGTAAAATGTTAGTCTCAACGAAACGAAGAGAGCTTT
>JGI24159J19872_10001944_pt1 | contig 23827 bp, 17 predicted proteins | sample Ectturendosymbi4_FD_19872 | JGI IMG/M metagenome (IMG submission 19872)
TGCTGGATGCTACGCTGAAATGACAAGGTGACAACCGCCCGGAGCAAACGCTGCAGACGGTGGTTTTCTGCCTTATGCTTGTCACTTCAGTTGTCTTCTTGTACTTTACGAAGCAAGTTACTTCAGCTAATACTAATGCTTAAAATGTTGCCAAAAAACGAAGCTAAAAAAATCATTTTTTGGGTAAAGTTGTTCAAAAACCGAAGAAACAGCTAAAGTGGAATGGGGCACTTGCTTCTCGGACCGTATCACTGCGAGCAATGAGGTCAAGAAAGGGGTTCTTCAGACCCTACAGTAGCTACTCTTAGTTGCCTTGGTGATCCCTGCGCAACTGTTTTGATCATCCAACAGACCGCAACCCCTTTAAAAATGTAACCCAGTGAATTCCAATAATTCGGCCATCAGCTGTCCCACCACTTCAACTTTACTTTGCATGCAGTTGTCTAATGCTTGCCACACGCAACTCAACTCTTAGAGTAAATGCTTTCAACCAGAGGAAGGTGTATTGTTCAAAAAATGGCTGCCACCTGTAATTTGTTTATGATAATCACAATCTATTTGGTATAAAACGACTACCAATTGCTTGTAACAACCCCTGCCGATTTTTCAATTACATTTTTAAGAATGTAAGTGTTCGTCATTTTCAAGTTATACATTTCGAAAAACAGTTACCGTAGTGCCTTGATTGGAAACAATTTGTATTTCATTGTTCACCAGCGTTCCACTTGATTTAACAACTGTTCATTTAAAATGTCTGCTGTTTTTGCAAGTCTTCATTTTTCATCTATTACGTCACAGTTCTTTATGATCATGGTAGTTTGCTGCATATTCGTTGCTGCGCTGTCTCAGCGCTTGTTCGTTTTGGTAGTTGCGCCCACTCCAGCGCTGTAGTTGGGGAAGAGCAAGTGTTTTTGTGCTTCTTGTGTAATGTTAATTGCGCAAGTGATATCGAATTTGAGTTTGATACAAACAATAAAATAAAAGCAAATTCGTGAAACGATGTTTATTTTATGTTTCTTCTGGAAAAAGGGGCTTCGTCCTTTTCTGAAGAGTATGTTGCTTTTCTTGCTAAATTGCTCAGGTTATTAGTCGTTAACTCATTTTTTTGAGATTTTAAAGAAGCGTATGGGATTTAACCCGTAAGAAGGAAACAAGAAAAAATCGAATTGGAGGAGGAGAACGAAATACCTTCAAAGTCTAGTGACAAAAAACGACTTTTTACAGTGACTAACATGCACTTTGTACTCTTAGGGCAACGAGGTGCAAATCTTGCATTGAAAATGTCTGCTACAAAAGAGGATAAGAAAATTGATGTAAAATTTTAAAATTTGCCATAACGTGAGGCAAACAGCAAGTTTTTTTTCCTGTGAAATGAACGAACGTCGCTGACAAACAGTGTATGAAGAGGTAACAATATGTATAAAAGGCAGATTAGACTAACAAATAGTATATTTGGTAAAAATTTTAAAATAGTGCCTAGCTCATTGCATGCAATATAAATTTCGTTTCGTGGGAAACGGTTACCTATGTCTGCCCATCTCAAAGGACTCTTTGACACACAGAGGGAAAAAATTTAAACCATATTAAAAATAACTTTCGCACTACTTTAGGTTAGTTTAACCAATTATAAGTTATTTAATAATCTACAAGCTCTTTTATGTTTTAATGCAACTAATAGCAGGCAATCCAAAACTAAAAAGTACTGTGCAAAGGTGATTTTCTGAGGTGAGTCAAGTTTGTCAACACATTTCAAAGACAAGAGCATGTACATTGCATACAAACTGCATGCTTTAAAGTTTAAAAACATATTCGTGTTTGACTTACCCATATCATCATCTGATTCTCTCGTGGAGTATGGCTCAGGAAAAGACACTGCAAAAATGTTTCTTCTGTTTAGCTTACAGTTGTTATTAACGGCGAAAATGACAGGTTTCAACAACAGAGTGTTGGGACGCAATCCCTGAGTTGTATTAACCAAGGAAATAATAAGAGACAAGAACCGCAGTGCCTTAGTTCCCACCACATGTGATGGTTAATTAACAAACATCATTTGAACCCTGTGTGTGCTACGTTTGCATTTAGTAAAAAATGCGGGCACCAAAAGTTCGGTACTGACGAAAACGCAATCAAAACAAATGGAGGAATGATCATTTAAAGCTATATGGACCACAACCGCATGGTTTTAGTTGTTGACATAAAATGGAGGCCTGCCTCGATTGTTTTTAGTGGAAGCCATGCGTTTTAGGAATTACCTAACAAATATTACCTGACTTGTAATACGCTGTAAATCCCTGGAAGTTATTTCCTCCATCAGAACGAAAACGGATTTGTAACACTCGTCCCGAGGATAAGAAGCTCCGTTGCCGTACAAAAAGACCTCGAAGGTATATTAATGTCTCATCGTTTTGATTGGCACCATCTCTCACCTGAGTTCCGTTTAATTAAGTCAGATAGATAAGAATTGCGGAAGACTTCTCCTGCGAATTGACTTGCGACACAGAGCATGACAAGTTTCGCTCCAAGCAACACTTAATAGGTTAGCGTTTATTCGTTTCTCGGAAATCATAGAGGTGTGGGTCGCAAAGGTGCGCCAGAGTCTACTAGCAATGGCAAAATGAACAGTTTTTAATGAAAAGAACTTCGAATTTCGTTTGCAAAAACTTGTAGTCCAAGTTTCAATTTTGATGATGTTTTTATATTTATCCCTCTGTTGTTCGTTCAAGAGAAAGTCGTCTCATCTTGCGTTTGAGAACTGATGTGCAGGCACACTTGTCAAAGCCAAATTCATGCTTGTCAAAAACATTTTGCCCGAACTTTTCCAACAAGTTGTTCTATTCCTAGTATTTGGAAACTGAAAGGAAAAGATAGAAATGATAAATTTGCGTAGTTTTGAAGTCAGCTTGCTTTTGATAGTGTCATACGTTTCATAGGATTATAGAAAGCAGCGAAGCTGGCTGTAAAAGAAGTAGATTGGTTACTTTTAATATTTTTGACATTTGCACTGCATTTATGAGATCAATGTGTTCACGTAAAACATACATAAAAACTTTAATTGCTTTTAAAATTAGTAGTGACTAAAGTTTGCTAGTAAGATATTTATTGAGGTTGAAAGCATGTAGCATTATATTTTTCTAAGAGATGAGGCAAATGAGGCATGAAATTAATATTCTCCTACCATCAGGCTGTCGCAGCAAGGCTCCATTCCAAAGTTCTTAACAGTTAGGCGGATTCTGTGATTAGCTGGGGCTGATATAGTCCACAAACAAAATGTGTTAGAGGGATAGTCAGTTGCCGGCCAACCGGGTGATGAAATACGCGCTGGAATGGCGGAGGCTGTCAAATTACTTCCACACGCTTTTGCTACTGTGGCTGCAAAGAAGAGTTAAGAAAATTAAAATAAAACACTACCGTTGAAGAATAGCGGTTAACTTTAACCGCTTGTGAAAAAAAACTTTTGTATTTTAAGTACCGGTTCATCTGAACAATGTTGTTGCAAGAACACTTAGTCAGCTCTTCGCTTATATAGCAGCCATTAATAAGCACAGAGTGGAAAATGTGGGGAGATCTGCTCACCTAGTCTGTACTCAACACGAAATCCTTTTCCTGCAATCGAGTCGTCTGAATCAAACGTGATGTACAGGGCGTCAAATGTTGAAACGAAATAATGTTTTAGAGTTTGAGTACCACTTATTGGCAAAATCATTGGAGAGTTGAAGGATGATCCATCTCGAACCTGGCAAAAACACACGCCAAGTATTGCCTTCGTGTCATGGTGTAAACAATAGCGTCAAAAGGGATTTGGTAGCTTGATTTCATTTATTCTGATCAGTATTATTATGGCCTGACCGTACTGGATGATGAGACAATCGAATGGCTGCTCAACACCTGCCCCGATATCTGGTGCGGCCCAGCAGTGGACAGTAACAACTCGCTCAAGCGACGAAAAAGTATTATTATCATTTGACTTATAATCTTTACCAATGAACGCTTTCTGCCTCTTGAAATACCAGCAAAATGTTCTTCTTCAATAAGAGGTGAACTCGTCACCACTGATTCATAAAATATATCATCGCTTTCGTTTACAAGTTGCGTGATTTTGGAGTTTAATATACAGTTTTGATTACAATTACCAAGAAGATTTTTCCGCAAAAAATACTTTCTGGCAACATTGGCTTACATTTCTAGTGGACAAGCTCGACACAGAGCTCCCTATTCAACTTCTTGGCTCTGAAATAGGCTACATGGTTTAAAATGTAACAAAAAACATTCTTAATGGATTGACTTAAATCTCTTCACGGTTGTACAGCTTCTTATTGATTCGTATGTCACTAAACAGATATTGAACATTAATCAGAGAAAAAATATCTTACGGAGCCCTTCTTAGGCTTTTCAAATGATGAGAAATCGAGGTACATCAAGTAAATGATTTAATGAAATATGTCTACAGATTTCACTGGAAAAGTATGTGATGATTTGAATGGAAAACTGAACTACATTATTTTAGGCTGTTTTGAGTTTGAATGTAAACTTCAGGTGGATATTTTAAATGATGAACAAATGCCGTTTTTTGTCCTTACCCGACACTTGTTTCGTTTCTGCAGAAACGGTAATAACTTTTCAATCTGCATTTTAAAACTACTGTATTGTTATGTTCCACATTCTGGTGAAGCAAAGTATGCAGATCATACAAATAAATGCACATTGCAACAATTTGCAGGCACTTGGCAGTTTCTTCGACGTATAGTGTTGTTCACCTTTTCACAAATCTCTGTCGCTTGTGATAACAGTTCCTTTCACGACCGAAATAGTTTAAATTCTGGAATGCGTCATTTGAAGTTGGCTGTCCATCACAGAAAAATTATATGACATTGATAACAAGCACGCCGAAGTGTCAGGATAACTCGATTAACAACGTTGAGCACTCATAGCGCAACATAGGTGGCGTCAGTTAAGCCTACACGTCTGCTGCTTTGATCGTTCAGGCATACCCCTGGGCGTCATACATGCCATTTAATCCTATTGACTACATACAGGAAGCAACTTTCTGAGAACTGCTTTACCACTGTACGAAACAATGACCTGCATTAAATATGGGCAATTGATGGATAGAAACGGATGTGGTAAATGCAACGGTCAACGCAAATGAGTTAAATCATGCCGTAGGAAGCGATAAAGGCTTCATAGTAATCATTACGCTACGTGGAACAGCTACTTTTGAAATGTTTTACAAGGCCTTGAAATAAATTACCGAATTTGATTACGCAATTAAGTGAAGACTTGCAAAAAGTGTAACATAGGTCTGATTTAATTTTGTGTCGAACACTTCACTGCTGTCGTTTTAAGGAAAGGTTATCACACTAGCAGATCGATATTGTTTTGAGAAAACAAAACTTAACACACAGGAAAATATTTTTTTAGATTGTGCACATAAGCTGAATTTCCTATTGAATAAATGTAGCATCTCTCACACATGTTTGGATCATGGGCGTCGGAAGAGGGGGCGCACCGGGGCAAGTCCTCCCTGGATTTTGAAAATTAACATTTCCTATTAAATTTTCAGCAGAAAAGGTCGTAGGCTTAGCTTCGAGTGGGTAAAATGAAATTTCACCACTTTTGGCCCCTCCTGCAAATTTCCTTTTGGTTTCTCTTGGCAACATCCACTATTGTCTCCCCTGGAAAAAATACTCCAGACGCCCATAGGCCATGATTTAGATCCCAGTTTGTTGGATTTGAACTGGTGGTTTGGGTGTGGACTTGGGCTTGTGATATGCTTGCTATGTTATTAATAGATTGATAGCCTATTCCACGTCGTTGCCGTGTCTCATTACCTGCATGCCACTGAGCGCTCAGTTGAACATTACGCTGCGTTGGCAACCCGTTATTTGTTCTGCGAGTTTCAGATGAGGCTATCTCCAGAAAGTTTGCGCCTGTTTCCTGTATCTTTGTGTTGCTGGATGGCTGAGTGAATAACATTTTATGGCTTTGTGTTTCGTCTCTTGTGTTGCTTGATTGGTTCTCCAGTGGCACGCATTTCATCAATACGTCCTGAGTGCCACTGACTGGCGTAGACCTGTGGATATCGGTGACGTCAGAACCACCATTAGGATTTTTTTTGGTGATTCCTCATGTTGGTGACTCCTCATTTGGTGACTCTTTACGCTGGTGAATGTCGCGTTTGCAATTATTGTGAAAAGGCCTTTCTTCTCCTTTCCTTAGTTTTGCTTCAGAACGGAATCTGAGTTGCTCACATTCATGGTGAGAGTTACTCATTTTTACAAATATTCTTGTTATTATCACCATTATGATAATTTTATCAGCATCATTCACATTACCTTCACAAAGTCACAACATGCTTCGGTGTTTATCGTCGAGAACTGTACTTCCACTTTAAGATCTGAAGAGTTTGCTTTGACTATCCATCCGCACTCTAAAAAGTTATTGTAATTCAGAGGATAGTTTGGAGTCGTGAAACTTTGTGCTTGGTCGCTGGCTGTTAAAATCCCTCCACAATTTTTTTCTTCCAAGGATACGTCATGATCACTGTGTTCCTCTGCACAAGAATTTCTGAGATGACATTTACAAAATCGTACAGCTTTATTTTTTTGCACGGTCAGCAAAAGTCGTTTATTTCACAACCTTTAAATGTCATAATTATTAACATATTTCTAATGTTTCATATAATAGTTTTTATATGGGAACATTGGCTTGTCAACACGTTTCCAGACATAAAATGTAGCAACTTAAAAACCTAAAAAAACTATTTTTTGTTTAATTCTACTTACCGTGCTGGTTTAATCTCAGTTCGTACTCTTGTTGATAAATTTTGCTGAGCTCACGTTTTGCAGCCCTCTATGGCCGTCCATTGGTTCCAAGATTACTTTGATGCTTGATATTGAAACACTATATCGCGGGCGAGCCCGTGTCATATACATTAAAAAATTAATCTCAGGTGAAGAAGCCTTACCTCTTACTTTTGGTTGTCTTGAGGGATTGCATAACACTGAAAAACAATTACAAATAAACTTATGAAATCCAGACAAATAAAAGCTCACGCCGGAAGTAAACATTATATTTGTGCTAATGTTATCCTGGTTTTCCAACACCTACCAACAACCAGAAAGGAAACCTAAAAATGGCATGTACTGTATTACAAATTTTCCAAGAGTGGGCCATTTCCACTCTCGTGCAAAACTCAACACCTTATACATAACGTATAAGCAGTCTTGTTTGCGAACTCCTTGCATGCGTTCAAACGTATCAGTTTCTGACTCATTAGAGCTTTTAAGCTTTTTTTGTAAATCACGAAGAATACACTAATCTTGCAAAGTGGTGTTTCTGGCTGTTGTTCATTAATGAAAGTCTCGTGGAAGGTATGCATACCCCTCGGGACAAACATCTTGGACATTGTTGCGAATACCAACGCATACAGTTTTCCGGCATTCGGCACTGCGTTATCAAAGAGGATTTTTGTGATACACTTAGTAATGATAGTGTTATGCTTGTCGAAATAGTTTTGTTGATTCTGCTGTTTCAAAATCATCCTCGTTAAGGAATTTGTTTCCAAATAAAAAGAACGTACACTTATCTGTCCGAGCAGCCTCACAAATCACTTTGAGTAAAGCAGTATACTTTGATTCATAAAAGAAGCTGTAGTTGAAATTAAGGCAGGATAAATACTTAACAGAACGAGTATTTCCACTCTTTTCTTACCTTGAAACACTATGGACACGATGATAATTCCACGCAAAATTGTTCTCAACATTTTCCGTCTTACGTAGCTACGAAGTTATAGAACATGCTAGAGGTACGCTCTCTTGGGCCACGCGAAATTTATCTTGCAATGAATGATAGACTGTGCCCGGCTGGAGACGCTGTCACTACACTTGTAAAACTGTAATAGCGTTATAGCCTAAACCAGTCAGCCGTTGAACATTTGCGGGAAAAAATGAGCAAACCACCTCGATCGAGAAAGCGTACACTTCTGATCAGCTGATCTAATACGAGCACTTCAAATTCTTTTGCACACCAAGTTACATTAACTAAAAGGGTAAACTCCTACACTACAGCAAAGAAACAACATGCATGTCTTCGGAGAACTTGGGAAATGCCCTGTTCTATGTTCTTGCTGTTGCACCAAAAATGTACAGAAGAATAGGGCAAGTTCAACATTCGTTTTTTAAACAAACACGGTTTCATAATAATTTTGGCAGATACACCATTTGTTTGTGAAAAGATTTCCTAATCGAAACTGAGGTCAAACAGGAAACCTTGTGTCAGCCGACGAAGCCTTTGACGCTATGTAATATTGAGGCACCTGTAAATCTGGGAAGATAAATGCTTGTAAACAATATGAATTTGATGGTTTAAGGCTGACCTACTAACAAAGAAAACCTCCCTTTGGAAATTACGATGTTTTCCTAGCTTTACAAAAAGTTGCATACAGTTTCTTGGAGCTCAACTTGATTAAAAGTGGTCTTGTACTGTGAAATATGGATTTTTCAAGAAATCCTTATTGAAATCCTCAACAAAGTAGCGAGCAATGAAAACTTCGCAAGCTGCTTTTCATTGATGGAAAAGTCATCTTTTCTCGATTAATTAACAGTAAACGAAAGCATTGACTCACATAAAGTATCACTTAATTCAAAATTCTTACGTTTCACCAAGTGACGAAATTACATTGTACAACTAGTTAACTTCAACTGTATTTGTATGAATGTAATTCCGAATAAAACTTGTTCTACTGCTATTTGGCGTTGTTGTCATAAAGCAAGTTAATCAGCTTTATGCATTACAGGAAATCCGTCTGTAGGTTTTTTGATCTGTAAAATCACTTATTAATGTATGGAAATTATACAAAGTGTTTTCGCTTTTTTGCATACTTCTGAGGTTAATAGGTAAAGAATAAAAATATGAACTTGAAGTAAAAAAAAACACATCATGATTCCGGTTTCAGCTGATGAGGAATGTTGGTTATGCAGTTACTCTCATATTTTTCTAAACTAAAATTTGCAAAGTTATATTGCATTAATGTATCATTGCTCATTGCTCATGGGATCGCTACGTTTTATTCAATGTCGTAGAAATGATTTGTTGAGCTTTAAATTGTTCAATGATGAATTTTTAAAATGCGTCCTTGTTTGGGGCAACTTATTTTAATGTCTTTTTAATTTATTGCTTTATCTGCTGTTTTGATATTACCGTCAGGGAAATTGTTGCAATTCAAGATGATTATCTGCAGAGGTTATTCTCTGCTATGCTACTAAAAATAGAAAATGTTGTAAATTTCACGCGAATTAATGTTGTATACACGTTTCTGTCCTATCAGTTATCATGTTTTCTTGTCAGTATCCTTGAGCACGTAGAAACACACTAAATGAGCACAACTTCTTTTAAATTTAATTAAGTTCCTGTGTAAGTTCAGAATTCCAACAAGCGTTTTAATTAACAAAATTTAAACAAATGCAATTTTTCTTGCATCTGGCTCAAAACACATTAGATTAAATCACATGTTCAAACCGCCCGTGATTTTCGTGATTATGTGAGATCAACCGATAATTTTCAGGTGTCACAGAGCGAATCTGTCGCGTCGTGTCTGATTAATTTAAGTCGAATTACGCGCACATACTCTTTTTCTCTTCACCGATCGTACTGATGAGCTTTTTTGAGCTTTTGAGCTTTTTTTGAGCTTTTTTGATGAGCTTTTGATCGTACTGATGAGCTTTTTTTTGATGAGCTTTTGATTAATTTGGTATCGTCTCTGATTCATTTTTGCAAGGAGTAGTGCCTACATTGGAGAAAAACTTCACTCCAAAAACTAAATTTTCATTAATTACTTTTCCAACGAGTGGGATTAAAAAGACATAGGCGGCATCATGGATAGTTTCATTTCCAATGCAGTAACCTGTAGCTTCATTGCCCTCGTTTTATGCATTGTTTCCAACTTAATAGAAAATTACAACACCTTGTCTACAACGAATGAATCAAATACGCGGTTACTAAGCAATTGTTTAAATAGTACTTGTTTTTTTCAATGGAACAATTTGTTTGAAAAAGTAAAATGATTATTTTACTTCGAACTGAATAAAGAGATCGGGGACGCTTACACTTCCAAAAGTTACTTATCACTTTCTACGATCATGTCCGGAAAGTTAAGATTATGTTCAAAGAATTTTCTGTCGGTTTATGAGGGTTTGCCTTTTTTGCCAAAAAAATAGCTTTGCTTAGAGTCAATTGAAGATCTGTGGTCAAAATCTGCAGTTTTTCCGCAGCAGAACTAACTGTGTTGATGACGTTCAACATAGCTTTAAACTTCTGGCACTCGAACTCTCTGAACGGAAACACATCTTCAGCAAGTAACTCCAGAGCACAAAGTTGTTTGTTGCAACCAGGGGCGACTGTAAGCGGAGGCATGACTNGGGGCAATAACCTCCCTGCTCTTTCAAAAGGGGAACAGCGAGAGCGAAGGTGCCTTTTTCATTAACANTATCATAAGTAATTTCTTACTCTACCAAGATCCACTTCAAACAAATTTTTGCAGCTTTTGCGCATCGAAGAAATTCAGGTTNTTTTTCTATATTTTCTATAATTACTAGTGAGGCCAAAATTGTTGCGGAACATTTAAATGCGGCAATCAATCCCAATGTGTGAGCNCTTTTGNATGAAATTAAGTAAATAATTTGAACACGTGGTATTTTCGTAAAAGTCTTCTGGTGTAAACGGGTCTATTGTATTGTCAAATGAATTCCATTTTGGAAAGAAACAAGCATATTGGGTATAACGTTTTAATCTATGACAAGCTTCCATTGCCGTCAAGTTTTTACTACCTCCCTGTCCTACCGAACCTTTGTTCCTGCGTCCCTGACTGCAAACATGACCAGCCAAAAAGGGTGCAAACAGCTACTCGCTGACAACCCTAAGGGTCTTCTCGAAGTCGAAATGTTGGATGATCGAACCGCGACTGTGTGAGTCGTCTCAGCTCTCCTTGTTCCTAAAGGTTAATGTCAATAGCCCCGTCACGAAGCATATTTCAGGCTTCGGACTTCCGCCATTTGCTGTCATTCAAATCATAAATCAAATGAAAACTCTTCGAAAAGATGGAAGAATACTCATTGAAAAAAGAATCTGTCATCAAGAATACCCCTTCAAAAATATATAAAAAGATAGTCGATAGAAAAAAACTCTTTGAAAAAATGAAAAGAAAAAAATCAAAGAAAAACTTTGAAAAAAGTTTTTGAAAAGAAAAACTATCATGTTCAGGGTTTCGCGGGTTGTAATTGTTGCGTATCCGCCTACTGTTATCCTTTTTCTGTTATTGGAAGTGCCTGATTAAACCTCCTGGAGGTTTGTCAATGCTTCAACTAGGCTGGTAATTCGTGTGTTCAGAAACAGTTGGTCGTCGCAACTTTTCTATTTCTGTTGTAAGAGTTCAGGCAGTGCATGTTAGAATTTGTACTCAATTCTGATGTTTCTGATCAGTAAAATTAAATTATTTGTAAACAACAACGATTGAGTATAATAATTAATAAGACCTCGCTTCTTTCATGTACAGTCTGTTAGGCTCATCTTCCTGTCTGTAATAAGTGAAAGTTCCCTAGCAGAACTGAAAGTCACATAAAAATTCTTGGAAAAGTGTCTGTAATTTTGCATTAGTCTGTGTTTCCTAGAAGTATACGCGCGGAAATTATTTTGTCCGTTTGCAGACTAGATTTTCTTGTCTGACCTGGCATCCATGGAGTTGCTTGTGAAATCGAGCTTAGAGTGGTTCATTTTTGCTTATCCTGAGAAAACACAGAAAAAGCGTTCCGCAGAAAATGGCACAGGGACCATCTTTTACAATGATACTGAGCCATTGAGGGTTCTAGTAGAGCTCTGTTCCCTACATTTTTTCTTAGCCATGTTTCGACCCCCAAATTTTTAATCACTTTAAACAATCGTCTACACGGCTATGTTGTAGTTTAGTACATGAACTGCATGTTAGTAAAGTTTTTTCGTATTTGACTCCAAGTCCATTTCTCCATCACGAAGCATTCACGTGAAAGACAAAACTAGTGCTCGCGTGTGAAGTCTCTTACTTTTCCCAAATGACACTACACACCGAATTCTTTAAATTTTAACGTGTCACTTCGTTGGCCAGCTGCCTCTGCAATTAAGGAACTGCTCCAACTTGGCTTCCCAGCCTTCATATGCCAGAATTTTTATTGCCTTGGACTATTGTTATGACCCACAAAACAACGTATTGCTGTAAATAGTATAGCTTGTCCTAGCGATCGGTGTCACGCAACATGGTTACAATGCAGCGCTTCCGAGTAGACCGTTTTTTCCACACACCTTTTTCGCTTTGTGCATGGTTGTACTTTGGGCATGATGTCTTGATTGCATTGCTGAGTTTGGTTTACTGCGTTGTCCAGCAGTATGAAACGATGAATACTGCTGGGTCTTACTCTGTGCCCTGAGGAAGGCCGGTCGTTAACCGATCTAACGGCTGGTGTATCTTTTGTTTCATTTTGTTTTTCGAACGTTTGTCAGTTGAGCCTTTTCAAATAGGCTGTATTTGTTCTCATTTGGTTTATATTCAACTGACAATAATGTATAATGTAAAACGCTATGATAGCTCTGAAATTGCTACGATTCTGCTGCAAAAAAGGTGTTACTTTTAAATACATATATGACTGTAAAGAGATTTTCTAGTAGTTTCATTGTTTTGAATCAATCAATCGAACGGTTCCTGAACAACATACACTTGATGAGATTTCTTTGAGCATAATTTATCAAGATCATTTTACGACCTTGAGACGTATGTAATATAGGGTAGAAATAAACAAAAAGAAGTTTTGATATATATTATCAGAAAAACACGAGATCTATAACAGCTGCTGTGAAAAGAAAAAAACAGTGATTTATTGAACTATGGAGGGACGATGTGAAAATTGTTGGCCTTGATCTTTCACAGTCGTACAAAGTCTCGCAAAAGTACTGTTAAATAAGTTTCGATCAAGTGCCAAGAGGGCTGCAAGAGACCAATAGTTTTATGCAGTCATACTCCCTAACAACATGCACGTGTTCTTACTTACTCAGCAGCATTCCGTTACAGCATTCCACCAACCTCGGCGGGATCTCTAGCGCCAGTTACAGACTAAAATTATCAGGGTTGGATGCAAAATGTTAAAAAACCTAAATTACGTCGAAGATATCACCAACAAAAATATTCTGGTAACTTTGATGCTGCACCATACGAGAATTTAAAATTATTAACACTGAAGTTCTGCAAGAAATCGCAACTCACAGTTTCCAAAAAAATTAACATAAAATATAGATATTTCACATCCAAATTAACTCGTCTCTACAAAGCACCGAAGTCTGATCATTCAGAAAAATTTTAATAGGAAATCGATTTCACGTAAACACTACGCATCCTTAATCCTTTAAAACGGTAAGCAGTGGTTACCAGTGAAAAGTTGAAAGAAGCAAGCTGACTCACGAGAGCCTAGCAACAAGCCCACATTAACGGAATCACGCCGCAATGACACAAAACAGAAAAGTAGTTGCGCAAGCAGAATTTCCTTCGTAATGTTGACGGACGTACTCCAGGGTCTTTAAAATTAAAGGTACCTCATTATGAAAGGATATGCCAATATCGGTAACTCTCCTACATAGGTGGTGAAAGGTCAAACAAGTGGCCAAAGCCGCATAAAAAAAAGGTAAATAGCACCACTCAAAAACGTCATTAAAGTCAATCTTATTCTTATTTGGAGAAGCAATAAGATTGAGGAGATTCAACCAAAGGAAAAAAGATCATCTCACCAGCCTAAGCCGACTTAAACAAAAAGCTACCGCTCAAACCTTTCGACATGACAAATGACATGATAGAATGGCATCAGATTGGGAAGAAAGACTACGCCCACAAAAATGATAAAAAAGATGATCCAGAGCTTTGGGCTACATCATTCTCCCGTCTGCCTACTCAATCACACATAGAAAAAAGCTTAAATACGAAAGCAACTATTACCTACAAAAGACCTACCACAGCTGAATAAAAACTAACAAGCTACAACACCTTTCTTTAAAGTAAGAGAAAAAAACAAACCGAAGGTTCGTCAAGGCCTTTTTCAAAACAGCTTACACTCCTACTTTTGCTGTACAACCCAATCCCAGGGTTGTTCGCGGACCGCAAAGCCGCTGTAGTCTCTCGAGACAATTTCGATCATAACTAGCCGACTGATCGCACTAAAAAGTCAATCAAGACGTCATAAGATACAAAATTTTGTATTTTTTTAATTCAAAATACAGGTACATTTGCATTTGAAATTTTGCGTGGCAGTGTTACGTTACCAAGATTTCCATGTGACGTAATTGTGGCCTGGGAAGAAGGTTCAAGTGCCATTTAGCTGATTTTATAAAGAAAACACACGAAAATCCGCATCCCATTATAATCGGCGAGTTATGATACAAATTGCCTCAAAAGTCAAGATTTTTTAAAATTCCCGATCTTTAAGCGGTTTTAACTCTCTGGATACCTGTGAAGATGAAACATAACGCACTAATTAATGCAAAGCACGACCCTGCCTCATGCGAAATAATTCTCGTGCGTTGTTCATTGATTTTTTCTATTCGGCTTTGCCCGTTTTTTGACTTTTTTACCACCTAAGTAGGTTAGTTACCAATATAGGTACCTCCTTTCACAACATTTAGCCTTGAAATTTACGGGATCCTTGGAGTACGTCTGCCAACCTTACGAAGGCAAATCTGGTTACGCATTCTACCAACCCTCTGTTTTGAGTCTTCGCGGTGTGATTCCGTCAGTGTGGGCTTGTTGCTCGGTAATTGGCATCAGATACTTTTCCAATTTTAGTAAAAGCAATTATTTCAGAACAATATATTTTCCAGCTTTTTACTTGCCGCAGCATTTTTTCATTTTATTTTTGACTTTCCATGCTTTTTCTACTCTTATTGTAGCCTTTCGACGTTTCACCCGTAAGCATTGCTTGCAGATTTCATGACTGAGGATGCGTGGCGTTGTGTGAAACTAATTTCCTATTTCAAACAATTTGCAGATTCCTTCCAGTTGGTAGGCTTTGTGGAGACTAGTTACTTGAAAACATATCTGTGCAAGTCTGAATCATCGCAAAGTCGTGAAAGCAGAGCCCTGTCAGCTGTTTTCTCGAAAGCTTGCTGCAAATCCAGAGTTTTTAATTGTTCCACACTCTTAAGTTTGGGATCGGTTGTTGTTACCCCACTTTCCAGGGCAATATGCATGTTACATGTTACGTTCAAGCAGTAGTTTCTGTCCATTGATGTTCAACGTTCATACAGTCCGCGTAACCAGAAGTCTTCTGTCGAATCCAGTTTGTGTACGATGACACTTTGGTATAGACTCCCGGTGTACCGTCACCACAGTTTAAACCGTAGCTTGTCACACCATCCACGTACCATCGATTGTTATGCTTACAAAGCAAAGGTCCTCCGCTATCACCCTGCAGTAAAGCAGCAATTAGTAATTGCCATAGGATTTTAGTGGTTTCCTTGTTTCTACAAAAGTGGGAAGCAACTGAATATTTTTTTGCAATAAACAGAATACACTAATCAAATTCAAATTATATTACACAGCACAATTCAAGGAAAACTGCTCTGGCAGTTTTAAATTTAAAAAAGTTACTAATAACTACAAAATCAAACCTGACAAGTGTCTTGTTGTAGTTGACCGCCAACGCATAGCATGTTTTTCTTAACAAAGTTGTCATAAACATTACAGTTTGACCCGGCTTTCACGTTTAGGCGGACTTGTTTCAACTTCGTGTTATCCGGGCCGTGACCTAAAAAATCCCCAAAATACAATTTCAGTAAGACAAAAAATCAGGAAAAAATTTGTACAGATGAATCAGTTTTCGAATCCGTCGTACTTCACATCGACAGAAGTCTTTTCGTTTTGTTTTTNCTTTATCAGTGTTTTCAACGTTTGCAGTTATATGATCACCAGGCTCATGAATTCCAAACCTCATTTAACCTTTTTCGTGGTAAAGGAAAATACGCTTGGAAGTTTTTTCTTAGCAACAAGGCATTTAGGAGTATTCACCCTTTGTTTAGAAGAGTAAGCACGACGGCAGGATAGAGTGAAGCGTATTGTCTTGTTGCACACTTCACTAAACGAAAACTTAGTTTTTTACCACACTTGTAAATTAGTTTTGAAACAAAGCAGAATCTTTACGGTTCATGCGAGTTGAAACATTACATGTTATTGGTGTTTGCCAACCGTAAATCACAACTTTACTCCGACATAAATGTTTTCAAGAGAAATGTGGAAAGGCTGAAGAGAAAGTCATATGCCTACTCGCTTTTATCCAATTAGTTTTCTCCCTGATTCTGGCATGCAGAAAGAAATGTTTTTCAAAACCTTGGTATCCTAAAACAACGCTAAAAAACTGCATTTCACAAACTTTCGAACAACTGCTGCTAAGCGTATGGGATGTCGGGTGACACTTGATGCGCACCTGACCGTCCTTGACTGAATGCACTTCGTATAATCTGACATAAACTCATCCACAAGCCGCCCCATGTCTTTTTCAAAACTTTATTAGACTAAGGTGTTCGTGAAAATTTGATTGTTTTAGTTAAAGCAAAACTATCTTATTATGCTTTTTATTTACGCCACATGTTCATTTGCTTTCTATTGCCAAAGCCCAAAACTACAAACAATTTTAAACGGATCATTATAATATGAATGTATACCACAAACAATGGGAAGAAAAGTTTTTTGAAAATTTGATTCTATTTAAGGTTTCGGCGATGAGCAGGAGGTGCCATTCCCATGGGCGTCCACAGCGGGGAGCAAAACAGGCATTTGTCCCCCTTTGGAAATAGGGAAAAAGGCCAAAATTTCCAGTAAACATCCTGTCAGCAGCTTAATTCCGATCGATTGATTTAATTTTTGCAATGACAGTTTATTTGCCGTTGACTCTCACTGCACAAGAGTCAAGTTCATTCACTGTTCTGGTCCCTTGCAGCGATGAGCCTGCAGTTCATTCATGTCCGTTCATTTGCCTGGAAAAGTAGGTTGCGAAACTTGCGAGCGGAATGTTCTGCTGTTGTTCTGTATTGCGTAACAATAACGTGGCAACAAATCTTCAGAGGTTAACTTCGAAATTACGGCAATAAGCGTTTTGCGGCATGGGACTGTTGAACGCAGACATCTTGGCAGGTAATGCAGCGAGACAGTGACTGCTGATAGAGGTAACCCACGTAGTTTTATACTTTGTGAAAAGAAGCATGAGAGATGCTGTAGCAATGCTTCCACAAGTTTGAAAAATCCATTGTTAGTTTGAGACTGTAAGTGTGACCAGTGTGCCTAGGTTTGCCAGATGGCCGGTATTTCACCGGCCTGGCCGGTATTTTACTGCTAATTTAGCAAAGGCCGGTAAGAAGTTGGTATTTTGAAAACCTGTGCCTGAAGCCGCTATTTTGAAAATAAATGCATTGGAGTAACTCCAAAAGGAACCAACATATAACTTCTCAAAGTATAATGACTCTGGTAGTGAATCTTGCCAGGACATTTCCTGCATGGTAGTTCATATAAGTCCAAAATCGGGGAAAATTATTATTACTTCTAACTTCTCTTTGTTTTCTCTGTTCCTTTGTTTAGTCATACTTACCATTACCATACTCCTTAGTCTCAAACGTGGTCTGTATGAGCATTTTTTTGGCAATTAACCGTGAAACCAGCGCATGTGGAGTTGTTGTCTGAACCATTGAGGGCTATTGCAGAAGAACCCAGGAAAATCATAGGAATGGACAGGAAGAGAGTGACATTGCAGCGACTAGTGAACCTTATACTCCACTGCGCAAAAACAGAGATTGAGAAATTGTATCTTTAATAAGTCTTACCAATTTTCGTTGATTCACTGTTTTTTTTATATTTATTTTCGTACAAAGCAATTTCCACCGTGACCGTGATCAATGTGCAAATATTAATCTCTCGGATAAAGCTTTTACCTCAATCACTGTTACTCTCGCCAATGGCAAAGGTATTGAATAGGCTCTGTTTGAATACGCAGTGTTCACTAATAACTACAATAACTTGGCCTACGCCTTATTTCGATTGTCTTTTCGATGATAAGATTTTTGTCATTGTTGACAAAAAGGCTGGTATTTTTGCTAAACACATCTGGCAACCCTAAATGTGCCTGAATGAATAGTTTAATTCAATGATCGGCAAAATTTTGTTGTGATGGCCTAAACCACCCTTTCAGTCGTAATTAAGGCTCATGCTTATTGTTTAAGACCCAATTTCAAATTTATGCTATATTCAGTTACCTGTTACATGCCAATGCTATGCTAACTTCACAAACCGAATAATGACAAATACATTATTTTCTTACGGCGTCAAACGTTCAATGTTCTATAGTTGTTACAGTAGCCTATGTTTTAGTCCACGCAAACGGCACAGGACTTTAGCTCTTACATACCAACAGCCCACCAAAGAAAGTGTTGCACGGCCCAGTAAAAAATGCTTTAACGGCCCACAATTGGGCCGAAGCCCACAATGTGCTGACCACTAGCTTAAACAAACTACTCATGTGCAGGCTTCTTTTCATATAGTGAAAAACCACGTGGCTTGTTAGAATGCGTCTATGCTGGCTTGTGGTTGGGAAACGTCTTGTGGGAATAAGGTTTCTTTCTGACTTCTCCGTGAGTACTGAGTGCAATGCTGTATTTACCGTGACGTGTTTTCATAATTCATCTGCTCAGTTTTTTGAAGCTTGCGTTGTTTTAACTGAAATTATCGTAAATATACTGGCTATTGCTGCCAATGAACGCATTTTTGAGACTGTTACCGTAACACGGGGCATTTTCTTTGTGGTGTAAAAAGGGCAAAGCTTTTTGTGGATGTTCATTTGCATTGCATCGTCAGCAACTTGAAAAGGATAAACAAAATGTCGATGTTTTCCACCACTCTGGAAAAATTTCTGCGGACGCCCATGGCCATTGTTCTTAAAATCTAGTTTGGCCATAGCGTCCCCTCCAAAGTTTTTGTTCGACATCAGGGAAATTTACACTTTACTGTTTTCATAACATCTTTGTCCTACACCCCCACAGATGGCCCCCGGATTGAACGGTGTGTCTCCGACCCTCCTTTCAGATGAACATTTTCAGCGTTTTTATTTGCAATCCGGATTGACAAGTTTTTTACTTCAGTTCCTTCTGTTCTAAAATAAGTGCATCATCACGGCAAAAAACTAAAAGACAAAAAGTACTATTTTATAAAAAAACAAACTAATCATTCAAAAGATTTTTTTCTCTGGTTTTGCCACCTACCTCTTGTTGCTCCCCATCCAACTGAGTAGCACTGCGATCCAGAATAAGGACCCCAAGATCCAACCGTTAAAGCGGGGCCTATGTTATTCGGTGTGCATGCTGGTCTGATGTGTTTTGCCATCGGAACTGCTTCAGACAACTTTATCAAGGCTATGTCGTTGACGTGAGTAATTGTGTCATATCTTTCATGTGTGATGATTTGATGCACACGCCGAGTCTGTAAAATCAAGGAAAGTCTTAGCGTGCTTTTGCACAAAGCAGCTAATAAACACTTCTGTATATCAATAGCAACACTGAATACATATTCTTCGTTTGCGCAGGTTGCATGCTATGTGAATTTCCCTCGGTGGTTTTTACTGTATAGACTTTTGTAATAAAACCAACAACTTTTAACATTAAACTACTTTACATGATTTCATAGTCACACATTACTTTCGCACTTTCGCTTTGATTTCATACGAACTAAGCAGGATTTTTAAGGTGTTTTAGGGGCCCGATTTGGGTCCTTAGAATCAGAAAAAAATATCATCGTGTCTCTAGTATCAGGGAAAATCGGGTCCCTAGAATAAATGAAATCGGGTCTCTACAGGTCCATGCCAGGTACCTAACATTTTCCTAAAAAAAAACCTGAACTAAGTTAAAACGAACCTTAACTGTAGTTAAGTCTTGAGCAGACTTTTTATTTCTGCTGGAGGGAAACACTACATAAGTCATATCTCCCATTGTTTAAATAGAATAGTAATTTTAAAATTGTTAGGACTTCAAAACAGATTCGAGAGCATTTTCTACATTGGTAGAATGTGTCGGTTTTTCAGAATCTATAAAGTCCAACTCATTCACATAAGAATTATGTTCCTGCTACCTAGAAGATATTATATTATACTACTGTAGTTCGCTTTGCCGTTCAAACATTAAGTTTTGTAGTTAACTTAGCGATTGTGATATTCTTGCTATGCATTCATTGCTGAATAGTGAATACCTGAATACAAAAAGCATGCAAGCTTCAGTTACTTGCAAAACTTGATGTGTAAAAACATATGGGGTTTTTCTTGGAAGTCTGAAGGTTTAGTTCAGCTATGTCCAACCCAAATGGGTTACCGAGCCAAAAACTATGTCACTATCTTGACCAGGGTCGCACATTGAATGACATATTATTGAGGGCCTCACCTTCAATGGCTTACTTTGATCTTAGCAAACCAAATTTAGCTTAAGCTGATACAGTATACTAAACGTGTTCGAATCCTAACTGCAATGGTAACAGCCGTGATAAAGTGACGCTAAGGACCACTTGCATCAAAAATGTGAAATTCAAAATAATCAAGATAAGGACAGGTTATCAGCATGTGGGATACTTTTACTAGGGTGAAAACCTAAACTGGGCCACACAAAACCTTCGACTGGGCCACATGCGGCCCGCGCGTTGGACAGAGCTGGTTTAGTTGAATTATATTAAATTCTTTAAAAAGCTGTTATCAGCCAATTCAATTAAACTCATTGGATTTTACAGTAGTCCTCTTGATCGCAGGGGCCAAACGTTTTCAGATCCTCACCGAGATAAAGTCCTTTCTTCGGTGTCAACAAAAGTCAAGCAGACAAGCCAACTGAGTCAAATACTAGAAAGGCAACTACTTGTACAGAACAGAACTGCTGCTCACACTTAGACAACCTAAATATCGACTAAAGACTTTCACACTGTTAAACTCATAGATAAAATAATTTGCGTCCACACTCTGCGTTGCCAACATTGCGATGCACTGCTGTCAGCATAGTGTTCCTAACATGTTTTGGCATCAAAGTGTTTTGTATAATTACTCTTGCATATCCATATTTGCATTTATGGCTTTCCTTTCAATGTGACGTTCTCGGGTATTCCACATACTTTTGCCGCTTGCACAGCTTTTTAACTTTCTTTTTATGGGATTTTGGTTTCACCTTCAGATGGTTTAAATCTGTGTTTCTCAAACTTTTTTATTCCATCGCCCCCTTTTTACTCTCGACACGTCGTTTTTGCCCCACAAGCCTGATAAAACAAACACAATGTAGTAAGTTTAAAGACTTTTATTTGGAGAAAGTATTAAATAGCTCAACCAATCCATTAAATAGCTGAAATATGCAATTCTATTATGACGCTAATATTACGTTTGGAACTCTTGTGAAAATAATCCACACAGTAGCCGGGCACATAGACGACCCAGAGTAAAATTTAACGGATAAATTCCTTTAGCAACAACCCCCAATGATATAAAAATTAAAATTAGCAAGAAACTAACAAGTCATAAGGGTAGGCTACTGAAAATACTCGATGTTGATTAGTGGTTGAGCATTTTCGCCCCTTTGCGTTGTTTTGCCCCCTATCGCCCTTCTTGGTTTTTTGACCCTTTGCCCTTCAATATCGCCCCAAAGGGGCGATTCCACCCACTTTGAGAACCACTGGTTTAAATCCAACTGAGGGCGGATGTTCAGCACACGAACAGTGCTTACTCTCAAGATTATACTAAATTTTAGCAAGTGCTCATTAGTTTGTTTTTAATATCATGCCCATAAGACACAATCGCTAGTCACCATCAAAAGGTCCAGATCAATTTGTTATTTTAATAAAAAAATTCTTTTTTAGGCAATTTCAAAAAGTAAGCATTAGTTTCGGCATTCTACGGGCAATGAGTAAAACGGATGCACCCGGAATGTCAGCAGATTTTGTTGGATGGGCTGACCAAAATGTAGGGGAGGGTGGCAAGAGAAAGACCAAAAAAGTTCACCCTCGAATTTCCAGCAGGAGGATACAATTGCAAAACGGGGTTCGAAACGCTGGGACACCACTGTTCACGCCCCCTAGATGCACCAGCACGTAACGGGGCCCTTGTGGAAAGCTGCGTCACTTTTCCTGCAAAGTTGGGCAGTGAATAAATTCTCAAGAAAACGTGTAGTATAACTTTCTGACCAACATCTTCGCTGGCTGTTTAATTTGTTATAGTAGACCCAAAATAATTGGGATCCTGGTCGATACACAGCTGTTGGTTATTCTCTTGTTGGCTGATTTACCATAAAACATTTCGTTTTGTTAAACTTACCACAACAAAACGTCCGTGTTCATCAGATTTTTTATGCTTTCCAATGTGGATCGTATACAGGTACGACTGCTTTCTAAAGAAAAATCGCATAAAACAATCTTAATCATGTTGCTGAAAACGCAATAAAGCACCACAAACTGCCACTCAAGAAAATGTATATCAGACTTCATGGCCTGGGAAAAAAATAATTTAAAATGATACGCCCCTTCCAGTATATAAGATGTAAAAGTGAAAGCATGTAAATGCCAAACTGACGGACTTTTAACAGATTCCGTTTGACAGATTTTTATCACAAAGCTTGCCAGGAAACGCAGACAATATCTCATAAAAAACAATAATTTACTAATTTCCTCGCATTTAATAGTAACACTGCAAAAAATCAAACGAGATAATTGAATCTTGCAATATCCTACACTTTTTTTGAAAAATGTTGAGATTTTTTCATTCTAATTCATTATCTATGTCGTCTCCACGATTTTTTCAAAGCGATATAAAAATTTGGTTTTTACTTGTGCTCGAAACTTAAAATAGAGGAAGTTATGATCGTATTCCAAAGCTCACGAGCCCTAAAGTAACATTGAAAACTATAAATTTCGACATTCACTGATAACTGAATATCTCAAGGAAACCTCGTCAGGTTAATTGCAAACATTTTCTTAAAAAAATATTTTAACCCATTGCCTTCGCACTTACGATTTGTTTCATATTGAGTTTGAAAATGTATAAATAGGTTTTCTGTAATTGGTGAGATTACGCATTCTTGATCACGTCGAAAGCAATACCATGAAACAGTCTAAGCAAAAACGTTCGTGATAATTTCTCCTCTTTATAAAGATCACCGTAACCCTCAAACTTCCGATTGTTTCTCGAGCCAAACTCAACGTCAGCAAATAATTTCCAAAATAAATTTTTGATGCTTCTATTTCAATAAGGGCTGATAGATGATGCTTTTACGTGTAAATTTTTGCCCAAAAATATTTGCACTAAACAACAGGATTGCGGAGTCGTAAGGAGTCGGAGGTTTTTGGGTGGAGTCGGAGTCGGATTCCTAGCAGCACTAGGAGTTGGAGTCGAATTTTTTTGTCCGACTCCGACTCCGGAAGTCCAATTGGATCATTTTTTGTGTCACACTCCTAAGTTGGGAATTCCTGTTGAAATGGTACAATTTCTTGTGATACTTTTGTTGAAACAGAGACTTCTTGCTTTGTACCACGATTTCCATGTAATGTTAGATGCTACAAAATTCTTGACAGCCAAAATTCATTCACTCTATGTTAAAGAGTCGGAGTCGGAAATTTTGGAAAGGTCGGAGCTGAAGTCAGAGTCGGATATTTTTCCTGCGACTCCGCAACCCTGCTATACACTAAGGTGTTGCAGTATGTCGACTGGTGAATTTCTCAAAATGTTTTTTACTGAATTCTGTATAAAGAAGAAAAAGCAGATACCTGAGTTTT
>JGI24159J19872_10001945_pt1 | contig 23815 bp, 20 predicted proteins | sample Ectturendosymbi4_FD_19872 | JGI IMG/M metagenome (IMG submission 19872)
TGCATTGTTTTAAATTCCAATGTTTGAACCAGACACGAAGTCCATAGAGCACAAGCACACACTGTCTCCACAACGCAGATTGATAATAACAGACACAGAGGGCTTCGTAATGGCGTTGGGGTAGGACCACAAGATTACAGACACTTCCTGTAATAACAGTTGTTCGCTAACTCGTAACACTTGGTACAACACTACATCCAGTGTGGTGTACTCCAAGAGCAGGGTTAAGAATTTTTCTTTTTTTCAGACTTTGAAATTCTGGATGTTTTTCAACGCACTGAGCTTTTTTCAAATTGAAAAAAAACAGAAGAAAATTGGCTTTTTTTCTGTCGGAAAAGCTTGACCCAGAAAATGCAGATGAACCGCATATTGACACTCTTTACAAATCTTTGCTCTTCTGACGAGGGTCTGTAATCACTGAGGTTACGAAGAACTTCCAACCGCCCGTGAAGACTTTGGTTCCAAATTCCTGTCTGAAACTTAACTCAATTTTATACAAAAGCCAAAACAGGGAAGCCAATGATGGCAGTGTGCACTGTGCAGATGTTGAGGGAATAGATGTATAGTCGGGGTCTGCAAATTCTTTTGGTTGTCGAACCCTTGGTAAAATCCTAGCCATCTCACCGAGCCCTGAACGATTTGAACTTCTCAGTTCCAATACCTCACAAATATGGGGGCATTTGGATGAACACCAGCTACTGACATTACATCTATCTAGCTGCAATTGAAAGGCAATGAGCAAGAAACATTATTATTATTACAAGCAAAAAATNAAAATGGCGAAATTTTCATTGCAATTTGAGACCCCATCAATNAGAAGGGTGTTTCCTGTGGGAAACAGCAAGAGNATTTTTATCTAGCTCGAGGNTGGTGTGTTTAGTAGCATGTCGCCACGCTCCTCAGAGTTCAGTCGGTTCTTCTGCTTTAGGAATGTATTTGCATGACTAACACCAGATTCAAGCACGTAGGAAACTGAGAATGCAAGTAAAAACGGATCAACAGCTGCACAAAATTTCGGGTATTAACAGCGGTATATACATGGCACTGCCACGCAGGTTTTATCGTTTAAACAGTGATTGAGCTTCGAGATCCACACGCATATCAGGGAGTTCATCTTGCAACTGTGAATTAATGTCTGCATTTTGCACATTAAAATCAAATTGCGTAACAATCCAATCCGGCATACGCATCCTCTGTAAGTCCTCAAAGAGTATTTTCAAAGTATTCACTTAAATTTAGGTGCTTTGCATATATCTCCAAATCACTGTCGACTTCCATCTTTTTCCAATATAAGCAAGTTGGAGAAATATTTAAAATAATTGCGTTCCAATTTTGAATAGTCTTTATTTGGTTTAAAATCCTGTTAGGATTGTGCGAGTTTGAATAACAGTCATTTCGTTCATGCCGCATTGTGTCAAGTCTGGTTTGCGAAGCTTATGATCGAATGAGGTTTGGTCGGTGACAGCACGGGACCCACAAACGTTGTGCCACCAAAAAAGTTTGGGAACAAGTGTTGCATGGTTTCTTCTGTGTAGGTTGTAAAGATTGAGATATACTGTTTTTCTTACGCATTGCTTGTACTAGCTAATCTTGTGTAGAAGTTTTCTTCATTTTGAAAAAGTTATGAAAAACAATGTAGTTGTAAAAATTTTCTGGTTACATTACTGTTGTAACCCCCCCAGCAGAAAGCCGGGGAATGAATAAGACAAATGGACAATTATACCTGCACCCGCCGTGTTGGCCAACAGATAACAGATTTAGTATAAAGTTAATTATGTGTTGTGTTTGTCATCTACTTTGACAAAGAAATGTTGAATCCCCAACAGTATAAAAACTAAATTTCGTAATTACACCATATGAGGGCACATGGGCCATGCTTTGCCGCCAATCATTTCGCCAACTTTGTAAAAAGGTCATGCCACGGTTGAGTGAACATGGTGACGTCCCCACCGAAACACAAACAGAGTGTTTGGCTACTTATCTGTCATTTTGGCTCCTTTCGGAACAGTGTTTGGCTATTTCTGGTTAAAAACATCTGGCAACCCTGGTTCCCATGTTCCTGCATCGCCGCCTTTCTCTATCGCAGAACGTTGATTGCTGCCACGAGAGCTCGGGGCCTTTGGTGTTTCTATTTCACGGCGAGGGTTGATGTTCTGCTGTTGTCACTATTACCCGTTGTTGACGCTGCGCTTGGTTCTGCAGGTGGTAACTGCGAGTTTATNTTGATTAAAGCCTAGCGTACTATAGTCGCCTCGCAAGTTTTGCGTATCACAAATTAATNAACATGAAACTAAAATGGATANGCAGTTACTTCGTCCTCGTGAGCTACGTATTGAGCCTGAGCCCCCTGATGCTGCTGGCTTGTTTAACTTCTGGTTGCGAATAGTCGAAGACTTCATCTCTACTCTGCAAGAACTCCAAAGAGACGACGATCCTGTAGTCAACAAAAAGCGTATTATTATAAACTGTCTTTCTCCTGTTTACCCTCATGTTGAAGAAGCAGAGACCTATGATATGATCGTACAAAATTCTGAAAGTTCTTATGTCAAAAAGAAGAACGTCTATGCTCGGCATATGCAAGTAAGCCGTCGTCAAGCTAGCGGTCAATTTCAGAGTGAGTCAATTTCAGAGTTCTTACACGTCCTTTTTCCAATGTGACTGGTGACATGTATCTCCAGGAACTCACTCGCGACGCCGTCATAAATGGACTCGCGTCTACTGCTATTCGTCAACGTAACTTGAAAAGGAAGAACGCACTTTGAACCAAGCTTTTAAATTAGTTGATAACCTTGACAGAGCTTATTTGCCACTCTTCCTGTATGGGGCCCCTTGCGCCTGATTAATCGTTGTCCATGTTAGCATCTGACTCGAATGTTACAAATTTAGAGACTGCCGCCTCCGCGAGGCGAACCTCTTCTCCAGTTAAAGCAGAATCGTGCTTCTGTGGTACCGATCGTTGTGTTCCGCTCGCAATGTCTCCTATCAATTTATTGGAAAACGGGGTCATTTCGCTCGAGTCTGTCGGTCTAAAGGTTCATCAAATAATGTTGCTTTGGCTGCTATTACTGCGCCTGCTCCGTTGAGCCGACCATTCCTTGCTTCTGCTCCATCGAGTTTAGGATCTACCGTTGCACCTGGGACGTTGAATGACTCACCTGTACAGGTCTCATTGACTCTGGCACGTCTGAAAACTTCTTCGACGTCGACGTTTCGGATTGGGTTCTGATCGAATAAACTTATCTGTGTATGGAGACAGGTCTTCTATCGGTATGGCTTCGTCGGAAATTTCTGTTGAAATCGGAGGCCACGGCAGATTTAAAACTCCTTGACCACACCTACGCGTCATCAAATTTCAAGAGTCCTGAAGAACCTTTATGCTGATGTCCTAGTTGGTCAAACGTTACTTAGACAGCGGTCTTCCGTTACGTTGGTGATGAGTGGGCAACAAAAAGTCTTAACGATAGCTACCTCATCCGAATCCCCTGATGCTGGTCGCACAACTGTCGCTGCTGCCGATTTGGAACCTTCACGTTTATTTGAATTCCTTCTCCTAGATTGCAAACCAATCGCTGCTCCCTCTCGACGTTATAGCTCTGAAGATACGAAGTTCATCAGATCTGAAGTGCAGCGACTACTGGATGCGGATATTGTCGAACTAGTCAGGTCCCACTGGAGAGCGCAAGATCTGGCTGTGAAACAAGGTGAAAAGAAAAAGTGCCTCTGTTACCTGAAAAACGGCACTACACCGCCTGTGAAGCTGATGGTCAGTTTTTTCAGCACAAACGCTTGTTGTTTGGTGTTACCAACGGCATCTCTGCCTTCCAACGGTCTGTAGACGAATTTATTAAGAAAACATCGTTTTAAGAAAGTCTACGCTTACCTTGACAACTTGACCGTTACTGGCGAGACTCTTGAAGAACATGACAGGAATCGAACATGCCTGGTTGACGCCGCTGCTGAGTGGAATTTAACCATTAATGAAGAAAAGTCGAAATTTCGCGTAACTGAACAAGAGATGCTTGGTTACCTGGTAGCCTACAAATCAAGCCAGATCCTGAAAAGTCTGCAAGTTCTACTGGACCTACCTGAACCGACATGTGCAAAAGAGCTGAAAGAGTGTCTGGTCTGTTTTCATATTATGCCAAATAGATACCTAAATTTTGCAGAAAAGACGGTCCCCTCTTGCATTGCAATGACTTTCCCCTCAGCAAAGAAGCTGTGATTGCATTCAAAACGTTGAAAAACGATCTATGTGACGCTGGTCTAGGCTCTATTCAGGACGGCGTACCCTTCGAAGTCGACGGGTGCATGTGACTTTGCGTTGGCTGCTGTGTTGTCGCAAGATAGCCGTCCTGTTGCATTTAAGTCGCAAACTCCCGCTGCTTGTGAAAAGGGGTATTCTGCTGTCGAGAAGGAAGCCACTGCTTGAATTGAGGCGGCAAATGGATGCACTTTCTAAAAGGACGCCATTTCACAATGTTACTGATCAGGAAGCTGTTTCGTTCATTTTCTCCCACACGAACCGTGGTAAAATTTAAAAATGCTAAAATTCTCTTGTGGTGTTTGGAACTGCGTCAACTTCATTATGACATCCACCATGAACCCGGTGTCGTACGTTGTACGTTATCTCGTTCGTGTGCCTTCGCTCCCTGTATGCCTCTTCGCCAATTGCATGAATCACTCGGCCATCCTGGTTTCGCTTGACTGTATCACTTTGTTCGACAACGTAATTTGTCTTACTCCAGCGAGGAGACGAAAACCGTCTGTCGATTGTGCCGAACTTCGCCCTGAAATTAAGCTGCGTTTTAGCCGCATATTCAAACTCTGATAAAGGTTTTACGGCCGTGGGACCGTCTAAGCCTCGATTTCAAAGGCCCGGTGAGGGGAGAGTGCCCTTACCTTCTGCTTGCCGTAGATGAATATTCGGGTTTTCCTTTTGTTGCACTCGCGTTTTTTGTTTTTCCTTGTGAAAATATGAAGTCAAGCACTGTAATTGCTTGTGTGTCATCTCTGTTTTGCGTCTTTGGTTTTCCTAGCTGCGTCCACAGCCATCGGGGCTCACCGTGTGTTAGTCAAGAGACTCCGACATACCTTTCCGCTCGAGGCATTTCTTTCAACTCGTCCACCGCCTACCACCCTACGGGATCAGCTAGTGCGAACAGTTCAACCAAACCATTTGGCGAAGTGTTCAATTGTTGCACGGACGTGGTCTTCCCGAGGATAGATGGGATNAGATGTTGGCCGAGGCTCTTCACGCCGTCCGATCGCTCATTTGCCTGACTACTNATGAAAGGCCCCACGAGAGACTGTTTCGCTTTCCTCAAAGATCCGTGAATGGTATAATGACGCTACCTTCATGGCTGTTGACACCCGGAACTGCGTTGCTGCGTAGACATTTGCGAAAAAAGGGCGACTTCTTTTGCGATCCAGTGGAGCTTGTGGAAGGGAATCCAACTTATTCTGTTGTGCGTTTACCGGATGACAGGGAAAGCACCGCATCTACTTCCGATCTGGCTCCGTACCCTCACGCTCACAACGAAAGCGGGAACCCATCAAACACTGACTCCACCTTCCTGGAACTGACGGTGTGGGCGGCAGCGACATGGGAGATGTAGGCAGCGGGTGAAGCTGACGGTGTACGAGGTGAAGTGGAAAAAGACGAAGACTCTGTTCCAGAGGTCATTTGCCCTGAACCGGCTTTGCCGCGCCGCTCCTACCCGTAGACGCAAACCTCTTGATCGTTATGGTTCTAATGTCGCATATATTTGAATGGGAAGATTGTGTGTGGAGATCCGTGTGTTGCTGCCTCGCCGCCTGATTTTTCTTTATCGCGGAATGATGATTGCTGCCACGACAGCTCGGAGCAGTTGGCGTTTGTATTTCACGGCGAGGTTGAGCGGACCGTTCTGCTGCTGTCACTATTACCTGTTGTTGACGCTGCTCTTTATTTCTGCAGATGGTAACTGCCATTTTATGTTGATTTTAAAGCCTAGCGTACTATAGTCACCTCGCAGCTTTCGTGTATCACAAAAATGTAATGGGCTGGTTCACTATAATTGACAAACCTTTTCTTTTACAGGACCTTTGGAAAACTGTCCTTGCAGGCAATTTGCTCCGCTGCATTTGGTGTGGACGTTTTTGCCAATCAGGTTTGGATTTAATGTTCATAGTAAGGGCAGTGCTTCAAGCAGGTTTGCGTCTGTGACATTTATGCCATAGTGAACAACCGTAGTGGACAATACAAGGGAGCAGAAATAAAACAACAAATTACAGACTTTTTCCAGTGGTTTTCGAACTTTACTACAAATTACTCCTGCTGGCGATTGAATTAAACGCACAAATGAAGTTCTTACCTAAAATCCCAATGCTAGAATTACGCTTTGCTAAGCTGTGATCTGATGCGCGTTGTCACCTTCATCTTCTTTAGCAAACCAACGCTTTCAAGGTCCTGATACAAGTTATTTTTGACCATTGCTGTAGCCAAAGGTGGCCTAGGGGGGCCATAGCTTCCCCNGAATTTTTAGCATATCTAGTNATTTTGTGCTCTGTGAAGCGGCGTACCAAACGATACTGTTGTTCGCCTAAAATCAAACGTTTTCGACCCCCAAATTTTGGGCTGGCTACGCCACTGTTTTTGACCCTCGTGGAAATCTGCAGTCCTAGTTTTAGCAATAATGCTTCTTTACTATGAGGGTGAGTCTCGAACGAATGATTCTATGCTGTGTAACAAAATTTTTATTGCATAACAGGAGAACGGAGAAGAACCCAAAGTACTGAAGATGGCAAAAAAGCTGTTCGGCCGATCGTTGCTTGCCAAACCACTGACACTGCTTTTTCGTAAGAAATGTGACGTCAGGATTCGATTGTGGTTTGATTTTCTCGCATTGTTTTAGCCCAAAGCAAGAACATAGGAGATGTTCGAAAAGAATGCCTTTTAACTTTACTGCCACATAAATTTTCAGCGATTAACTGTCTAACTTTCCCATCTCAACGAACGCGATCAACTGGTCATATGCTCCGTAGTGGGGTAGAGGGCAAGTCCGTAGGCATGGGGGCATTCGGGGCAACGCTCCCCCCATTTTTTGTGACCTCCCAAATTTTGTTGTGCCCGGAAAAATTATTTTAAACATAATAAAAACACATTTTCCCCCCCTAAAAATGTATTTTTCCCACCAAACCATAAGGCTGGCTACGGGCCTGGTAAAGATATAGCACTGATTTTTCATATTTTCTTATTTTCGATGCGCCTTAACATCATTGTGCTTGTTGGACAAGATATCTTGTCAATTGTTTTGTTGATGTCTCAATTTATTCGTTTACGAATCATGCTGTGCCGTTTGAAAAGATTGGTGACATGAATGTTTTTAATCACTTTGCCACAGATCCACTGTTGTTCTGAGTAATAACACGCATTTTTGCAAAAAAGGCACTTGCGTGCTTAATTTCCTCAGAGTTGCTTTTTGCTCCACATCTGAACTGCCGTTGCACGTTTCACAGTCATCTCATCGACAGCAGAGAAAATCGCTGAGCTTTGCCAATGGAGTTTCTTCCCGAGTGACATAATGTCCTACATGGCCCGCTTGATCGAAGCAATGATCGAGAAGAAACGGTGTGTGGCTGACAAAGCAGTAAGTTGATGATGAATAATTTGCCTATTTAGTTTTGTTGAATTTGCAAAAAAACTGCAATGGTCATTTTCAGTCTTATTCTTCGTAGAAAAGAAAATTGCTCTTGCTTTCACTCTGACTATTCGTGAACTATTTGTGAAGACACTATCTGTTACAAAAAACAGAATTCACATGACTTTGTCCATCTTCGAACATCAAAGTTATGACATCCATTACTCCGGTTTTTGTAATTTTCTGCGCAAATCAACAATCTTCTGAAAGGTAGTTTCTTAAGAATTTGTAGCCAAATACCGACATGTGCAAAGCCCTCTGTCAAAGATTAAATCAAATCTCTTTTACACAGAGAGTGGACATACTAAAATGTATGTTGGACACTGAAATTGACGAAAAAGATACGAAAAAATCCGACAAAGGTAAATCGATAGGATGTGGCTTTTTCTTCCAGCTTGTACAGTTCACTATAGGTTGCTTGCCTCATTTGTAAGATCAAGTGCATGTTTAATTCTCTTGTTCATCTGAGACGTGAGTAGTGATTTTACTAAAATAATATCACCCCTACCTGTAACTGATTGTAGGCAAGTGCATAAACCCAGCTGCTTCGTATACCGCTGCATAAGTATCATTTCGATCTCGTGCTACATCAATTGTTTGTTTGCATTTATAACAGGTGTAGTCAAATAAACAATAGTTTTGAAAATTTTTTGAAGGACCAAGGCATGGATTCCTAAGGAATTTAGTAAAAATTGAATTGCCATTTCTGAATATAGAAAGGGTTGAAAAAATCCCCCAGCGGTAGTGTCAGTATACTTGTTGTGCAACAATTAATACAAGATAAAGGCCCCGATTTACACAATAGTCGTTAGTATGTTGGGGGGGTTAATGAACTTCGTTAAGTGTCGGATCAAAACCTTTGGTCAACCATTCAGTTCAGATAAACCCTAGTGAACCTATTCTCGCCATTGGCCTTGTCCAAACGCAAATCGATTAGACCAGTGGTTCTCAACCTTTTTTTGCCCATGGACCATCTTTTTTAAAAAAATATCCCATGGACCACTTTGCTACAGAATGCTGTCACCTCAAGAACTAGTCGAAATTGTATTGCACATAGGTCACTGAACTCATGGGCATGTTCAAGTCTTATTTCTGAAACTCTCTGTGGACCATTAGAAATTCCAGGTGGACCACGTTGAGAATCACTGCTTTAGATAGAGACGCACGTTGAAGAAATTTTCATCGTTACAGTCAGGGGTGTTTGTGTTCAACGAAGTTTTCTTCTAGGCGCAACTCCAGTGTATGCGATTGTGCAGCAGTTGTGGACTCGGCCACAGCTTCTCACACGTCATAAACAAAATCAGTTAAAAAAATGTGTGCTGCAGGCATCTCCCGAACCGAACTTCTGGGAAATAGCATTCTGATGCTTTTAGCCGGTTACGATACCACATCCAATGCCATGCAGTTCCTGGTGTACAACCTGGCGGTTTATCCGGAATGTCAAGAAACGCTACGTGAACAAATTAAGGATGCTGTTCAAAAGCATGTACGTGTTTCATTGTTCATTCAATACATGTTTTCTATGTACAAATAAAAACATTTTATTATCCTATATCTGCTTTACGTTTTGCAATTTCGTAAACACCAGGTTCCATTAAAATGCTTAAACTTTTCATTTGTCGCTTTTGATGAAATGATGCTGCAGGAGCGGAGGTTGTATTTAAGTTTTTTTTCTGCTGTTCAGCTTTCAAGCGTTTGTAAGCGCGATTGATGAGCAATACGCGAAGAAAGATCTTTTAAAAGTAATTTTGGTCTAAATTCATCTGTCGTAACTGAGAAGACTCTTTTCCATAACTNTACAAGGTTTCGGTTGTCCACAAAGGTGTTTAATAGCAACGTTGAAACACGTTTTAGGAAATAACTTTTCGTCAGGACAAGACATGAAACACATTTTTGGAAGGGCCCGTGACCGTTAGTACCACAGTTTTCGTGAAATGCCTTGTATGCTTTTTCCAAAAAAGGTGCTAACAAATGCAGGGGCGTAACGAGGTTCGAGACGCTCGGGGCAAGAAGCCTTAAATTTGGCGCTCTGTGTTCTAATCTGAGGTCTTTGGGAAGCAAATGTAGTGTATTGAAGAAAGTACTTATGACATTGTTGGGACTTTTCGGCGTCCCCAGCAATGATTCGGTGGTTCGACGCCCGGGGAATTGTTCCCCCTTGCCCCCCTCGTTACGCCCCTGCTTACATGTGAGGTATTTTTGGTCTCGAAGCTTTGCGAAAGCTCTTCAAAATGATCAGGTAATTCTTGACATACTGTGCCTGCACTGTTTGTGTACACGTGATAGCTAAACGTGCTGCAAAAACGCAGCAAATCTCCGTTTCGTTGTTCGTTTTATCACATTCCACGAAATCCGACCCTTTTTGCTGCCATTACGCATGTTCTTGTTTGCCTGTGAATTTGTGTAAGCCGTGTTTGTGAACGACAGGGACACCAAAATTGTCCGAAGCTGAGGTTTCAGTTTCAACCTGGAAGGGACGTTTTTTTTAGAATATTTGCTGTGCATACCCAATGCCGTGGCGGATGCGGTTTTTGAAAAATTCTACAATCCATAAAGATTCCAAACAACAATACCTTGAATTTTTTTCAATGTAGATTGCATGCAAAGCTACAACTTCCAAGTCATTCATTTAGTTAAAGAGCACCTGACAAATGTCAGTTAATGCAAACCGTTTACTGCTATGGCAAGATTCCAAAATTGAAGCGACTTGACGCAACAGCCACGTGGACGAATAAAAAAACAAGTTTCTTTCACACAAGTCATGAATTTTTTGCAGACAACTTGAGACAAAATGTGATAATCAGTTGCGCATAAAAACCAATTTTCGTGATGTTTCAACTTGTCATATACGTTCCCAAGCAGCATGGATCAGAGTTGTTAAGTCGGGTCGGCCCGGGTTTCCGGCCAACTTTGGGCTTAAGTTTGTCAAAATGTTTCGGGCCGATATCTGTCCTGCATACACAAGTTTGTTATACTGTACCATTCGAAGTAACGATTTTTCCTTTCTTGAAGCGCATTTCTTCCGCTCACTGTGGTGACATTATGTGAATGAAGTGATTGCGATTTTTCTTCAGGTAATTCTATTTTCAAACACAGCTGCGTTCTTTTGTTCTCTGCTCGGATTAGTGTCACACTCTTTTTCGAAAAGCGACAGCGGTGAGGAAATTAGCACGTGATGGCATTGCGTCGAAAAGATCAATCACTTACGCGATTCTTCGCATATGTTAAGAAACGAAGGCCTACAATCCGCCTTTTCTTGCCTATAGCGCTATCCTAAATAGTTCCTTTCATGCTTATAGCGCCATTGTGGATAGTTTCGTGATAGTTTGTTTTTATGTTGAAATACAGTACATTACATTCCGAAGTATTAGCATTGACTAACAAGCTGAGTTTGTGCTTGTTTAAGTTAACGTTTTGGTCAAGGTGATTGCTATCTTGGGTGTGATAAAATCATGTACCTGCAGCTATGCCCGCACATTACGTTTTTTGATGCCCAGCAGTTGCGCGTATCTTGACCCACTCAGTAAATTTGGCTTTCGGGCTAAATTGGGTTTCAAAAATAAATGTCGGGCTCGGGCCGGGTTCAGGCTTCAAAATGAGGCCCATTTACAGCTCTGGCATGGATTTCAGATGATTGGATTAAACGTATTACTTTTCTTCTGCTCACCACATTCAGAACCAGAGGAATAACTGTAGGTTTCTTCACTATCACAACAGCGGCGTAACTTCGTCGACTTGTTTAATCAGAAAAAGTTACCCAATCACAGTTACTTACTTTCAAATTATCTTTAAAAAGCAGTTGGAACGTCTACAACTAAACGCTTGCGGACGTCCCACAAGATGTGCTGGAGTGGGTTGTTTTGCAAACGTTTCAGTTGTTCTGACCCGTGGAAAGTTTTCCACAAGCGCCCTTGACTTTGCAGGAATCGCGTGCACACCAAAAAATACCAATGATTGTCAACTTGTCAACTTTTCTCGAGTGCCCTACAGAACTCTGCGCACGTGATACAATTATAATATAACGTCACACAAGAGCTAGATTTCTTCTTTTTACTTGAACTTTTTTTCCGAAAAACTGCACTCAGGAAAAAAGAGAGCAATTAATTCATTGTTACTTGCTATTAAATTATGCAATTTGCAACTTTAAGCACATTACATTAGAAATGCACCACAGGCCAATGATGCATGGATGTTAAGCAAGATTGCTAAGACGCAGAACGATTTGTCCTGCACAAAGCGACTTAAAACTCTCTCCATCAAGATTTTCAATTACCTGCAAGGCGTCATAATAGGAACCTGTGCCAAATTACGTGCCGTTCCAACTTAATTGGAGGTAATAGCGGGAATGTTGTACAGCGTCAGCTACTGTGCTGTCGCAACTAATCTGCGCGAATTTCCGCGCGGAAACAAAAATCTATACTCTTGTGTGACAGGACGGCTTAACCTACGAAGCAATCAACAACATGCCGTATCTGATGATGTGTTTGAACGAATCAATGCGGCTATATCCTCCAGTACTCAGGTCAACAAATAGCAATTTATTTGAAAGAAATAATTTTCGAACTTTAAATGGTGCATTAACGCAGTAAGATAAGATCGCTAACATTTGCTTTCAGTGAGGTTTAAGCGACGAGATTCTGTCGTTTAGTTGTGTCTTGATCAACAGTTTTCTTTTGTCGATGAAAAGCTCAACAGCAAATTCAGATAATTTTGCATCCCCGTCCCTACTCAAAAAAAGGACACTGCAAAAATATTTTGTAATAACAACATCACGCAGCATGATTAGCTGACAATTCCTACTTGTTGACTACGTTTGCAATAGTGTGTGAGGCGAGTCATATGACGTGTGTACATGCAGTAGCTGACCTGTCGTAGTTTTAGTTCAATTGATCGATGGAATGACTAGCCGCTTTGACAAACAACCTTTCAAAGGATTGTTAAAGACTTTCATTTTAAACTCATATTTCTCAATGAAAAGAACAAATATGCATGAAATTGATTTATCAAATTTCTCGAAATGCTCGAAGTTGATAAATACCTGTTTCAAAGGTATTTACGCTGGTTTAATTCTTGCAGAAACACTCGCTATTGCGACGAGGACGTTATTGTTGAAGGAATGAAGATTCCGAAAGGAGCCCACATTGACATTCCAGTCTATGGTCTGACGCGGGATCCCGAATACTGGGATGAACCTTTAATATTCAAACCACAGAGGTTTGAAACAGACGTCAAGATGTTTCGGACGTATCAGAGTCCGTCAGCTTCGAAAAATAGTCCGGTTCCAGTTAACAAATGAACTCTGAATTAAATCGGAAGTGTTTTCTACGATGTCTGTCTTGGTTAATCTAGTCAGTGTTGATCTTACTCAAATTTTTATCACTTTTCGCAATGGTAAAGTTACAAGTATTATTTCACAGGTTCAATAAAATATTGTTCCTTCGGTGATAACATTTTTCCCGAACTTTCATGCAGTATCAATTCATTTAATTTAGATTAGCCTTCCGCGTTGTGTTTTTTAACAACGATTGGTTTCTCACCTGTTGTTATATTCGCTGTTTTGCTGCAAAAAGGTTTTGCTCTATCCATATACTATACTGACTCTCATTATATTGATTTCAACCTACTATTGGACGAAGATTGTAAAACTTGAGAAACTTGAGTTAAACTGAACCGTCGAAATAGACGTCATATTTTAAGTTGTGAAAAACAAAACAAAAGGGAAGTACTTTAAAAATATTTTACATGCAAGACATCGCTAAGGTAACGAAATATGATTTCCCAAAGAAACCACAGTATACTTTCAGGATGGAAGACATGAGCAAAATTGATCCTCTGGTATTTCAACCATTCGGTGTCGGACCCCGAAACTGCATCGGAATGAGGTTTGCTTTGATGGAAATAAAGATGGCGATCTGCAAATTGCTGTTGACTTTTCAACTGGATCCAGCTGAGGACACTCCAGTAAGACATCAATTGCTCTTTCACTTCCTCAATACTGCCTTGCGTCTGTACAGCATAAAAGCATTTTTTGAGAATGATGTTGGTTATGCTTATCAAAAATTAACCATAAATATTTTCTGTACGACAGGCATGAACTGTCCACAGAAGGAAATTTTTGAGTTTTAAATATCTTCTTGCGCAAAAGACTTCGCTGAAAATAATTTTATTTCTTAACAAACAAACAGAAGCACAATGAATTCACCTTTTTCTTTAGATATATATACTTCTTCACTTTGAAAAATGTCTGACCCTCTCTTCCAAAAACACCTTTTGGTCTGTGAAAACCTTGATACAGAAACAAGAACTTCTCTACCAACGTATGGTTGTGGCTAGCGTTTAACTTACGCATTTGTAAGTTCTCTAGATTCCGCTTAAATGAAAAGCTGCTTCGAAGCAGCCCAAAAGAGGTGAGGTTTAAATTTTAGGTAATCCTGGTCAGAGGTATTCTTGTTGAAAATTTGTCGGGTCTTGTGAAAACCAAACGTCAAACCTCTCGTCCTTATGGAACGGCAAACACGGCAAACCTCAATTTCGTGTAACCTAGCATCGTGATTTTTAATAGCTCGTGCCAAACTATCTTTACTAACATGTTGTGACATGATGATAACTGCCTAAGTCGCTGTATATTCCATTACTGCGTTTCCAAAATCTAATCTAGGTTGTTTTTTTCCGTGTCGTTGCAGAAACCACCACTGGACATCATTTTCAAAGCAAGCATGAGACCTAAAATAGAAGCTCTTCACCTTCGTGTATCGCCTCTCACCTGAAAGACATCCTTTCGTTTGTTTCGCAACATATTTGCTTTTTTAACTCATCAATCAATGGTTTATTTAACTGAATGTAACGCTTTATCTTTTCTGTGGCGCCACAGCTTGGATAAAAATNTATTTGTAAAATGAAAGCGACAAAATCTTTAGCGACAAAATTTTAGTTTTAAATAAACAATCATGCAATGCTGAAAAAGCAAACCAGGCAAAATGCGAAAATGCTTCACTTTGTTACAAACAATCGTCCGTTGTGCTTTAATAAAACCAGAAGAAAAACAGATTGTTTTGCAGCACGAGCAGAAGCGTGGCATGAGGTGTTTTCTCTTAATAATTTTAAAGACACGTTTACATTTGAATGTTATAAGATCTTTTTTCAAACACGTTCACTGCAAGACGTTTTTGTTTCTTCATCCTATAATTTGGACGGTCTGTAATTTCTAAATGTAGTTAAATTTCTTTAGTTAAACGGGAATTCGACATTAAATATTGTTTGTTATTCGGTTGTCGGTCAATCATTTTCATGTCAAAATGTCAAACGAACAAATGGAACACTAGTCCAAAGTGATTCCGAACAATTGTGGTTGACGCTGTTCTTGTTCCGCAGTGTTTTTCCATTTCCCAAAAACTGATGAAAACAAAACTGAAGTAAATTTAACGCAGTTACTGCAAGTAAAGAAGAAACATTTCACAGTTCGTCCCACCTGGAAGAACATAATTTTCACGCACCTTCATTGCTTGTTTAATCCAGTGGTTCTTAACCAGATGGCGGCACGCCTCCCCAGGGGGCGTCAATAAATTTTCAGGGGAGAGCGCTCCCTACAACATGAAAATGTTGTTCAATAAATTTACCAATTAAGTACATCTGTTTTTACAATTTTTAAAACTGTCACGGGGTTTGAAACAAAGGACGATTGCTTGAAGGAGGTGTGGTAGAAAAAAGGTTAAGAACCACTGGTTTAAGTTGTTCGTCCTCAAAGAAATGTCCATTCTTTATGTGAAGAACGGTTGAAACCAGTGGCGTAGCCAGACCATATCAGTGCCGCTCTTTCCACCCCACAAATTTGTCAAGAATTTAAAATGGAAGAAGATCATGTTCCCTGCTTATTCAAAGATATAAGGATTGCTAAAGCATCTTGAAGATCACAATCAAACACTCACAAAATGGAATGGGTCTAGTTTTTCATTGTTGATTACGTTTCTTTCTTTTTTCTGCTTGTCGCCACCTTCCTCATAACTACTTTTCCTACATTTTTTTTACATATGCATATACTCGTGTGGACCCAATATGTTTCGTCAAATGTTCTTCCATGTTGGTTGTTAGTCTCCGGTAGGCCCACTGCTTGGCTTTTTAAAATAGTTTGTTCAATCCAGGGTATCAAAAGAATAAAATTGTGATGGCGGCATACCTAACTCCTTCGCATCCGGAAAGTTTCGAGGATTTCGCGCTACAAAAACGGATCGCGCGTGGTTTTGCGCGAGCATAATTCTGGTGCCGAAAGCGGTAGAGAGCTATTCAAAGGCTCAAAAGATTCGGCAATTCTTCTATCCTGCACTCGAAAAATTTTTTTTGGCTGGGAGGTGCGAATTTTTTGTGAGTGACATCATACGTGGAGGACTTTTAGGCCACGTTGGCCCACTTCACCTGGCCCTGGGCCCAAACCGTTAAATGGTAGTATTTCGCGGAAGATTTTTTTGGAAACTAGGCTACAATCCGACTCTTTTGATGTTTTGGATGACCTACTGGGATTTCTGGTTCAAAAGGTATGATCTAAAGTAAGCACAATATTCGATTAATTAGTTAATTAATTAATTTGTTTAATTTAGATCATAACATTTTAATCAGAAGCCGTAGATAGTCGCTCAAAATACTCGGACTCGAACCTAGTTTCCAATGAAATCTTCAGCGAAATACTTTGGCCTAGCGGTTGGGCTCTAGGCCAGGTAATATGAGCCAAAATGGCCAAAAACTATTTCATTTATGACGTTTTACAGCACGCACCCTTTCTATGGTTCGCATTGGGTGGCAGTCTGCATTGATCCGCGCGGATGTGGTTACTGTTTTGACAGCTACGGTTTGCCACCTGTGTACAAAAAGTTTGAAAACTTTCTAAATCGCAATTGTGCTTGGTGGAATTTTAATCGCGCGACTTTGCAAGCCCCGTTTTCTACCGTGTGTGATCAGTATTGCGTTTATTTTCTGTTGTGCATGCGTCGTGGTGAACCAATGCGTGCCATTGTATCGCGTTTTTCGCGAGCTGTGGTTGAAAACGATCGTGCTGTTGCGCAGTTTGGGTATTTTCGCTGAGTTTGTCAATAAATCGTCATAGCATCACGTTTGTCAACCGGTGGACTTTGACAGGAAAACGAGCTTGGCAGGCCTGAAACTAGCACTCGAGCCAGAGTCTGACCCAGAGTTAGCAGTAGGTGCAGGGGGTTAGGTGGCCTAAAATGTAAAAAATTTTTATACTTAATTTTTTATTAAAATTTTTATACTTATAGAAACAAATTTTATATTGTAGAAGAAATTTCTACTTTTTTATAATTTAAACCTATAAAATTTTTTTATATTTTTAACCTATAAAATTTTTTATTTTAAATCTATAAAATTTTTTATACTTTAAACCTATAAAATTTTTTATACTTTAGACCTATAAAAATTTTTATGCCATTAGAAATTTTTATACTTTCAGAAATTTTTCCCTACCAAAAAACAACAAAATCATACCAATACTTTTTGTATTACGACAAATCGAAAAAAACGGGAGCAAAAGGCAGAAACGCGTGCGAAACAAACGAATCAAAGCAACAAAGGAGCAGTTGATACGCCATCGTCGAGAACAATAAGTTTCGGGTAAAAATAAGTCAGCCCACAGCGCTGTTGTGCCAGTGTGCGAATTTCATTGTCAGTGCTCCTGAAAGTTGTGTTGGTGCCAGAACGACTCTTTTGCGTTTTCAGAACGTCCAAGTACTGCTGGTGGGTGAACTGGTTTTGTTTTTTGCTGATGCCTTTGGACACTTGCTTGTTTTTCTCACCGAGTCCAAAATAAGTTTTGCTCGAGAGGGCAACGATTGCAGAACCAGCCCACTCTTGTTTGAACAGCATGGGCGTGCGGCGATCGTACTTGAACTGATCAATGCAGCACTGTTGTGGTGACCACGGCTTGCCAGTGCATTGCGTCTCGACGTAATCAGCTCTGTGTCGGTCACAGACGTCTAGTGGCAGCCAGTGATGCAGGTTTTCAAAGTACTCGCGGTGCATGTGCAGTTTCACACAGTCTGCGAGTGTTTCCCTGCTGAAAGCCATGTAGAGACTGTCCATGTCAGATTGGACTCACTGGAAGTCTTTTCTGTCGATGAAATGCAGCTGGAAATCGAAGTAAAATCCCAGCATTCGGAGCTTGACGCAGCCGTAAACAAAAAAGGAAATTTGGAGTGGGAGGTCTTCTTTGACAGACTTTTTCAAGCACTCAACTTCATACAATTCGTCTGTGATGTTGTTGAGCCGGTGGAAAACACGCGAATTGATGAATTTTGTTACTTCGGATCTGTTGCAGTAGTGATCTTCACGGTGTCTTTCTTTGTTGGTCAGACATTTCCCGCATGACCTGTTCCCGTGCAGTTTTTGGGATTCGGCCAGAACAGCCTTTGAGGGGTTGCTGTCACTGGCATGGCGCGCCTCGGACACATTGAGACCGAATTGTTCAAAGCATTTCGACGGGTAATACTCTATAAATTCATAAACTTTGGTCACTTTCAGGCCGTGGTCCAAGTACCATTTGACCAGAGGGATGATCAGCAGAATCTTTTCTCCAAAGTAACAACCAATCAGCATCCGGCGAGGTTTCTTGAAGACGTTGTTTCGCTCGGTGTACTCACGCATGTGCTCGCCAATATCGTCTCGCGAAACCATGGTGTTTTTNAAAATTGGGCAGAANTCTTCGAATTTCGGTTTGAGCTCTTCAGGTGTTTCAATGTCGACTACTGATGAGTGTAACTTTTTTTTTGCTTTTTTTGCCACACCTTTTTGCACTAGATTACATTAAATCATATCTCATGTCTGTGATCTCACAGACGTGCTAGCAACACACAGATTCACACTGCTTGTCAAAAGTCTATAGTGAAACAAGGCGATCAAGTCTTGAAATTCTTGCGCCTGAATACTCACTTTTTTTCTTGCGCCTGAATACTCACGTAAAGTTCAGAAATTCTGACTTGTTTTCTTTGTAAATACTGCAATTATTGCAGCAATATCGGTAGACGATTTTATTGTGCTGTCTTAAAATTCTTCATAGCAGCATGAGTGAGAAGGGATCGAAAATTATTCAGAAAAACTGTAATTGAGAAACCTTGCAACTTAAAATTTGATTTTCTTGCCAACCTTCCATGTTTACGTTATCTTAAGCAAATTGGTAGAGCAAAAAGTTATGTTATGATAAAACACATACTGATTACTAATATGTGTAGCATGCAGGGGTGTAGTGGTGTTGGAACGCGTTCCCACACTTTTTTGCACTAGATTACATTAAAACATGACGGCGATCTCACAGATGTACTAGCGACTCGCAGATCCACACTGCTTGTCAAAAGTCTACAGTTAAACAGGAAGATCCAGTGTTGAAATTCTTGTACCGGAATACTCACTTTATTCGAACTATTTGGTGCATGCTGTCTTTTTATTTGATTTGGGAACGGCGTTGCCACATCCCTTATTTAACATTGCACCCTTGGTTGTATGAGCTTGCCTACTTGTTCAACTCCTTTGCAACTAAATTGATATATTACTAGCAACGTTGCTGTATTGATGCATCCTTGATGAAAATAAGTTTTTCAATACTGCACTGTGCTTCAAAATATACTCAACCGTTTCTTGACAAGTTGCAATACTTGGCAACAGAAGCACTTTCTGATCAGAACGATTTACAGCCTCAGCGTTACTCATGAGCAAAATTTCGCAACGAGAGCAACACCGATTGCTAAATTGTACAACGAGAGATATACCGCCTTCAAAAGTTTGCTACTTACACGGTGGTTGTCGCAAAATTGTGCAACATGACGGTCGCTTGCTGCACGATTTTGTAAAAAAACACAACGTTATTTGCAAAGNTTTGAAATTGGGATGAAATGTTTGCAAAGTTTTGCTACTCCATTGCAATTTCTAACATTTACCCATAAAAGTTTNGAAATAAACACAAAACAATTTTCTGTACGTAGTAGTAGGTGATTAGTAGGGTGGGAACGCGTGGGAAAGGCGTTCCCACACCATTTTCACATTTTGCTTTAAAATGAGTTTGAAGCTGTTTTAAAACGGCTATTTCTTTGGATGCGTTACCACACCTTTGCTCTTAGCACTACATCCCTGTATAGTAGTAATTGCAACAGGAATTTATAGTACTTTTTTGAAACACAGTGGGGTAAAGTTCATCAATCATGACTTGTTTTCTTTGCAAGATATGGCAATTATTGCAGGCAGCAATTTCGGCAGACGACTTTCATTTTACTGGCTGAAGGGTTTTGTCCTTCGTAACCGCATGACTGAGAAGGGATCCAAAAGGGTTCAGAAAAAGTGTAATTGAGAAACGTTGCAACCGAAAGTTTAAGTTTGATATTTCTTGCCAATCTTCCACGTTAACATTAATCTACGTAACTCGATGGAGCAAAAGAAGTATATTAGTATACAAGTCTAACGTAAAGCTGTGATATATGGCATGCCAATCGTTTATACAGTAGTATGAGATTGTGCAAGTTTGCAACTCGATGGCCAAAATGGCGAATAATGTACAAGATGATGCTAATGATGAACCCTTTAATGCAAAAAATTATTTTAATACTGCAGATAACTAGATTAGTGAATAATTTACAAGATGATGCTAATGGTGAACCCTTTTCATGGAAAAAAATATTTTAATACTGCTGTAAGCTGCAAATAAACTATTCAGCTTTTCGTTGTCTGACTCAACATGCTGCAAAACTTAGCAACCAGAACGATGCTGTTCAGAAGCAACGATAACGTGATTTACAGTCCAAGCGTTGGTTGGCAAATTTCGAAACTAGAGAAACGTTATTAATCAAATTATGCAACCAGAGAATCGCTGGCTTCAAAACTTTTGCACTAACAAGGAGTTAGATGCGCAATTATGCAACCACAGCATTGCTGATTTCATAATTTTACCACCAACATTGTGGTAGATACATAATTGTGGAACCAGAGCATTGCTGGCTTCATAATTTTGCAACTAACCTGGTGGTAGACACACAATTGTGCAACGCAAGGGCTGCTAGTTGCATGGTTTTGTAAATAACGCGGGTGTGGTTGCAAAATTTTGCAGTAGATACCAAATTTTGCAAACAAGGTGGAAAAACGCTGCTAAGAACCTTGTGCATGAGTACAGAATGCAAAGTGCTCTCGTACACCATCTAGGGGTAAAATGAATTTGACTTTGTTGCAAAATTTTTGATTGCAAATTTTGAAATGTAAATATTTGAGACTTTCTTTGGGACAAAATTTTGCCACAACACTTGATATGTTGCAAAATTGTTAGCAGTCTGGGACAGTCTAGTGAAGAATATTTTTTCAACTTACGTCAAATAATGTTTTATGTCAAAACATCTTGCAACCCAAAAATGCAACATTGCAGAATTTGGACCTTCGTTTGCAAAATTTTGCAACTTAGTGTAGCATAATGTTGGCGATTTGTGGATGGAAAACGCTTAAATTTGATGTGAAAACGTTAAAAATTACAAGTGTGGGGTAATAATCAACTACATTCAGATATGCAAAATCGGTAAAACTGTCACGAAATTATGTAAAACTTTACATATTTTGAGACAGGATATTTTGCGCCCGGCCTTAACTATAGGCCGGCACGTATCCAAAGAAAAGTTGCAAGCTATCTTAAAATATGAAATTAATAATGAAAATAACTTTGCAATGGTTGCTACTTTCGTTGAAAAAAGTCGTAACGAAGTGTTAACGATGACGTAAAAAGGCAGACAAATTTTGTTAAAATGCTGCTCTGCAAAAATGATAAAGTTATATTAACTTCATTACAGAGGGAGGTGAAACCGACTAACTGTAAAGTGCTTCGTGCTGTACGTCAAAGCAATCGTAATGAATAATTCCTTGTTTGCTTTTGTTAAAACACGATAAACGTTCAAAGAAGAATGCTATGCAAAGGAGACTGGTGAAGTTAGCAGGTTGTCGATGCGTTTTGATTTGGCATTTCGACATGGTTATTGAATGACGTTCAAGTGAAGAGATCTTGGTCGGTTGCCGGAATATTTGCTTACCGGATTAAAACGTAGCATGCCGTGGCACGCCTCAGCCTTCTACAACCAGTGACAGGTTAGAGCATGAAGTGGCCGGCTTAGACAAAACCTCAAAGTAACAAGCTAACGTAAAATATGAAATTAATAACGAAAATGAAGATATTAACGTGAAAATGAAAAAAAAAATTACGATAACGCAAAAATATGAAAAATATCAAAATCACGAAAAATATTGAAAATATAGGTCGGGGGAGGGAAGTTGGGAAAACCCTTCGCTACCCGATCTCCCAGTCTTCAATCATCTGTACAATGTTGCGGCTGACACCCTCCCTTTACTACTATACACTTAGAAACATTTGGGCAAATTCAAACAGCTCCAATCATATTTGGGTGGTTGAAACAGCTTCATTCAACCTTGGGTACAACTGGAAACATCTGGGCACATTGGAAGAGTTTCATTCAGATTCACATATATTATTAATATTTGGGCAAATTACAATAGCCCAAATCAAGTTTGGGCAACAGAAACAACGTCATTCAAATTTGAGTTGAGTTACAAACATTTCAAAAATAGCAATATGTAGTGGTAACCCACCATTCCAACTAACCCTAATTTTTGTAAACCTCACATTGTTGATGCTGTAAAATGTGCAACCAAAAGTACCTGTAGCTGCAAAAGGTTATGTGGAAGTAATGTGGTGTANCTGTAATATGATACTTTGCAGTTNTCGTGTTTCGATCTTGCTTGATGTTGTGANATTTGCAAGTGTGAATCTATATCCACGAAGGATTTATGAACAGAATTAACTACGTAACTGCAGCTGTAATATGTTGTGTGGTAGTAATGTAGCTGTGATTTTATATTGTTTGTTTAAGTTTTCATATTTTTCCGTTTATTTCATGAAATTAATTTCATATGTTGCAAACTGCCAAATTTTTATGTTTCAATTTAACGCTATGAAGTTAAGTTTTCATGAACAGTAGCAACTGTACTATTTATTGCACTGCATATTTTACTAAGGCTAGTACAGTCCAGTGAAGTACTGCTACTTTTATAAAATATTAATTTTATAGACCATTTTAAAGAAAGTTGCAGATGATTGAAAAACGTTTTTCATTGTTATTTCCGGTTTGCATTTAGTTATATGCATTTAAACAAAGGATTGACGATGTTCGTAGATTAAACAAATCCTGAGGTTAACTATATGATCTAGCAAGTTAAAAGTGTTTGATTTGAAAGATGTCTTCATTGTTAGTGTTAAGAGTTGTGTTTTCTCGAACTTTCCTTGTGCACGTTTGGCGCAAATGCCGTGGCGCTGATTGTTTCTGCCGGCAAATGATTTATTCCACGCCGCGCGTTGATTTGTTTTGCGCGCTCTGTACCTCGTGGTCTGTCGTTAAATACTGTCGCCTTTGCTGGTAACTCATTCTTTTTACCAGCCCGTGGTCTAGTGGTAAGTGCGTCCGCTTCGGTGCTGGTAGGTACGAGAGTTCGACTCTCGGCCGGGTCTTACCAAGACCTTATAAATTGGTACTGCAGCCTTCTTACCAGGCGCACGGTGTGCGGGAGAGCTGCAGGGAACACACTCAGAACGCAAAAACAAACCGAGTCAAAATCAGTGAACGCAGAAATTGTACAAACTCCGTCCTGGCGCTACAAGACCATTGTAGTTATAAAGCGCCAACAACAAACCGCCATATCAAACTTTTCGATACGCGCTCTGCAGCTCTACATTACTGTCTGCGATGTTTGCCGTTGTCTTCTCCGAATAAAGTACAGTGCATTTTGTACAAGGTGCTCTTGAGTTTTGAAACTCTGTCAGGGAAAAACACAACAGTGTTTTACTAGCGACGAGGATGAGATTAGTTTGGTTGAAGATTGACCATTTACTTGTGGCTCGTTATGGCATTAACATTTTTGGCAACGCTCACGGTACAACGAGTGTTCCATTCTGGTCTTGCTTCAATAGAGTTTTTTGCAACTCTTGATTATTAAGTTTGTCCCAGGTCGTCGTTGAACGAGTCACTCTCTAATCTCCGACTAAACTGTTTTGCCATAATTCTTTAAATCCTACTTCCGCACTAGTTCTCATCTGTGACACG
>JGI24159J19872_10001946_pt1 | contig 23813 bp, 10 predicted proteins | sample Ectturendosymbi4_FD_19872 | JGI IMG/M metagenome (IMG submission 19872)
GCGAAATACTACCACCTAACGGTTGGCGCCCAGGGCCAGGCAAAGTGGTTCAAGGTGGCCAAAAAGTCCTCCACTTATGACGTCACTCACAAAAAAACGCACCCCCCAAGCAAAAATTTTTTTTTCGAGTGCAATCTACTAGACTGGCCGATCCGTTTGAGCCGCTGAACAGTTCTCTAGCGCAATGGGCGGAGGAGCTAGGGCGTTGGTAAGGCAACCGAAAACTGCTGTTTTTTTGCAAAAATCGCTGAAACCAGGCGGCTCTAAAAGTGTTGATGTGCCGAATGTAATGCACGAAATGTTTTTTCATTTTTTCCCAAGCTCTACTCAATTCAACTATTGCATGTGACCAGTTGCTACTAAGCATTGTTGACAGTCAAAGGTTCAGAATATTTGTGCTGAACTAAAATTTGTCATTCCAAGGCGTTCTACAATCAGAAAATCCCTTATTCCAGCAGTACACGATCTTCATCCTCAATAAAAATTTATGCAGCAGAGCATGTGTAATTTATATGTTGGCCGTTGATACATAAAAACTCTTGTCTGCTGTATGCAGGTACTTTGCATGAAAATGTTAAAACAGACATGTAGAAATGTGCTTGAATAAATTCATTAAACTGTCGCACATTTAATTATACTTACAGGCATGAGTAAATGGGATGCTTTCAGATAAATCCTATTCCTAAATGTAATTCACAATTAATAAAAAAACACAATTAATAAAAATATACATGACGTAGCCAGCAATAATGAGAAGGTTGTGCTACACTGAGTTATATCGCATCTTTAGAGGGTTTGAATGAACAGCTCTCTAGACCAGTCGGTGGGCGAGTTATGGCCTTCAGATAAAATGGCCAAGGTTACATGATGTAGCACTTGCTTAATTTTGAACCAGTAATGCGAGATGGTCAATCAATCAAAGGCTCTAAAGCAGAGGTCAGCAACCTTTCCCAAGTCGCAGGACAAAAACAAACTCTGCAAGGTACAATTTCGTTCCTTTTGCTGTTTATGATGTTGATCAAACTTTGATTTTCAGTTCATAACGAAAGCCCAAAATATGACACTGTACATTTATAGCACAGGGTAGTTTTTCATAAGCAGTTCCTCGGAAGTAGGCAATAAGAAAATTTGCGAGGACGGGAGATTCATAATAATACCACTAGGCGGGCAATGCAGTTACTATAATTTGGTAAAGGGGCTACGGGCCAGATGATTGTGCTTGGCAGGCTGGATCTAGCCCATGGGCTGTAGGTTGCCAACCCCTTCTCTAAAGACTGGTATTATAGCCTAGTTTCCACTAAAAACTTAGTCGAAAAATTTGCTCCTGGTGATAGCACCCAGCCAAAATTCCGCTATGAGCCACTATTTTCACGCCACTTTGCAACTCCATAACTCACCAATTGATTTTGCTAGAGAGCTGTCCATAACTTTTGAATCTGGAACCTTAGAAAGTCAATCAAAGCCTCAAAAGACTTAGATTCTAGCCTAGTTTCCAATACCAACTGCAGCGAAATAGTTCCATCTAGCAGTTTGAGCCTAGGGCCAGGTAACCTGAGCCAAAATGGCTAAAAACCTACACCACATATGATGTAACTCCCAAGAACCTAGAAACCCGAAACCAAAAAATTTGTTTGCAGTGCTGACTCGAAGACTTGCTGAGTCTTTTAAGGGTTTGAACAGCTCTCTAGCACAATCACCAGGCATGTTACGCAGTTGCTAAGACACGCTGAAAACTGGGGAATTTGCCCAACATTACCAGCAGAAAATGTGTTAAAAAAATTCAGTCTATGACCGAAAAAACAAACCCAGCCCAAAAACCCCCATTAATGTATTATTTTACTCAAGCGAATCACCATGAGCTTCAACAACTGCATTGAGGAAATAAACTGCAGATTATAAATTCGTTCGATTGATTACAATAACAATAATTGCTATGCATCATCAACATTTCCATATTCTGAAATTGGAAGGTGGGTAATTTCAACTCTCAGGAAGGGAAGTGTGCTTGTAAGACTGGGCCAAAATTCATCCAAACTTTCAAAAATACTCAAGCAAGGACAAAATACCAAACAACATTTTTGCAGCCAAACTACTTCTGAAAACAGCCAAATTTTCATAATTCGGCCATGGAAAGGCTGATTTCTCAGCCCTGGCTTTCTTTGGGTGTGGGTCGGGGCAGGTTTAAATTTTGTGGTGCAGGAACAAGTAAAGATTTAACCCATGCAGGACTCTAATACACACCACTAATAGTGTGCAAAGGCTTTCAAGTTCGTATGCGAGTAGGCTTGCATTCTGTTTTTCTTCACAAAATACATATTCACAGCTTTTGCTTTGAATGTTTATAAATTCTTACATTTCTGTGTTGTACTTTTTTTTATTGTTTTTAACAGTGACCATTATGTTTCTTGCTGCCATTTTATACATGTCGCTTTTTGGTCTTGTCTAGTTTTTTAAATGTTTGATCGAATGATATTTGGCTGAATGAGTTTTTCCTGGAACAAGGTGGTATGCACTGTCAGTATCAAACCCCAAGTGACATGTGATCAGAAAAAGGTTGGGAACCACTGAGTTAAACCAGACTTAGTAGCTTGCCTTTACAGTACTTAAAGGTGGATTGGCATGGTGGTAGGACTGAGGTGGGAAAAAAGTTGCCAAGATAAAATTTATGTATGCATGTGGTCTATGAAATATATTGAATTGGCCACAGCATGAAGATATGGGTTATGTCCTCCTGACATCTTTTGCAAAGTTGAAACTCTTCAACCACTGGGAAGTGTCAGAAATTATAAACTACCACTCTTTGCTAAGTGTATCTGAAATATTTAAAGCTATGGCTGAACAATAATTAAATCTAACAATTTTTATATACTGTTTAAAACTTGAGATCTATCACCTTGATACCCAAATTTCCAGGTGTTAATTGCGCTGCCAACCACGTTGATTTGTTCCACCAGCATTTCTCAATATTTTAACTCATTATCTGTGGTTCAGAACTTCAAAACACAAATTTTGACATGACTTTGAACTCACTCATTAGCATATAGAAATGAGTAAGTATTGTACAGACTGAGGTAAAACATGAGAGATGATGAGATGGCAGACTTAAGTTACCTTGCAGCAATATGTATACACTATCTTTCGAGCCATAAGGTGCACATATAAAATCCTTTAATTTTCTCAAAAATCAAAAATGCACCTAATATGCAGTGTGCCTAATGTATGAATCTGGTTGTGCTTTTTCACCTAGAACCGATATTATGTGGTAAACAGTGCTTTTTATTTAATTGCTAGTTACAGCGTAACTATGAGCACTGCACATGTTTGATTTTGAAGATTGCTGTTGACCACATGACAGTTTTGCCCACTGTCTTAATGGAGGCATTCGCATGCATTCAAAATCACAATGATATTTTTGTAAACTGACCATCGTGTTATGTAATAAGCATTTGCAAATGCGCAGCCCATGTGGTTCTGTGAGCACATAGCACATAACTTGATATTAAAGCACAGACCATATTACTCTACGAAGCTACTGCACACAGAGCTAAATGTATTACTTTGCTGACTACATTGGTGCACACTGAATCAAACAAGCCCACAGCGTTTAGTTTAATATATTCGTGTCTAGCAGATCAGGCAGGTATGACAGACTAAATCCCCTCATATGTAATCCACCTGACTAAACAGAATAAACTGAAAGCTGTGTGAAAGAGTTAAATACAGTTTGACTTATTGAGTTTTGCTTCATTAAGCATGCGTTATAATCCGGTGCATAAGTGGTTCTTAACCTTTTCATTGAAGGGAGCCAAATCCAGATCTACGATTTTGTGAGAGAGTCCACTAAAAAAATTTTAACGCAAGTCAACTCACACGTTTTGTTTTATTGCAGAATGAAGTCTGTTACACAAAATATTAGAAGTTTTATTCATAGGCATAGCCATGGGGGCCTATGGGGCCATTCTCCCCCCTAACTTTTAGAACATATAGTCGTTTTGTGCTTTGAGAGGCGGTATCCCAAACAAAATAGTGTTAACAGTTTGGACCCCCCAAATTTTTGGGCTGGTTACGCTACTGGTTTTATTGAAAGACTGCTGAGACCCCCAAAAGGTGCTTGGGAACTGCATTCGACTTTCAGAAAAGTGGTTTCAATTAGCTAGTGGTGCAGTATTTGAAGTGATTGTGGCTTTGTGTTTCGTGTTTCTAACACTGATTGTTGCAGGCAGTTCAGTGGTGGTGAAATTGGCTTAATCGATCCGACCTGCAGAACGATATTCAAATGGTGTTAAAACTTTCTGTTGAGTCAGTGTTTCACACATGCATTTGTTTGGATATGAGTGCGCAGTTACCGGAGTGAGCTTGTGAGTGGACGTTACATTTTTGCTATAAATTTGATCACGTTAAAGCTTTTTTGCATATTGTGTTACTTTCTGCAACAGAAGGTCTGCAACATTGTCTTTAGCAAAAGCTGTAGCCCTAATGGGATTTTTGTGCTGCCGACACTGAATTATACTTATTGATTCATCATATAACAAACCCAAAGATGCAAAAGTCAGCTTCAAGAATTAGAATCAACTGTCTATGAGTGTATGTTCGTAATAAATAACTAACCAACTTTCTGGAACAAACACAGAAAATCATGGTTAAAATCCCAGTTAGCCAGTTTTGGTATCGGCATCCTGTAATATATGCTGTAGCAATTTTATGCTCATTCAAAAAAATTAAGCTCTAGCTGTACATGTAATGCCAATCCAGGATGGCCTTCACTTTCAAACACTGATTGTTGCGGTGAGTTCGGTGGTGGCGAAATCAGTAGGACAACCGACCTGTAGAACAACCTGATCTGTAGAACGATATTCAGACGGTGCTAAAAGTTTCTGTTGATTGAGCTTTTCATGCATGCATTTTTTTATACGCGAGTGCGCAGTTACCAGAGTGAGCTTGTCAGTGGAAGCTGGTTTGGGTGTGAGTTGAGCATTTTTGAATGGCAGTACATCCCAGAATTGCATTCGGTATGCAATACCATTTCGACTGATAACCCAGTAACGCAAACACTAACCAAAGCAGTCATACAGACAAGTATTAACAACCTGAATGTATCCAAAAGCTTCAAGCTGATGCTAGAACCACCATCCACTCTTCTATCTAACGCAATGAAGTTTGCTCGCATGAACGCATGTTGTTTTAATGACGTGTTGGCCTCAATGTCCTTTGACTACATGTGCCATAATAGCAGCAATATTGGAACTAACAGCTTTCTGCCGCCATTATAAATCTACGACACACAATCAGGTTCACCAAAAAAGCCAGACCTTGTCTCAAAAAAAGCCAAAATAAACCAGATAGCAATTCTAAGACATGTAGGCTACACATAAAACATGCATAACCAAACAAAAATAGATATTAAAACTGTCAGACACATCGATAAAACGCAATTCCAATTTTTATAAGCAACTGCTTTCCTTGTAAATACACTGTGGTACTTTCTTGTTAAATACATCGAAAATTTTTAGAGCAACAGTAAAATCTTTAAATTTTCTTTGCACCCTGCATGGTCACAGACTCCTGTCAGAAGAGATTTGTAAAGAATATGCAGGTCAGACAATGTTTAGCCAGAGCCAAGCCTTTCAGACTGAAAAAAATAAAAAGCCAGATTTTGACTGGTATTTTTAATTAAAAAAAAAACAAGTGCATCAAAAAAACTGAATGTAAAAATTTGGCTTCAAAAATGCCAAATTGGCAACCCTGCACACGATCAGCGACTGCATGAGACCACCATTGTCAGTAGGAGTAACTGTTGCATCATAAGGCCAGGTATTGGACCACCGTGACTAAGTGAGGAAATTCGTACAGTGACTACAGTCCGTTTTGTGGTTTTCTTGCAATTTTTGACGTATTACTTGAGTTTACTTGAATTGCAGTTGATTAATTTCCTGCAAGTATGTACGATTTCCCAGGAAGCTCCTTCCCAATTTTCACACTTGCTGCAGCCCTGCATTTCAGTATAATTTTTTAATTCTTGATCTCTTAAAATGGTGTTCTAGATATTTGAATCATGCTTCTACATTAAGGCAGATGCTTCAGAGAGGAAAAAGCACTCAGGTATGATAAAAAACTCAATCTACTAGCCTAGAACAGTTAAACTTTTAAAAAATGGTATAGTTTCTTAACACTTTCACTGCTGGGTAGATTTACCTGTAAATCCCGTATTTTCATGCCACTTTGCAACTCCATAACTTTCCAGTCAATTGTGCTATAGAGTTGTTCATATCTTCAAAAGCCTTAGGTGTCTTGTAGTTTGCAGTCAAAAAAAGTTTTAAGTTTTTTTTTAGTGGGTGACATCGTAAGTGGGGTAGGTTTAGGCCTTTTCGGCCGAGGTTATCAGGCCCTGGGTCGCAACTGCAAGAGAAAAGTGTTTTGTCCAAGTTTTTAGAAGAAACTAGGCTAAAATATGCGTCTTTTGAGCCTTTGATTGGTTTTCTAACTTTTCTGGTTTATCAGCAACTGAAAGTAACAAGATAGTTCATTTCTACGGTATGCCAAAAGAGTCTAAGAGATTTATTAAATTCTGAACCACTTATGAGCTGTTTAAAGACAAAAAAAAATCACAAAAAAATGTGCACACTCTGTCTTTATAAATGCTGTATTTGCATACTTCATATCTGAGTTAAAGATGGACTAACTTATTTGTCATGCAGTTTCAACTTTTTTGACAAAATGTGACGTAATTTATACATTACTGCAGGTGTGGGGAACCTGCGGCCAGCAGGCCAAATGCAGCCCGCATCAGAATTTTCATTACCCGTGTTAGAGTAAAACATCGTGTCAAAACGAAGCTCCATGNTAAGCAGGTTCTNAGACAGTACGTTAGGAAAAGTAACTTTTCCTTATGGTTACATAAAGGTAGAATTTTAGGATAAAATTAAGTGATCTTACAGCTTGCCAGCGATAATATACAACTCATGCAGCCCACAATAGTAGATAGGTTCCCCACCCCTGCATTACTCCGTCAGCTATAAATGCATCTTTTTGCAGACACTATTGAGTAAATCTTCATTCTTTTTATAGAAATATAATAAGAACATTTTTGCTTTTTTTACACTCAGGCCAGGTCTGTCTGTGATTTCCGTCTTCTAGCTATCATGCACTGAAGCCAAGGTTGTTACTGATTCACACACTACACAGAAGTGCACATAGAAAACCACTATTGATAGGACTTAGATAACGGCATTGGTAAGCCTTCCTAAAAACTGTTTAAACTTCACTATAAACAGTTTTTTTAGGTGTTTTAGGGACCAGATTCGGGTCCCTACAGGTCCACACTGGGTATTTAATATTTTCCTTAAAAAAAATTGCCATAAAGGATGAATGGTTGACATGCGAAATCTGAAAAAAGGCATGGAACAAGCATACTACCTTCGCAGCATCATCTTTAGGGTCACTATCAGGCTTAGCAGGAAAATATTGATTGGAAATAAAGACACGCAGCTTCCGTTTCACTTTGACAGGGCGTTTCAAAGCTTCTTGTATATCCAACCTTTTCCTCATGATAGTTGAGTCAAGCTTCCTTTCAAATGCTAACAAGTCCATGTAAGCCTAAACAAATAAGCAGTCAAGAAAATCAAGTCTCTCTTTTGGTGACTACTTTTATTTCATTTATTTGCTGATGTTTCACTTACCTATTCGTGCAGATTTCCTTACTGAGGAAATGTCTAAACCACCTTACCTGTAATTTGCCAATAACAAAAAACAATGGGCAATGTATGTTGCCTTGCCTAACTGAAACATCTTATGTTTGTCAGAAAAGGCAAAAACTATTTCACTGCCATGTGGCGACAACCTCTTATATCAGGTGCTGTTGGCAATGAAACTTAGTTTGACATTAGCATTTCTTTACCAAATACTGTACAGCTATTAAAATGTATTAGACAAGCTCTTTCACAGAAGCCTCACATACTCAGATTTTGTCAGCTTGTCAAATAGGCTGCAGTACATGAAACACAAGCTGCAACATCTTGAAACATTTTTGTTACCATGCCTCATGGATCTGTGATTAGATAAGGTCACCAGTATTATTGTGCCATGTAGGTCAACGTGTCTAGACAGCAATTTTTGTTCTTCTGAGGACCTATAAAAAGACTGTCAAGGAAAAGTAGCTGTGGGAGCTTAATTCTCACAACTGCATGACTGCCACTGCCCAACACATTTTCTGAGCAAACCACCTGGAAATGAAAAGGTTACGCAATACTGATTTACACAAAGTTTAGTATTGCATAACATAAACTCTTTTTAGTTTACAAAAACCAGGGCTGCAGAGCCAGAGCCTGCAATGCTGCAGCTGGGCATTTTGCCTGGAGCCAGAGCTCAGATTAAAAATCAGCGCCACAGCTCATGAAAAATTTAGGCCTGCAGCTGGAGCTATGGCCATTTGAAAGGTAGCTCTGGCCCTGAGGCTCTTCCTAGATACTAGCAGTTTTGCCCGATTGACTGAAAACTGTATTTTACCTAAAACAATACTCTTTATAGCACACTAATCACGACTGGTGCATGTTACGACACTAGACTGCAACAGTGGATCTGCCAGTAGTTGATGTTTCCTTGGTTTAATCATCGTTAAGGCTGTGGCATCATAGCTGGACAAGCATAGTGTTACTTGTAGAAAAATAATGTTAACTACCACAACATCTTACTTTCTAGTCAGAATGATCAAGCCAGATATGTAGTAGTGTAGCGATCTACCAAAAAAAAACTAAGCTCTAATCAGTAGGTACATAATATTCATAGCATTTGTAGCTGTGTAATCATGCTGTTGATTCAGAATTGATAACGCTGCAGACCTAAGCGTGAAATGCACAGCATGCCATTGTGAAGTAGGATTTTTATTAGAAATCATAAGGCTTACTAGAAGTTTTACTAGATTACAATAGGAACCATTATGTTTACTAGCAGTAGCATAACATGAAAGTGATAACAAATTGACAGCAAATTAGCATTGCAGTACATTTTCAAGAGGATATAAAAAGCCATGTAAACAAATGATTTCTGGACTTTTCTTAAGTTTTTTTTATGTTTTTAGCACAGTAACCAGTCTTATTTTCTCCTAAGTTTGCAGGCTAAATTGTGCTTTACTTTGCGATTCACCACTGCTTATGAGTGCAAAAGATAAGAAAGAAATCGGAGATTTTCAGCTATTTTGAAAAAAACAAAGGTGACTTTCTTGCTAGAAGCCATACTCTTTCTTCAAACAAAGGTCTTTCAAACACATCTTGGCATTAGTGTTAATGCAAATGTGTGCACGTTAGAAAGAACGCATGAAAGGTAATCAACTATATCTTCTGCGCTCTTTGCGTGGTTTGCCTGCATAGAGCTGTTAGCTGGAATCACCAAGACTGCAACAGGCAAAGCATACAACGAGTGCAAAACACTTGGTTGTTTGGGACCTAGCTGTCTCTAAATGCTCGGACACAAATGTAATTTTCCAAACAGCTGTTTTCTTAATTCCAGTCATAAGAAATAACAAAAGATCACCAGGTATTAAGAGCAAAACCAGCAATTGCCTTTCCAGAATTTGTTTATATTACTGTTATCTTGAGTTATGTTTCTGCTAATAACTGTTCTCTGTATCATCTGAATCTGTGATTGTTGTTTTTTTGCTGATTTTTCTCATGGTAAGAGCACTGATTATAGAAATTACCAGATTAACCTACTCCACTAAGTTTGGTATATTCTTTTTAGTTTTGTGTAGTTGCATATATTTCATTATCCATTCAACTTGAGGCACATCAAGACAACTGAAAATATTAAGGTGTAAAAAATGAACAGAAGATAGAGCCTTGTCATCTAAAAAGAGAGCTCTGGAGCCAAAGCTACACTGATGAAAAACAAGAGCTCCAGACCTGGACCCTTGTTCATGAATAGAAGAGCTCTAGAGCCAGAGTAGTGTCATTTTTACGATGGCTCCATAGCCCTACCATGATTCATAGGCATAGCCAGGGGAGCCAAATGGGCCATAGCCCCCAAATTTTTAGAAAACATAGTCATTTTGTGCTTTGAAAAGTGTTTTTCCAAACAAAATAATGTTATTTGCCTAAAATCAAACATTTTGACCCCTCTAAATTTTTGGATCTCCCAAATTTTTGGGCTGGCATGATTCATGCACAATTGGCAAATGGTAGTTTTTAAAACAAAACACATAATTTCGGTCTAAACTTTGGTGCAGTTGCCAATTTCCTATACAGCAAATTTTTTCTAAGTAGTAAACAGGCCCTGCAAGGCACTGTTTGAATCTAATCAGTTGTACCAGCAAAAGGATCGAACAGCAATGCTACCTGTGATTCAGGAACAAGGTCACGGACAGCTTGTGGTAAAACTTTATCAGACAGCTTCTTTTTCTTCATCACTTGCTTGTTTCTAAGCAATGAAAATCAAGTATTGTAAAAATAAAGGAGCTGCTGAACTAATGATTTCATGTAATTGAACAAAATATAGTCAGAACAAATGTCATTGGTCATTTTACAATATCCCACTACATATAGCAAAAACTTTGTATATGGAACCAATGATTTTTCAAATAATCTAACACAATTTGTTAGTGTAACAGATTGAAGTGTCTCCTAAAAGCATTTTTCAAGCTGCATCATAATAAAACGTAGACGCAATTTTCACTGCAATGCTGAAAAAACATGACATAAGAAAGTTAACTTGAAAAAAGGCAAACCCACCGAGAGTCAGGTTGTATGCTTGATCCAGTTGCTGCAGGTGAACCTGTGTGAGATCCAGGTCTCTTTCTTGATAGATGCTCAGATCTGAAGGTGCTGTGCATTGAGGAATGCATGTAAGGAGATCTCCGTGCCACATTGTAGTTGCTAGATTGAGCTACAACACGACTTGAATCTTTGGGATTCATTTTGATACACTTACCAGTAAACAAAAAGATTTAACTAAAGTAGTTTCCAGAAAAGTTTTATTCACAGGCTTAGGCTAAAATGATGTACTTCAGTTTCAGATACAAACTTGTTTAAAGCCAATGTGAATATTAATATGATACTCAATAGTCTGGGTCAACATAAAACACAATTAAGATGTTGCGATGCATGTAATTGTTTTGAGCTATATCAAACGGTTTTAAAGAAACAACTGGTGTTACAGGCTGTTTTTTTGCAGAAATAAAAACTGTGTACCCTTTTGTTACAGCTAAAATTATTTGGTAGTGTCTATTTCACCGGCGATATTCTGGCAGCAGCAGATCGGCTAGAACTATTGTGCCGGCAGTCCAAGATTCGGTCTTGTGTCATGACGCAATACCAAGAAAAAGGTCACTTTTTCAGGAAAACGCTGTCCTGCTTGTGGTGTAACGGTTATGTGTTACGGCTGCAATGCCAATGGTTTTTGGTTAAACTCTCACCTTGCCGACTTTCGTTGTTTTTTTTTCTTTGCTTTTTTTCAAGCTCCACTTAGGTGTTATGTTTAGGGGTTAGTGTTAGATTAGAATTAGGGTTAGCGTTACCTTAATGTTAGGTTAGCTTAGCATTAGGTTAGGGTTAAGATTAGGTTGTAGGTTTATCTTTTAGTTACAATTACTTCCTTTCTACCTAACCTTTTGCTGCTGCCATCTTGGTGGCAAAATAGACAGTCAAATTAAAGGCCTTCGATAATGAAATTTGCGGCCGTCCACATGTAACTTAAAATTTAAGATTTGGGGGCTGTGCTGGCATATATTGAAGCAAAACAAACGCAAGGCAAGAAAATCAGTCGACACGATCCATAAGAATCTAGATGGTGATATCACATAGAATGAATACGGAATTTATGTTTGAATGTGTTCTGTGTTGGTTGCCACTTGGTAGTATCACATAAATATAACTCGAAATCATTGGCGGCCATACTTCATATAAATAAAAGTAATGCGGCTGGCAATAGCAAACAGAGGGGGGCAATCAGGCAATTATTAATGCCCACCCGGAAATTTTCACAAACGTATGTATTTGTTAGGTGCAGCAACAAGTTACATCATTTTGTCCCCCTCCTGGAAAATGTCAGTTGGTTGCGGCGCTGTCCCTGGGCGGTTCCCTGTAAAAGGCGGAGCTTAGTTGTGGAGGTTTCATGACGTAACCGGAGTCACTAAAACCGATATTTTGTGTTGAGCAATGAGAAGTAAACGGTTGTGAAAATAATTTTACTGCAAAAGATGATATTACACTACGGTAAAAGATGTCTATTCTGAAGTGAAGTTTGATATTTTTGGTAATCTGAGTTTCACAAAGGTTCGGTGACAAAAAAATAGGTTTCAAAATTTGTGAATATATAACATTTTTTACATCGCAAACATCCATGCATTAGATGTTTGGGGGAAGCGCATATTTATTTGCAATAATAAAATATTTTTCCTTTGCTTTTTTTTCGTTTATTCCTTTTGCAACGCAACTGTTTTCCACTCCGGTTACGTCATCAAACCTCCGCAACCAAGCTCGCCTTTTACAGGGCACCCCCCTGGGCTAAGGGAATCACTCAGAAAGAAACGGCAATGAGGCATGATGAAAGACACAACAGCACTCATCAGAGCAAGTATAAATTATGCATACAAAAAATTGTTCTATGGAAAAAAATTTATATGCAAATCCCATACGAGGAAAAACACTGATTTCTAAGGTATCTCGCCTTATTATAGGACTTCTCAAATCAAATGCAGTAAAAATGGGAGCCATTAGCAACTCACGGGCTACAAGTTTTCTTTCCACTTGTACTCTAGAAGCCATTAGATTATTATTATTTATTTGTGACAGATGCATGGTCCATATACTTCAGTAAGAACACCTGTACAGTAGGGAGGACACATGTACACTAGGGAGGACACCTGTGTAATGTAAATACCAGAAGATCACTGTCACCTAGGTAAAGTGAGCCCGACTTTTCCAGCCGCACTTTTTTCAATAAATGCGAGGTTCGGCCGTAAAGATGAAGAGCCTTAAAAACCTATTAAATGAGGTGACACGACAAAATAAACACATGCAAATGAAAGAACAAGTTCTGATCTAAAAGAAAAAAACTTGCAAATATGATGGACCAAGCTCATAAAAATTGTTCAAAATAAACCACTTTTTGAAGAGTAGTGATCATTCAACGAAGAATTAGAATACTTTCCGGGAGCGTTATGATAATAAATTTTATATTAAAATCTTTGGAATTAATCGAACTATTCATCTGTGAAAAAATCGCGGAGGTTATTTTTGTTTAAAGGGTTAATAAATACCATCATTTTACTATGATCTAATAATAAATATATTTCACATTTGAAACACGTTTCATCTGAAAACCAACGGGCTTCGTAATGATCAAACAATAGAATCATACTCATCTTTATACAGTTCCAAACTACATGTTGCTTGAGAATTGAGATTTCTACAGTCTGAAAGTTAGCATCCGAGCGGCAGGTAACATTGCATTTACCAAGAGAAACTAGAAAAAAAGATTGTTGCTAATATGATTTCAAAATATCGTAATTTTTCCTGAAACAGCTGAAGCGTGTGCTGCCCGGTTGTGTTCGCACATCTTCAGTGTGGGCTTGAACCCAGTAACCTCGATGGCGCTAATTTGGGCAGTTGTTGATGCCGTCAGGGCGCTAGGCGTTTCGGCCAAAGATAACTCTCTCACTTGCATTCGCATGGAAGTCATTTTAAGTGTCGCTTGCTTAGTTTTTCCCTTCTCCTTGCTTCGGCCGACTTTGCTTACATGTAGTGGTCGCTCTAGCGTGACTGCTACATCACATTCCTTCCTCGAAATCTTTGGATTGTCCACTCTCTTCGCTTTGAACTATCTTGCCAACTGATATCAAGGTCCGATGAAGTGCGTGTCATGCTTGATTTGTCTTCGGTATGTTGAGCCTTGCCTTCTTTTTCTCTCTTCTTTTTGTTGCTTTTTCACGCGACGCACGTTATCCACCCCAGCTCCTCACGATTTAACCCACTTAAATCCTATAAATCCTCACGATTTAAGTTTTTTTGCGCCCCTTTGTGTCTTTTGGAGGTTTCCGTTATCGGGAGCCATTGAAGCATGTGCGGCCCAGTTGTGTTCGCACACCAGGGATGTAGTCGAGACCTAAATGTCGAGACTAAGACCTGGTCAAACCTTCGAGACCGAGACCTCATCAAAAAATCCGAGACTCGAGAAATGAAAATTTGAGGATGATGCCGATATTTCCAAATTTTAAAAAAATATTGTTATGACTACGAAGTTGCAATTTTTTCACATTTCTGGCATTTATCCCACCTGCTTTGATTGTTTCTTATCTTCAAATTCAGCAGACAAAACACGTTGATTTACAAAAGCTTTACTAAGCCGTATTGTTGCAGTACTCAAAGCCTCAAGCAAATGTACTTGCGACCGAGACCATAACAAGACCTCAAACATTCGAGACTGAGACTCAGAAAATGGGGTCTCGGTCTCGAGACCAAATCTCGAGACTCCATCACTGCTTAACATGCAGAGGAGAAACCAATATTATCTGTAGTAAATGCAGTATAGGCCTACATCTTTGTCTGAACCAGTGATGGAGTCTTCCTAATGTCCGGCCGGATTGGACTCCAAAATCCTGTACACCACTGCTCTGCAGCTTTAGCTCTGTGCCCTACATTGTCTGTGTTTTATTATTGCTATGAGAAAGACTGGGTGTGGCTATTATGATGCTTTAGTGTGGGTCGAGATGCCACTTTTGATGTTATGACATCATATTTGATGTTTTCAGAAATGTTTTTGATATTTGATGCTAATGCTACAAATATTCTGTTGAAAGCGATTTCGCTATTGTAAGCATCAGTTTTTTGGTTTTTCAAGAATTTTTTCAAGATAGTTTGGTATGGTAGCCTATGGCTTATTGTTTCATATGACTCAGCCAACAAGAAGCAGATTGAGATTTGTTTGCAAGTTAGTTTGCCGCCCGCCATAAGTTCAGTCATTGAATTCGTTTCTGCCTTGTAGGATACGCTAGTTTTTTCTGTGCAAAATAGGAAAGCGTATTGTGTGGAAACAATGGTGTTTTTAACAGCTACACAAGCTTGAACGGAGATGTACTGCACAGAGAGTAGTGCCATATTCCTAGTGTTTTTCCACTAGATCTAGTGTTTTTTCATGTCATGATTAGTGTTCTAGTGTTTTTTTATAGCAGGGTCTATTTTGCCGCCAGGATGGCAGTAGCAAAAGGCTTGGTAGAAAGGAAGTAAATTTAAGTAAAAGATACACCTACAACCTAACCTTAACTGTAGCCCTAGCTAACCCTAACCTACCCCTAACCTAATGCTAAGCTAACCTATCCCAAACCTAACACTAAGCTACCCTTATCCTAACCTAACAACACTAAACCCAAAAGGTAACACATAAGTGGAGCCTGGAAAAAAGCAAAGAAAAAAAACGAACGTCGGCAAGGCGAGAGGAACCGCAAACCATTGGCATAGCAGCCGCAACACCTAACCATTACACCACGAGCAGGACACTGTTTTCTTGCCAAAGTGACCTTTCTTCTATTTGTATTGCGTCATGCCACAAGACCGAATATTCGACTGCCAGCACAATAGCTCCAGCTGATCTGTTGCTGCCAAAATATCACCGGTAAAATAAACACTACCTTTTCAGTTTTTGTTTTTTTATGGTTATCTAGTGTTTTTTATGAGTGAGCTGAAATGTAATTTATTTTATGGCACAATTTTGTGTAATTCTAACTGTAATTGAGACCTTTTGATTTAGTTCAATTGTAATTTGCTAAAAATTCTACCTAATTAAATCTAAATTACACAAGACAATATGATAATCTGTTTTGAGTTAAACCGCTACGAAAACACTTGGTCATCTGTTAAAAGTTTCAGTAACCTGTACAAACAAACACAAGCGTTGCTGCTATCACCTGTTTCCTTTGTCTCTGGTTTACAATGAGTTGTACAATGTCTATGGTTGGCATTGCAATGCATTTTTTGGGCATTTTCACTGTGTGTAAGTTTGTTTTTGTAATGTAATGTTTTTTTGTGAATCTAGTGTTTTTTTATCATGAAATCTAGTAAGCAGTGGCTATAGATACGCCTGTGGATCTTGAAATAAGAAAACTTATTAATACGCCGCCTATGACATAACAGTTTAACAGTTACGCACGACGAGAGTGCAGTAGGCTTGGTAAAAACGAAGTGAATGTAAAATATAAACCTAACCTTAACCGTCGCCCTAACCTAACCCTATTCCTAACGTAATGTTAACCTAACGCTAACTTAACACTAACCTAAGCTAAGCTAACCTAATGCTAACACTAACCCTAATTTAAGCTAAGCTAACCCTAACCTAACGGTATCCTATCCCTAACCTAGCACTAACCCGTAAGCATAAAACGTAAGCCTGACAAAAAGTAAAGAAAAAAACAAAACGAAACTTGAAAGAAAAAAACAAAACGGAAGTCGGCAAGGAAGATTCAAACCTAAAACCTTAGCTGTAGAAGTCATAGCGCCTAATCATTACACTATATGATCCACGCAGTTTGACTGACAACTGACCCTTTTATTTGAATTGCATCAGGACAGGCGTATCCCTAGTCACTTCCAATCTAGGGTTCCCTGTAAAAGGAAGAGCTCCATAAATAGCAGAGCTTCGTTGCGGAGGTTAAATGACATAACCCGAGTTGCTAAAACTGATATTTTGCATTGAGCAATGATAGCTAAACGGTAGTAAAAATAATTTTACTGAAAAAGGTGATATTACACTACGGTAAAAAAAGTCTATTTTGAAGTTGAATAATTTTTGGTCATCTGAGTTTCACAACGGTTCAGGGACAAAAAAGTAGGTTTAAACAGTTATGAATGTATATAATTTTTAAACAACGCAAACTTCCATGTGTTCCATGTTTGGGGGAAATGCACAATAAGTTGCAATTATGCAACATTTTTCCTTCATTTTCTTTTTCCTTTTTTGCTTCTGCAACGCAACTGTGTGGAGTGGGCCAAGGTGGCCTAAAATTCCTCCACTTATGACATCACTCACAAAAATCAGCACCCCCAAACCAAAAAATTTCTTTCAAGTGCAGACTAGAAGACTTGCCACATCTTTTGACACTTCGACCAGGTCTGTAACCGGTACAGGAGTGGAGTAATTCCCATGCAAAGTCATGTGCGTTTTGGTGTGTTTTTTTTCGAAAATCCCCAAAAGCAGCCGGACGCCAAGTGTTAAAGAAAAAATCGTAGCAAAATGATTGTAGCTTGATGCTGTATGTATCAACTAAACAAGTTTTTGAAACGTTTGGGGGACAGTTGCCTGGTTGTCCTCCCACTGGTGATGCTATCTGCTAGCAAGACTTGTCAGTGTCACATAGAAACAAGATCTGCAAACGTCTGGGATCTCGACCGAAGCAATCAAAAAAACCTTACTTGTCTTTGCTAATTTTTTCGTGGTGAGTGCTCATCATGCAAAAATTGGACAAGTAGACCTGTATGATGACATTACTACAGACAACTTACTAGAATTAGAACACTACACAGGCTTTAAAAATTGAGCAGATGAATTGTGAAAACTCGCCACAGCCATGGGCGTTGGCAGAAATTTTTTCAGGGGGGGCAATGTCAACATTTTGCTTATCCTTTTCACGTTGCTAAAGATGCAATGTAAATTGACGGTCTCAAAATGCTTCACCCTGGCCACACCCAGTGTTTTTAACACCTTCTGGTCCGGTAACCTTAGGCTAGAATCTAGCAGTTTGCACATGTTTTTGTGCAGGAATATATCCCCCGACAATTGCGCTAGAAAACTGTTAAAACCATTAAAAGATTCAGCAAGTCTTCACGTCTGCAATGAAAAAATTTTTTGGTTTAGGATTTTTGTGAATGACATCTTCAGTGTAGCTGTTTCAGGCCTTTACGGCCAACTTCATCTGGCCCTAGGACCAAACTGCTAGATGGTAGTATTTCACTCAAGTTTTTGTTTGAAACTAGGCTAAAATTTGAGTCTTTTGATACTTTGATTGATCAACTTAGCTGGGGTTTCTGGTTCAAAAGTTATGATCTAAAATAAACAAAGTAATTAATCCCGTAAATAGATAATGCATTCGTTTATTGCCTCAGCAGTATCATAGAGTAGTGACTATCACACATAATGCTACATTATAATGCATAAATCAACTAACAAGATGTTTTCATGTAATGTTAAGACATGTTTTCATCCATCGTGGCTGCTGCCTTCAATAATCTTACTCTAGAACATAGGTTCCCAACCTTTTTTGAGGCTGGCACCCCTTTCATAAAATAAAGTGGCGTTCGCACCCCTCATTGCAAAAAAGCGTTGAAATCACAAAAACGGTTTGATTTTTCAGCAGTTTCATTTTTAGAGTTACTATTCGTAATACAAACAGCGCCGGATATAGATGGTGTAGGGCCTGGGGCCCAGGTATGGTGGGAAGCCCCATGTGCACATACAAAATGTTTGGGTAGGGGATGATCGATGAAGTCTCGTATTTCCACATATTAACATTTATGATGTAATCTTGTGACGTTAACTCAACTGTAACAACATTTTATGATGCAACATGGTATGTGACAATGATTTGCGATTTATGAAACTGTTCCAAACCGGTCGCTAAAAGCATCGCATCTATTTTTCTAATGTTTACTTGAAAAAAGTTTTGAAAATATTTTGGAAAACGTTTCTGGGTGATGCAACGTTTTCATCATCTCTGAACGCCAATCCTTGCTCAGGAATACATTTTACGACAGAAACCAAACGTTGCAGGCAAAGACGATTTCTGATATTGTTTGCTTTGATTGACCTGACTAGCTAGTTCTGTATCAATTCTTCATAGTGATTAAGTACATCTGCGAATAAATGTAATCATGGCATCTATATGTTCCATTGAATGCTCATGGCTCCTGAGGCACTCAAGTGCGTGCTTCTAGTCAAAGCATGCTTCCACAGCGTGCTTCCAGTCGATTGGAAGCATGCTTCTCGTCGAAGGAGCCCAATGGGCCACCCTAGCTGAAACCTCTGGTTACGCCACTGATTATAGCTATGTAAAATAAGAAATGCAAAAAGGAGGATATTTTTACATTTTTGAATGTCCTCAGACATTATTTCATTTCTCATGAAAAAGTGGAATATTCTCCAAAAAGAGGACGTATTGTAGCCTGCTTAGCAATGCTACTCATATGCAACCTGAGCAAATCTGAGTAAGGCAGACGCAAAATCTACCAGTAACGAGTACAGATGTAAGCTAATGCGTTATGCGTGGCTTGACCTTGCATTCACAAGATTCAGGTATCTGACCGACTTTAAGCAAGCAACAAGTGTAATAGTTGTTTCGTCCGAATATCAAAGAATATACAAGCACAATACTTCCTTCCGGACGACTGATAATTTCATAGCGTCTTCAAACAAACTTCCCTCGCTAATAAAAATGACTAAGTGGCACGCACAAGTCGTACATATGGCTGAACACATGAACATGGTGGCGGACCCACTTTAGTGGGGGGCAATCCCTTGTGCACCCCCTAAATCTGGCGCTGAATACATACACCTACTGACAACAGAAAACACTCAGTCGTATTCAGAGGCATTCGCAAGGGGGGTTGGGGTTGAACCCCCCTTCCCTGAGCTTGATATTTTACAAAAACGTTCTTACTTGCACAAAGGAGATTAACTATTTTCGCATACTTTTACTTGTTAATGTGTCGACTTATGGAAAAAAACACGGAATGAATTTGCATGCAAATTTCAAGAAACATTGTAAATGGGCCAAAAAGTAATAATTAGGTTTCGGTGGGAATCTGCATTATCATCTGCATCTTAAAACCATCTCACCACTTTTTGCAGGCCTTTCGTCCACTGCACATGTTTGAGATTGTGTTCCACGATAGTTCACTTTATCTGAAACAATTGCATTTATTTTGTCTACTATGGCTGATTAGCGCAAGCGCTGACCGCAGTGGCTACATTACCAATTTCTGTAGCATGGTAAAACTGTTGCACGAGCTCAAAAACAGCAGTTGTTAAAACATAGAAGTATTCAGGCATTTGATGATGTCGTAGCAGGGAAAAAGGAAAACTAAAAGTTTGCTGGACTTCTATAAACAAAAAATTGGAATTTTTTTTGCGTACTTAATGCGCATTCCCAATTTTTATGTAGTTTAGCAAGATTCCATCTTGCAAACCGGGGTGTGTGCCAGCCAATCCAGCCGCACATTTTCCATGCTCAACTGCTCGTATTCGACAAGACATTAGCGCAGCCTTATTTGTGGTTGTAAATTGCTCTGACATGGTGATGAGTGTGTTTTGCTCCCCTGTTTTAACCTGCAGCCTGTTATTTTGGAGTTATGAACTGCTGTGTTATAAATACAAATCACCACCACATGCCACTGAATAAAACNCCCCCCNTGGAAATTTTCTGCTTATGCCACTGGTNGTATTGTTTCACTTTCATACCTTATTGCTGATAACAAACATACCTGGTGTCTTTTGTGTTGGTGCTTCTCTGAAATTATCCGCTCATACCCTGGCACACAACTACTCAAAGCATACACAAATCATTCGAGTGGTTCAAACAGTTTCGATAATTCTTTTTCAAATGAAATAGAGAGGAAAATCCAGATTCGCACAAATATGTTGTTGCAAAGAGCACTAGAATGGACAGGGCTTTTGGATCCTACTCAATTTCTGGAAACTTTTCATGGTGGAACACCAGAAACTTTCAAGTTCTGTAGCGTTAAATGATTGTCTCGCCATAAACATTTCAACGTCACAATGCACTTACAAGTGCATCACTGGCCGCCTTCAGCATGGTAATCGCAACGTGAAACAGAAATAGCAATGCACACATTTAGCAATCGTTATTGGTAACGTTAGCTGGTGGCTGGATGTTATTTTGAGTAATAGCACTTGGAAATATTTGTAAATTTCAGTTATTTTGAAAAAAGGTACATCTAAGAACATACGAACTCTCACCCTCAAATCACATTTCGGATCCACAAATATCTTGTTTCGGACCCCTAGGGGTCCGAGAACCCGGTTGGGAACCGCTGCTCTAGAACATCATATCTTGTGATGTCATGGATTTTGCACAACTGTAGAAATTTCTAACTTGGTGGAAGGAAGATATTGATAAATCGGTGTTTATTGTTTATCTTTTAACTTGTTTCTCTTTGATTATAGATATTTAGAAGTTGGGAAATTCACACACATATGGTTGTGCACTGCCATATTGTGGAACTAGCACAATAGAAATGAATTCTTCATGCACTGTGCAAACAGCACAAAGGCTTCGTGATGAACTACGTTATCATCTCAACATCAGTAGAATTCCAGTAAGCAAGCTTAATTGTTCTAATGATAAAAATAACAGCTAAAGCAAATGAAGTCAAAGACATAACATGGTTCTGTTATTTGCCAAACACTGCTACCAATATCAGTATATGGTGAAATATAACTGCAAAGGGGTTGCTACAAGTTAATTTGTAACCAGTAAGGAGAATGGCACTGTAAAAATGAACAAATCCTGAAGTACTGTGATATAGTGATGCAAAGCATTATTAGTCAAGTTACATTATGGAAATATGTTCTGATGTTAATGCTTTCTTTAGCATTGCATATGATGCATGCTGTACTACAGGTTAAAAATGCATAGAGGCAGTGATGGATGCTTGTGTTATCTCTAGTTTGTGTTTGTGCATTAACCAAGATAAAAGAATCTGTAGCCATCACTACTTGTTATTACCATTCACCTTGTGAATACGTAAATTAACCCAATGTTCTAGTTTGGCTTGNAAATTAATTAAGTTGGATGCTCCTATATTCGATTCCTTCAATTGTGTTGCATTTGGCCAATGTATGAGGTACCAAAAGAACATGTAAACCTGTAACTAATTTTGTAGCTAAGCTTACTGTGCTTGACTGAAAAGCAGTTCTGAAGCATCTAGGGCAGGGCCTCAAACATGCGATTGGCGAAGGTAATTTGTGCAGCCCCTGATATTTTCCAAATAATTAACATTTAAGTTATATTTACTTTATTCACCGATGTGCTCGAGGGTGAGCAAGTGACGAAGCTTCTTAGAATGTACAGATGGCTAGAGAAATGGCTTTCCTACAACTCATGATACGTTTTGCAGGATATAAGATGTGAAGCTGTTTCCAGTAAGGTTCAGTTGCTGCCATTTTTGCATCAACGTCATAATGCAGCCCTTGGGTTACTTAGTTCTCGTTTGGCCTTGGGAGCAATTTGAATTTCATACCCTTGAGCTTAGGAGTTTTGAAAAGAGTTTCATGTTTATTACAAGCCACTGAGTTTTTCCTGCATGTTATTACTATGCAGATCACAAATATGGTAGATGTAATAAAATATATTTGGGTGAAGGAAATGTCTTAGCTGGTGAAACATGTTGTGTGCCACCATGCTTTCTGTTAAAGTCGGTGAATGCATCAGTCTGGAAAATGCCAAGAACATTCACTTAACATTCACTAACTCTGTGTACATCAAGTTGTAAGAACTAGCAATGTCCTATGTACAACAAAAAAGATTGAACAAAGTTTTACTTCTTATGCAGCAAAACAAAACTGGACAATTTTGAGTAAAAACCTGCATGTCTAGGTTTCATCAAGTACAAGTGATAAAAACAGCTGGCTATTTCTCAAAGACTTCAAGAAATAGAAGCAAATATTACTTATTCCTTGGTAAAAACTGTTATGAACCTATCTAGATAATTTTGCTAAAAAATTAAAAACCTTCCAAGATAATATTAGTTGAGAAAATAGTGAACAGTTCCTGTAGTGGCAGAGTAGGTCTGGACAATCCAGGGGTGCATCTAGGGGGTCTGTTTGGCTGTCATGACAGACCCCTTTGCACTGCAGGTACTCAGCATTAAAGCTGATAAAATATTATCTCGTACACTGCCACACACACGCAGGAGCTGTTTTGTAATATTTCGCTTCATGGCAAGAGGACAATCAATCACGATCGTTTCGTTTTGCAGTTTCGGGCTAATTTTGTCTACTGTTTACACCTACTAGGTTATGACAAAATTAAGTAAGTTTAGGCTTTCTTCAGCGTAACGCCAAGTAACGTGGGATCGTTTGCACTGAAACTATATTTTTATAAGCAACTTCTCATATTGAAAGGCGCAACAGCTAGCCTCGGAAATTGTGGCCGCGTTATCTGAACAAAATATCAGTCAAGCGTCGTATTTCGAAAATAGCCTTTTAAGAATTCAGCAGTTGACGATGTTGTTTGCTACGCAAGAAGTCCTATATTGATTTCGAGTAATTCACTTTTACATTGCGATGCCAAGTAAGCAGAGCAATTGCAATTCAATCATTCTTCTCGGCAGTGATTTTGCAAGTATTTCATAACAGCGCGCTCCACAGACGCAGTTGTGCAGCTGGTTGTCAGCATCGATTTTATAAGTGTATGTACGTTTGGATAAACAGCTCATTGCTGTACGATTGACATTGGCAGAATGTTCGACAAGCTAAGTATCTTTTCAGCACCACATTCATAGGAACAAACAACGATTGTGATGTAATAAATGCGCTGTGCCCGAAACCAGTGATAACGTGGAAATTTTTTCTTATGTGTTTTAACAATGAGATCAATACCACTTACAAATACAACCAGACCTGTTTGTCCGAACTCCGATCAACCAGAATCCCTGCTATCCGAAACAAATTGCTAGGAACAGATTTCTCCCAACGCGTTTCACCCCTTTAATCCGGAAACCTCGCTGTCCGACACCAACTCGGAAATTTAGGAACGGATATGCCATATCAATAGAAAAAAACGCTAAACCGGATTACGCCAACTGTTACTTAGTAGTTTA
>JGI24159J19872_10001947_pt1 | contig 23810 bp, 11 predicted proteins | sample Ectturendosymbi4_FD_19872 | JGI IMG/M metagenome (IMG submission 19872)
TCTACTTGCAATTGTAACCTACAATCTGAGCTCAAAGTTACCCACGAAAATGCACCAACTGCACTACCCCGCTTCAAGAACGTCATTTTCCGGCACCGTTACGTCATGCAGAAAAACAGCAGTTGTATTGAAACTGAGAAAAGTTATCTTTGCAAAGTTCTTCACTTCTACCGCCAAAACTTGTTGATTGGCCCACCTAATGACTGGGCTACAGCTTATGGCAGTTATTGAAAATATCCCACCCAACATTAAAAAATAGCATGAGATTTGCCAACAAATGATTTTTTTATAATTTTGGCGACGGCAATTAGCGGCATGCCGGCGCCTGAAATATGCTTCTTACTGGAGGAGTTTAGGCTAGCGGTCTTACCCAATGAGTCACTCAGTGTCTGTGAATTGGACGCACAACCTTCCACTTCAGAGGCGGACACTCTATCACTGGGTTATCGCCGCCCCAGCGAAATCTTCGTCGCCAATGCCTAGGTGTCAGGAGAATGCTATGTGCAGTTGGGGCGTTACTGAGAAACCAAAAATACGAGAAAGGATTAAGCTAGCCTTGACTATTTACCGTGATTTCATGCAAAATTTTTATCAGATTTTGAGAGGGCAATATAAACCGAAAACAACTGGAGTCCTAACGTTTTTAGGCTGCGGTCGAATGACATCTCTTTCCTTTGTGCAAAGGACTTTTGACTGCGATGGCTGTAATGGCTTTGTCTGTCGAGGAAGGTGCAGGGACTGGAGCACAATTGGCCCCAAGTAAGCATGCCCGTAAATAAGGGGCGCAGGATAATTTTTTGCCGCCTTGGAAAAATGTTTTGGATGTAGTTTAAAACTATTGAACATAGTTTAAAAAATTTAGGCCCCTCTCAGGAAACTCTTCGCCCCTCAAGCATTTTATCAATTCACTCACTCCAAAGCCACATGTCGTGCTCTTTTAGGCTAGCCTACCAGTCTAGAGCTTGTAAACATGAAAATTGAAAAGCGGTAGAAAATGTATTTAAAATAATAAAGAAAAACGAGAACTTTTAAACTGCTTTCAAATATTAATTTTTGGTCGACGAAGTGCCGCCCGGGCCCCGTGGCCCCCAGGGCTCCCCTTTGCTAAGCCACTGTTCACAAGTGCCATGCCGCCATCCCATCATAGAAAAATGAAAACAGTGAAAACTTGATCAATGTCTTTTCTTATTCACAGCTGCAGCACAAACTACTGTATGTGGCCTTATCAGTCATTATTGCGTCACATTGCCTATCCACTCACACGCAGAAGCCACAATCAGGGCTCCCATTGTTGTTTTTTTTTTCACCCAGATCAGTTTTTTTTAGTCCATCTGGGTGGCTAGGTCTTATTATGAAAATCCCGTCAAACCTGGGTATTTTTGAAGATAAAATTTTGGCAATTGGTAAATTTAATAGCATAATAAACATATCTTCCGGCTTTTGCGATGTGAATGTTCGCATGCGATCATCAGGTGAAAGAAGTACTTAATCGGTGAAACAAAACATCTTCAGTCGGTTTCACACCCTCAAACCCCTATCAATATCATTATCAAATACTGTAGGTTGCGTACCATCCAGTACAGGCAGCCATGCAGTTGCGCGTACAGCACAAGTATTATGAATGAATAACAAACCGTTGCATACGTGAAAGATTTACATTTGAGTGAGCGGTTGTCATCCCAGACGCCAGCTGAAGAATTTGGTTAAACAATGTTTCACGACAAAATGTTCAAATTATTTGATCGCCCTATTCATGCAAATTAAAAAAACAATTTGCTTTTTTAAAAAAACAGGTTTTTTTTATTCCTTTGCAGCTCAAGATCTCACAAGATCAAAGTTCAATAGCAAATGTGGGCCTACATTTTCCCCATCTTGTGCCTGAAGATGAGCTGGAGGCTAGGTTATTTTCGGTCATTTTCTGTCATAGACTACAATTTTTTGTAGACATTTTATATGTCTTGTAGACATTTTATATTTTATACATTTTATATGACAAAAAAAATTAAGTCAATTCGGTCATAACGTCCGAAAATATAAACTAGTGAGTGCTGTTGCGGAAACTTTTGATACTAATATCAGACAAATGACCAAAATATCTCAGTAAAGACAACAAGCTGGAGTTTATATTAATAGACAATAGTTTAAACACGTGTCCTTGTCCAATAAATCTATAGGCCTATATCCCTGATATCATCTACCTAACATGCATCAAACATGGCTTAAATAACTAGAAGTTTGGAATACTTCATGATTTAATGGCCTGATTTGCGGCTTGCCGCATTTTACTGCATCACTAGAAGGAATATTTTTGTTGATCATGTTAAAACAAAAACAAACTCGCTGAAACCAAGACTGAGGTAAAAGCAAAACAAGCCTTGTTAAGAAGCCTGCAGCAAAACGACTACTGTACATCTAAGCCTGAAAAGTGAGAGATCTCAATAACGGAGTAGCCTATGTAATGAGCATTATTCGTTTTATAAAATGTCTTGAAAAACAGAGAAAGTGATCTGAATATTGATGTTAACGCTGTAGACAAAAATTTAGAAGAGGAACTATAAGAAAATCTGTATTTTAATCACCGTTTTACGTCATGTTTGCATTCATATGTTTTTTTACATTTATGTTTTTCTTGGTAGACGAAACGATTTTTTTTCATGAACAATCTGTTTTTTTTAGAAATGACAGAATGAGAGCCCTGGCCACAGTGGTCATCTTACGACATTCAGCCAGCTCTGTTGTTTAGGGCAGGGATGAGCAACGCATGCAGCACTGCCGGGCCAAATGCACATAACCAGATTGGTCCACGGCCCACAGTTGCATGTGTCAAGCTCTGCGTGTTTGACAATGGGATGACCACTCACGGAAGATACAACCAATGCCGGATTTTTAGGCTACTAAAGCTATGGTCTTAGGCTCTGTAGAATTTGGCCCTCAATTTTCTTTTTGGAACTAGTCTTTGGTGTCACAGCCACATTGCTGCAGCGCCCTGAGCCAACTAAAGAGGGAGGTATAAAAGCAATTGGAATTCAACTCGACCAGATTCACTCAGCTATCGCTGTAACCACTTCAACGTTATATGTGGCGTAATCACCACGCCACATTAGCCACGCAGGCGAATTGTATAGCGCGAAACGAGCCAATCTTGGCGTACAAGTCTTTGCCATTTTCGTGCTTATGACCATGAGAATGAATCCACATCTGGGTATGAATTGAAATTGGATTAAAGTTGCTTTGATTTGAGCAAATGTAATTCTAATTCTAATTTTATTTCAATTTATGTTTTTCGCAAATCTGCTAATTTTAATTCTAATCTAATTTGTGACATCTGGGTTAGATATATGACCGAACTGACGTAGTTGTGATCTCTCAATTCGGAGAAGTGGTTCTACATTCGGGGCTCTGCTAACTTCACAGCTGTGCACTTTGTTGCGAAGTGTCACACCAGGGCCGTAACGAGGGGGGCACAATGTCCTAGGCGCCGAATCACTGGGCGCCGCCGAAAAGTCGCAAGTTTTTTCTTCAATACAGTACATTTCGTCCCAAAAGACCTTAGGTTTGAACATGAGGGCGCCAAGTTTATTTCTTGCCCCAGACGCCATCTAACCTCGATAAGCCCGTGTCACACCGTGGACTCTTCGCAAAAATCCCATCTCTGGCACTTGCACCTGAGTTAATATTCTTTCGGTCATATCCCAAAATTCAGGACCATATGTAAGGATCGGAACAAAGACCGATTTGAAAACTGACAGCTTTGTGGTGTTTGAAAGCTCCCGTTTTGTTAGCACAGAGCGATAGAGCTCACGCAGAACTGTGTCAGCTTTACCAGACCGTGCATCAGTCTCCTAGCTCCACCTTCCATCACTTCCAAATACCACTCCTAGGTGGCAGGTGCTTGAACTTCACCTCCTGCAGTGTATTGCCGCTCACTTGCAGCATAGGCAACACTGCCTTGGGTTGAAGAGAGACATAATACCTCGGTATTTTCAGTGTTAATTTTCATTCCGGCTCGGTCGCACGCAGCTGAAAACCGATCGAGTGCATGCTGAAGACTCTGTTGAGAAGACGCTATCAGTACCAAATCGTCTCAAAAAATAAGCGGTTGATCCTGCAACTCCCAACTGTGACACCCTCATCTACTCGGCTGTAACTGTCTATCCAATTCATGTAGACCAGGCCTGCACAACACACGGCATGCGAAAGCTTTTCTTGCGGCCCGCGAGAGCTTTCGAAAATATTGCAAAAGCTCGACCTCGAATAAGTAATTGCTGTGCCAGAATTTCTCCCATACTACAAGGAAATCTTCACATCGAAATGAAATAGACATTTGCAGCCCGCGGCAGATGTTGATAATTTGGCCTTTCGAGCTTTCTGAATTATGCAGACCTGATGTAGACTATGAAAAACAGCGGTGACAGCACTCACCCATATCGGAGTCCACCAGCAGCAACGGTGAATGGTCGTGATTTAACTCTCCTAACACGAACACAAACTTCTGATCAGCAATTGGAATTCAAATCGACCAGATTCGGACACAAACTTGTGATCAGGAATACAGTGACTTGACGGCCAGTAACAAGTGGCCGTCAACACTGTACTCCCGCAACACTCCACAAAGCTTTTCAAGAGGAAACCGGTCGTATGTTTTCTCGAGTTCGACAAAGCATGTGCAAACGTCTTTGGTGAACTTCCAAGATTGATCAAAAATTTGCTAGAGAGTGAAATTTGGTCTGTAGGGCTAGGGCCGGGACGAAAACCGCACTGGGTATCATTCAGCATTGAATCAATTATTTCGCGGCATCGTTTTTCAAGGCACTTGGCAATGTAAACGTTCATTATTTGAAAATTCCCAAAACGCATCGCTGGCCGCATGCGGCCCGCGTGTTTGAGACCCTTGATCTAGATCTACCATCCACCGTTATAGGAAGTTTACATGAAACCTTCATGTTGACCTTAGGTTACGTGATATTGGAAAATGTTGGTGAAACACTGCTTCTTGTCAACGTGAAGTGCTGGATGCGACCAGTGGTGCCACTCCTAGTGTTTTTCCGCTAGATCAGTAGATCTAGTGTTTTTTAATTTCATCCAGCCTAGTGTTTTTTTTATGAGTGAGCTGAATGTAATTAATTGCACAATTTTGTGTAGTTGTAACTGTAATTGAGACCTTTTGATTAGTGCAATTCTACCTCTAATTTAATCTTAAATTACACAAGACAAAATCGTATGGTTTGAGTTAAAACCGCTGTGGAGTCATTTGGTCATCTGTTAAAAGTTTCAGTCACCTGTACAAACAAACACAAGCATTGCTGCTATATTGCCCGTTTTCTTTGTTGCTGGTCTACAATGAGTTACACAAGTGAGAGTGACTGTAGTGTCTATGGTTGTCATTGCAACGCATTTTATCTGGGCATTTTCACTGTGTTTAAGTTTGCTTTTGTAATCTAGCGTTTTTTTGTGGATCTAGTGTTTTTTTATCATGAAAACTTAATCTAGTGCTTTTCCGTAACAACAGAATGGCAACACTGGATGGATGCGACCTGCTGTGCCCTTGTTTGTGCCATAGTACCTGTTAATGGTGTACCCATCTACCTTTTCTTGCATTTTAATGTGTCTACCTTGTTAGATCCTTCTGTAGGCCTAGGCAGTTTTACCTCAGAAGACAAAGTATAGAGCACTCGGTTTCTTTAATCTGATTTCCGGTCTTCTTTTTGGAATGTTTTTAAATTTGAATCTTTGGAGAATCTATTTCACTTTTTGGTAATTAACAAACAGTACTGTATTTACACCATCATGATCATGTCTTTTGATTTGTTAACCTCAGCACATATATATTTTCATTCCAACCACTTTCTTGATTGATTGATATGTTGTTTCATATGACTCAGCTAATATGAGGAAACATTGCAGAATAAATGAATGTGAACACACAATGCCATGGCAAAAGACTTATGTATTAATGTAATAAGTTATTACAGTAATGGTGTCTTTATGATGTAATAGGCCTACAGCATGATGGATGCTTTCAAACTGCATCTCGACTTTTTTTTCACTGTACTGTTGTTGTACTAGACTTATTTCATTTGTATTCCTGATGAAAGGATGGCTAATGACTAAGCTGAATTGAAATNTTGAATGAAATAATGTATTTTTAATATTTGTGGCTATGTTGCTCACAATAGAGAGTGGCAAAAGAACTGATCAATTCAAAGTAAACAAACATTGTCACTGTGTGACATAAGATTGCTGACAGACCACAAGGTGAGGTCATCTCGTCAACCAAACATATTTGGAACGTATTGACAAGTTTCAGAAAACAACAGTTGAAAATGAAATAAGCACAGTTAAAAAAATAAAGATTTACTAGTTACTTGATGCCAATCAAAGAAAAAATAGCAGAATCTTTCAATTTAGTTTTTCTCATTTTTGTTAAATTGAATTCATGAATTATTATATAGTATGAACAATCAGTAAAATGTGTACACAATGAACCATGACGAATAACATGAATGAACAAAATAACATTGCATAAAATATAAAAAAGAATACCAGCGTGGTTTGGTACGCAATGAAATAACTAGTACTGGTAGGACATACGCATTGCTTTTTCATGATTTGTGTGGGTAAACATTTTTTATTTTTTCTTTGCTATGTTTTTGTTTCGTAATATGGATGCTGCATTGATTGCTTTCTGCCTCATAACCTTTATTGTCACTTCACTCATTTACTCCTAGACTAGGGTTTGTCAAACAAGGCCCTCAGCCTTCTTTGGGAGCCACAGACGGAGTGGTTTCCTGGTGCCACCAGCAGAGGCTTTCACTGGGTAGATTTGCCGTGCATTGCATTTAGCCCAAGTGTCATGATATACAGCACTAAGTATTTGTCAGTTAAACTTAGAAGGGAGCCACGACTCAATGAAAGTTTGAGAAGCACTGTCCTAGGCTGTCTGCATGCATACCTCAACTCTTTACCCACTGCATGCCCATCATCATCTGTGTGATGTACCATATTTTTTGGACCATAGGCACACTTAAAATTCTTTAATTTTATCAAAAATGAAAAGTGCAGCTTATAATGCAGTGTACCTAAATGTATTAATCTGGTTGTGTTTTCTCATGTAGAATCAATTATATGTGGTAAACAATGGTATTTATTTATTTGCTAGTTACAGTTTGTTTGCAAACAGGCTATTGTGTTACGTAATAAACTAACAACTATTGTATGTGGTTCCGAGAGTAGCTGTGGCACATACCATAAAGTCAAAGTGTATTAATTTGCGAGGCTTCTGACTACATTGGCGCACACTGAATCAAACGCATGTACAACTTTTATTTTATTCTATTCATGTCTAGCAGATCAGGCATGTCTGACAGATTAAACCCCCTCGTACGTAATGACAGATGAAACTCCCACTGGCGACTTGAGCACTTGGGATTTATTGCAAAAGAGTTGAATACAGTTTGACTCAGCTACATTTTACTCCATTTAATGTGCCTTATAATCCGGTGTGTCTTATAATATGTATGAAAAAAGAACAGCTAGCATTCAATTTTTGATACTGCACCTGATAATCTGGTACAGTTTTTATGGCCTGAAAAACATGGTAAATGGTTGTCATGTACATAACTTAACATTTGTGTACCCTTACCTTTCATTGCTTTCTGGTTGTCTTTCTTAGTTTGTCATGTCCTGATCTGCAGTGAGTCTTGGGTTGCATTGATCTTGTCTTTTTCATGGTGTTTGTAGATCTACAAAATTGACAAGTCATAAGACTATGATATACTACATAGGATGTGTGATCCTCATATCAAATTGTAACTTCTGTCAAACTTGTGGGCTGAAATTTGGAGAAATGTGGCCTGTGTGGGTTGTACCTGAATATCTTGGAGGACCTCTCCAGCTGTGCTTTGGTTCTTAGAGTCTCATACTGAATTCTGTCTCATTGATGTATATCCACCCAGTTTGCATATGAGACTGTGATCCATAGAATTTTTTTATCCAATGTACCATAAGCATGTGTACCATTCCAACCATATCTTCTGCAAGTGGCATCCTTAAATTTTTATTTGTTTAGGTCATACATACCTACAGGTAGTATGTTTTTATTTGGTTTATAAGCAATTCATCACAGCGTCTGTAAAATATTGTTTTATTGAGTTGTTTCATTTTGCTTTTTATGGTAATTAGCATGTTGATGATCCATGGTATTGTCAGTTCTTGGTTTAAGATTTGGTCCATAAGCTTTGCAGTGGTAAGAACTAGATTCTACATGTTTTGTTGCAGTTTCTTCTGAATTGTCAGAGGTAGCCTGCCATGCATAAAGGAGAGAGCTAACAGTTGTCTTTCATCATTGCTTATTCGAGATCTTGCAAGAGCAAGAATGAGCTCATTTCTGATAACAAATTCTAGTTGCTTGAATATCTTTTTTAAGTAGCAAGTCCATCACATGTCCTAAACTATAAACTAACCTTGTTTCCAGACAAACTCCATTTCTCACTTAAATGTTGACCTCACACAACTTAAACTAATCCTTTTCTAGATTCCATGGCAGTTGTTGATGAGATTTTGTGAGTGATTACAGAGTATGAAGGCGTGACATGAGTGGTGGCATGTGAAGTGTGATGTCTTCTTGGCATGAAGAGACTGGCTTGTGGCTTGTTGACTGAGTGGTAGGTGTGAGGTTGTGTATTACTGAAAGCTTCTGGAATCCCAACATCAAGAATTACCTTAATGTGAAAAAATAAATTAAAAAATGTTTGAATAAGCTGGAAGTAACTGAAAAGTGATGATTTATTTAGTCATCATCACTGCTTTGCATGAAAATTTCAATCCTAACATGATCACCTCATCTGCCATAAACTTCCTGTTTTTTAGTGCGCAAATTCTAAAGATTTTTCTTCAAGCATGATAATTATGTGGACAAACTCTTTTGTATCATGGTGTAAAAATGTTTAAAATTGCCTTATGTGTGCGGCATGCGCTTGCTGCCATGGATCTAAAACTGATCCTTAACTTGATTTTTATGTAACTTTAATAAGCCAAAAAGAAAATATAAGTACTCGTATCTTCTCAGGCCTTCATTTTTAATCTCATGATGGGTAAGCTTGTTGTCCTTGTTAGCTGTTTTTATGACTCATGGACACATTGCTGGACCATTGTTGTTCTTCATGCATTTGGTTTACACCACAAACAACATTTGCTTTTCAACCCTTAATGGAATTTGGCATAGTAAGGTCATTGCTTCATGGGCCATTGCTTAGAACTTTATATCATTTCAATGTGCCTTCATGGGCTATAGCTTATAACCATGTGGGTCAAAAATGGCTTGCAGTTTGCCCATCACTGCTCCACTTAGTGTTCACCTAACAACAACCTAAATAATTATTTGATCTCTGAATGAACTTAAGCACTAACATAATTTTAAGACTTTGTAAATTGGTGATCCTCATTAGCGTCATTGCTGAATTTACTGAAAAAAATGGAGGATGCCTACAGGTGTCAAAATCATAATTGCCTCATACTAGTGTCACTTATATCAGTCAACATTAAGGCAAGAATAGCGCAGCATGGCAGTAGTATACAACCAACATCATAATCAAGTTTGGTTTCACACCTATGTATGAGTTTAACAAAGACTTTTCCAGCAAGCCACCCACCCAGCAACTTTTCTTAACTGGTTAATAATTCAAAATTTTCATGTTTCGGTCATAGGCCATTCTAACAATTTGGTGGTTTTTGCAAAAAGTTTGTGTTTTGTATCCCTTTTGACAGCATTACTGTGGTTTGATGTTTCTTAAAATTGAGGAAAGACAGCTTCACTTGTTCTGCCTAAAGCAGGGGTGGCTAAATTTCTTGACCCAGGGACTAAATTCACGACTGCTTGGCCACTGGAGGGTCGGATACAGTGTGATTTACATGACAGGCAGCACCCGATGCTGTTACATCACTGTCCATAGTTGGAAACGTGGTGCTTGAAAAAAATGTGTAAGGTATTTGGTAGGCCAGATTAAATTGGTTGGCAAGCTGGATGCAGCCCACACCCCATGGGTCGTACTTTGGCCACCCCTGGCCTGGAGCTAACTCGAAATACCACATAACAAAAGTAAACCTGATGCAAATGCAACAAAGAGACTTAACCAGATCTGTTGGCATTTTTTCAAAATGGTTGACTTACAGAGATAAAAGTAAATAGGAAAAGTCAGCCATGCTTTCGCATAGCAGTGCAGCAAAAAGTTCAGCGAACATTTGTTTGACATTTCAATTCTGTTTTATGCTTATAATTTGCATGTGCTTACCAACACAGAACTATAATTTTATTGAGTAACTAGTAGAGAGTTTTTTCATATGAGTTTGAAAGATGTAAAGTGATGATTGCTAAGACTTTAGTCTTCAACCATGCTTTCATGTGTCAGTGTGGCAAAACATTAGGTGATTAATATTATGGTCTAGCTAGATTCTAGAGCAGGGGTCACCAACCTTTTTGAAACTGCGAGCTACTTCTTGGCTACCGATTAATGCGAAGGGCTACTAGTTTGATACACACTTCTGAAATAAACATTTTGCTCAATTTACCTTCAATAATTTTGGTATTGATATTCGTTGATATAAAGGCATTGACCGTGCTGATGTTATTTTTAGAACAGGCCTGCGGGCGGCCTACATGGTCCTTGCGGGCGACCTGGTACCAACGGGCACGATGTTGGTGACCCCTGCTCAGGAGCTTCAATTCAGTTTGAGGGAACCACTGCTGCAAAATCTGAAAGCATTTGCAAACTTGGTTGCAGCAGTGTCATGGTACATCAAATCTTAATTGCCCTTTGCTACTGCAATCAACATGTGAAACTGCCCAATAACCAATGTGTAGTTTCACAATATTGATTACTAATAATCTTGATACCATACCCAATAATCTTCATTGTTCCCTATAATCTTAATTGCCCCAATACCTAATAATCCTAATTGTTCTTTGCCACTGCAATCAACATTGTGAAACTGCCCAATACCCAATGTATTTTTTCTCTGAAATCATTTGGTATTGGAAGTATTAACATTATCAATAATTAATTAACACTTTGGCATCCGGCCGACCTGGTCGAAGTGTCAAAAGACGTGGCAAGTCTTCTAGTCTGCACTCCAAAAAATATTTTTGGTTAGGGGTGCAGATTTTTTGTAAGCATAATATACATCCAAGTATCAGGAATTCTGTATCTGTTTTCAGTCACAACAAAAAAATAAAATGTTACAGTGTTCATTTCTATATATACAGTACTTGAACTATGCCATTACCCACTGTATGTAGCATGTGGTTTGGACCTTTCAAAGTTACTAAAATTTACTGTAAATCTATCAAGATGCCAGGAAATGCTTGATCTGTTTTAAGCTAGATAGGATCACTACTATTTTTCAGGTTATACAAGTTTGGGCATCCCATAACATTTATTATAGTAAAACAATCATCATATCATGGTATAAACCTTGAAACTTTTGCTAGCAAAGTTTACTTAATCAGAAAGCATGTAGCATATACTGTTGTGTGCTCGACTTCACTCCATGGCCAGTGTCTTACTGTAGGTTTCTCGTTTGGGACTTAGACATAGATTTATCTTTCAAATTTCGTAGTAATTATTTCAAGTAGAAATACCTTCAGCAGTGAAACAAAGAAGTCTAGAAACATTGTTTTGGGTGAAATTTAGTAAGAGCTTGTTGAAGTATTAATCATGAAGATATAATCTTTGACCTGTAAAGAATAAGTGGTAGTTGAAATCTTAAAAACAACATGAAAAAGATTTATCAACAATAAATGATGTGGGCAAAATTTATGCATACTTCGATAGATCAAAAATACCAGTAGATGTATGTGAAATGCGTGAATAAATCATTTTTTGTTTATTTAATAGAACTAAATTGCATAGGCTGATTCATGTTATAGTAAATTATGACAGAACAGGCGCAACTGTCAGGTCAAAGGCTACAGTTGTCAGTAGGTTAATAAACTTAAAAACAATACCGAGAACATACCTGTTCAAGATGCCATCCTTAGGTTTTTACCCCAGTGGTAAAACATTGGCAGAACATTTCCTTCTTGCCTTGACTTTAGACATATTGTTTTGAAACTGGCTTTGATCCTTTAATATAAGTGCATGCCAACTCAATGGCACATTAGGTAGAGTATATGCCGCTCAATTTACTAGACTGGTTTTGACTTATGGTCAGATCAAAGAAACAATACTTGTAGAGTTGTAATCTTTCCTCCCTTGTATTTGATATTCATGGGGGTGGGTACTAAGGAAAGATCTACACATTGTGCTGCTTTGATTTGTTGCCACTGCAGCATTCTATCCGTACGGCATCAAGTAAACACAGATGGATGTCAACAAAACCACTTGTGACACTCCAAGGGGGTAGAAAGCCACTATAATGAAATTTCTAATCAAGTATAAGAGATTGCTTTTTTACATTGTGATGAGTACTAGCATTGATATTGTTAAAGATAAGGTCAATATGACTAATACTAACTGTATTGGTAAGAATAGTGATTCAGGTCTAGTTCCATTTGTAACAGTGGAATGTATCTTGTACTGAAAATTACGTGCAAAAATTGAAAATGATATTTTTTTGGCAACTTGTGCAACTGTTATTGTTTTTATTTCTGTTTACTTGGTTATGTGACTTGTTGATGCAAGTTTTTAGTTGACCTTGTTTTTGTCTATATACTGCTGTAAACATGCATTTTAAAAAACTGTTGACATTAGAGCTCGACTGATAAGTGTTTTTTGGGCCGATACCGATGTTTTTCATTGCTGATATCCAATTCTGATACCGATATTTTTCTATTACTCAAGCAGTATCTATTTTGCCTCAGAGCAAAATAAACACTCCTGGAGCTATTTTGCCTTCAGCCAAACATTTTCAAACTACAGCTGAAAGGCATTACAGTGCATTCTTTTCTTCAGGCCACATAAACAAAGAACATAATTTCTTAAGTTACAATTATTTTATGAGGCAAAATATACACTCCTGAAGCTATTTTGCCACCAGGCGAACATGATTGGCTGAACTGGTCACATGACAAGTTTGGACAGCATGGCTGTCTCAGTTGACTGTGACATCTGTAAATGGGTCAGTCTGATGCACAAGTAATGTTATGCTTTCAGTGCTGGCAAGCTGTTAACAGCTTCTTGCTTGCATTGTGTGAACTGTAGGCTAAACGTTAGCTCTTGTTCCTTTACGTATTGTTCTTTTCACGTGACCAATGACCATTTCAACCAGCTGTGTTTGACTAAAGGTCTCTAATAGGGATGGTTTCATCCGTCGTGCTTACTGCAGTCCATAGCAATTTCTAGGACTCACAGTAGTCTAAATCTAAATCAAAAAATGCACAAACAGACAAACATGTGTTGCGTTTAAGGGGGCCTATTCCCTGTGTAGACATCTGTGCCTACGCTCAGATGTCATAAGTAAAAAACAATCTATGATGCATTAAAGCCATCACTTCACTGTCATGAAGAACTGTACAACATCAAATTCTGCGCAAACCTGGGTCTTGCTCGCTGTGACATAGGCACTTTTTTGATGCACACTGAACGCAAGACTGTCTAGTCGAGAGACTTTGATAAACCAGCCAACCAACACAACTGCACGTCACCTAGTTTGTTTTGTTCGCAGACAGTCATCTGCTTACTGCTTCAAAACTTATGAGCGAATGTTACGTCATAGAGCATTGTGTTAGGACTGTTACGCAGTGGTCTGATTTATGCATGGAGGGCTGTGCGCTAGGAACAGGACAGAGCATAAGTGTTAATCAAGCAGGATCAGAGACGAAGTGGCAACTTGAGTTTCTGAACACTCCATGGAGAGCAACAGTGTAACACTTTTATGAGCAAATATTGGGGAATGTTGCCGATACGATACATCGGCAACATCATATCAGCCGATATATATCGGTGTGCCGATACATCGGTCAAACGTGTTTGTTAGGTGCTGTTTCTTATCATTGAATCAGTGTGACATATTCTGTACTATGCTCAATTAGGCTATATGGTATCAAACTCAATGTGTGTGGGACAGTGCTTGACCTTGAAATTTGTGTACTTTAGCAAAGGTGGTTGTTCTTGTTTGCAAAATTTTTAATGGGTAAACTCGCAATGTGGCATAGTATTAGACTTACATGAATGATTGATTTCTACCAAAAACAACTTAACATCTTTGGTACTGGGTTGTTTAGCTGTGCGAAATGTTCCCTACTGGCATGTTTTGGCAGTTGTCATGGAAGTTNAAAAGTTTGCCTAGTGGCCTTGTCACCTTGTGACATGTGAATGCAGTTCATTTAGTACAATTTTCATTGCTTGCAAATTTTGAAACCTACCAANGGTTTTGATGATGCTGTAGTTAAAATGATTTTTCTTGCTTGTGAAAATCATTCTACCAATGCTCTCATTGTAGCACATTTTCATGCAATGTTTTTCATGGTAATTTCTTGCCTAACAATGATCTGAACGATGCTTTGTTTCATCTGTTCAGAAGCACAAAGTTGAAAAAGTAAAACTATTTTTGGAAAGAACTTCACAATGGGGATTTTGTCAATCTTTGTCTTGTCTTGACTTACGTTTGCGAACAAGTTTTTTTTCTGGCATGAGCATTGTAAAAACATACAGCAGAACAGATTGAATAACTTCAGTTTTGTTTGCAAACCGTGTTTGCAATTAATGACTACTTCAAACTTTACAAACATTGAGAAGTTTTCAGAGTTCAGGAACAAAAGTCTTGATAGTACAAACTCCATGTACAATGCAATGAAGTAATTTTTGATAGAATACTTAGCCAAAATTTTTTTTTTCCATTTTAGGTCACTAAATTAGCAGAACCAACACATTTCTGAGGCTATCACTGATGTTCTTAGCACTTTCGTTACAAGGTGGTTTACCACCACACTATCCACTGTAACCACATGGTTTTGGTAGGAAATTCAAATCCCACAAGGTAGATACTGCTAGGCGTTTTCAAACTTTAGGCTAAAATGATAAACCTGGCTAATGTTTTGTTGCCTTTGTACGAATTGATTGCCAACATGTCAAAACAGTTTAGGCTACATACCACTGAAACAAGCCTGGGCTTACCAGATACACTTTTTTTGCAAAAGTTTCACTTTTTGAAACATAAAAGTACCCAAGTCTGGCATTAAGCAGTTGAACTCTGTCAACATGCCTAGATTTAGTTACAGAAACATTACTAATGCATTATTTCATGCTTTCCTAGCATTTGGCCGCATATCAAAGCACTACCATTCAGAGATAGACGATATATCAGGACGATATTTATGTTTTACCAATATATCGGTATCGGCCAAAATGGCTGATATTATAGGCCTTAGTAGGTGTTGACAAAGAGCTGTTATACTCTTCACGCATGCAGACAACTTGTGCAAGAAAGCACAACGATCTAAATCAAGGCAGTTATCTTGCAGCAATGCTAGCAGGTGTGTTTTCATAAACAAGCAGACAAGATGAACCATGGAGCACGCGTCAGCTGTCGCAGCCGAAACAAAAGCATCATCATCAATCAGATTAATTAAAAATAATAGCAAAATATTGAAATTTCTGCAATTTGAAAAATTTTAGCTCATAAATTCTGATTTTTGAAGTTTTTCAAACAAAGGTAAGGCATAGAATACATTATATTTTTGATAATGAAGCAGAAAACAAGATTTAAAAATTTTGGAAATATCGGTATAGGCTATCGGTCCATAATTGGCCGATATATTGGTATCGGCCCCAGAAAAGTCATATTGGTCAATCTCTACTTCCATCACACAAATCGCCATCCTGGTCCACTGGACCAGATCCCACCTAGGTGGATCAACTCAACAGTACCATGCTTTTAAACAGCCTCTGGACCACAGGAGAGTTCGGATTCTCACTCCAAGACTTAATATTACTTAAATCAGTCCAGAACCACATTTTTAAAACCGTTTCCAGCTATGAAATGAAAAAAAACGTACATGTACGACGTACGTTGGCGGTAACTTTTGAAAGCAAAAACAAATTTACATCTGCTGAGAACAGTGGACAGCATACCTTGGACATAGATCCACGGTAACAAAGTTTTAATAGATTCAGCAATGTATTATGCATTGTTTTTAGTAAGTTTCAATTATAAGAAATTATATGGGCATCTTTGTCAAACACTGAGACGTTTTTTTTTCAAAATATACTGCAAAATTCTTGTACTAGTAACTACTAGTCAAAACTTGTGTGAAGTGTTTGAATTCTTTTATTATATTCTTCAATTTCTTGGAGTTAATTTTAGCAGCAGTTGTGTTTGTGCAAAGGCTGTCGCACGTTTTGAGAAGAACTTTTCTTCTTTTGAGCATTACACTCATGTAATTTTCTACTTTTAAGCATTGCATTCATGATAAAGTCACTTTATGGTTGTAATAACATAATATAGCACTTGATTGTAGAGCAGGGGTCACCAACGTGGTGCCGGCGGGCACCAGGTCGCCCGCAAGGACCATGTAGGTCACCAGTGGGCCTGTTCTAAAAATAACATTAGCATGATCGAAGTCTTCACATTAACAAATATCGGTACTAAAGGAATTAAAGGTAAATTGAGCAAAAGTTTTATTTCAGAACTGTGTATCAAACTGGCAGCCCTTTGCATTAATCAGTACACAAGAAGTAGCTCGCAGTTTCAAAAATGTTGGTGACCCTGTTGTAGAGTGTAGTGTGTGGGGTGGGCTGCAGATGTATAAGAAGTTATGTCACAGATTTTTCAACATTAAAAACTTGTCTGTTACATCATACTACCACCAGGGTGAAATCATATGTGCCACCCCTGATCTGCAATTCAATGACAAAATTTGTTGTGTTTGAAACCTCAAACGTGGTTTTGCTTCATCTTTTGTTCTTTGTTTAGCACGACTTTGCAGGAAGTCTCAAGTTTTACTCCACTCATTGTTGTATGAAATGAGAATTAACTTAATATTTAAGAATTTTTGCCTTAAGATGATGTAACTTCCAGTTATGAATGGAGTAGGAAGTGACAGCACTCATGCGTTCCAAAAATGTTGTACCTCTGCAGGTTTGGTTTGTGTTGTGCAGTTGCCATCCTAAATGTTATTGTGGTGAATTACTTTTGAACATGGTAATAGGCATTGGAAGTTGAAAATTGTTTTGATATTATGTTCAACTAATATGGATAGATTTTGTGCTAGAAGAGGTTCAACATGGAGCTTGATCTCATTGAAGTTAGTTGACTTTGAAAACAATTGTTTTTGAAACATCCGATTTGATTTTATGTGATTTGTGAGTAGTGCACTATTGTTGCTGATATAATTCTTCAAAAATTTAAAGTTTTAATCTTTCCACAAGTCTGTTTTTTGGTAAGAGCAAAATGTTGCTTGTGGAAAGTCCAAGTTACATAAAACGGTTGATGCAATAAAGCCGTGGACAATCCATCCAAAAACCAAAATTGTTGTAGTAGCTTGTTGGCTAGTTGTGGTAAGCTGTTTAAAGCTAACTTATGCAATTTAGGTTGTTTCATCATCTGAACTGATGGGTAATAGTCAGTCTGTTCCCAAAGCCACATTTGAAGAAGCTTTGCACAACAGCATTGAATCCTCACTGCGGTCAGCAGCTGTGGTACCAAGCTCAGTGTTTTCAAGTTTGTTCTTCGGCCTTCAACAACATGAGTCGTCTACGTCAATCACAAATGGTATGTGGTTTTCCTGTGGGTTGGAGTTTGATAGCTTCACAGTGACCTAGAATTCCATTGTTAATTCAACAACAGTTGCGTGAAAGCAAGGTTTAGTCTTTTGCTGAGTAATATGGATGTTTATTTATGGTTTTGGATTAATGCTCCCTGACAAAATATACCTGCAGATTACATACTATAGGTTGTGCAGACATGCATGATTGTTTGAAAATTGCTGTGATAATAATAACTTTTAAGCTGTAGACATATCCTCAAGTTGGTTGTCTTATGCTTTACGTACCAGTATCAACACATAGATTTTAAGTTAGAGCACTGTCTGTAACATTGCAAATGTTAATACTGTCAAACAACGATGAACAATTCATTATCATTTTTTCAACTATATGTGATCGTAAAGTTTAATAGAAACAAGTTCTTGTGCTGTTTATTTGCTAGTGAATGCTGCCTGTGTTTCTGTAAGATCTTTATGCTGATGCGGGCATAAAATAAGGTGGATCAAAATCAACTTTTAGTGTCAAATTAATTCTGCGGTGGTCTAGATAGTTGGCACTCTGTTTAATATGAACCTTAAAGTCAGTTTTAGGGTGTGGCATGTGAAAGTGGCTGTGCCAATTAGCTAAAATCACATTGGGGGCAAATTTTAGTATAAATCCATGCCTCATGAACCACTTCATCTACAAAGATGATATTAAGTTTAAACCCTTGAAGGTACACATTTACATCTGCTCCAAAGAAACTTTTTCTGTATCTGCAACAGAATTAAGTGAAATGTGAAATTGTGAAGTTAAACAAAAATGCCACAGCTAAACCATTGTAAGCAAAAGGCACTGAGGCAAACTTATGCTATATTATCATTCACTAAAACTGCATTTACGTTTAAGAGTATCATTGAAATTCTGTTGCAAATACAGAAAAAAGTTACTTCAGAGTAAATATGAATGTGTACCTTCCAAAGAGATCAAGCCTAGTATCAACTTTGTAGCTTGAGTGGTTCATGAGATAGGATTTTCTTGAAACGGACCATGATGTGACCTTTTTGGTCAGGTAGCTTGGCCACTTTGACATGCTCCACCTCAAAACGAAGTTTAAGGTTTCTGATCCACCCTATCATACAAGGTTGCACCGATTTTTTCGTAACTTTCTTAATATGTTAATATTCCAAAGATTTCAGCTTTTTATTGCTATGTTGTTTGAAACGTATTTATTATTATTTCAGATAACTACTTCGTCATCATAATTTGATTATATATATATTCTGGCAATATCAATTGCAGCTCCTCTCTGAATTATACACAATAATCATTGCTTCTAAAGTCATTTTGAGTCAGATAAACAAAGAATTCTACACCAGTAGCTGACAATCACTAGATGGTTGATTAGTATTTGATTAATTTTATATAGACCACTGAGAATGTGATTCAGTGTTCTTGTGAGTGATTACTAGAGTTAATGTACTTCTCACATTAAATCCTGTAATTTTACCACTTCATGTTATTGGTCTCTATGTGCATACAGCATAAAACTAGTCCTTGCTAGTAGCGAGTCGAAAGATTAACTGATGCATGACAATGTCGGCATGACACTGTTTCACAGATGCCCAAATACAGCCCATTTCGCACACAATTTTACAAGTACTGTTCATCTATTGTTTGTAGAAACAAACTTAACGTCAAAACATCAACATCAGCCAATTAATTGCTTTTAATTTAATATTGACTAATACTCAGATGTGGAAATGAAATTTTGTACTGTAGTTTGTTAGGAGTGCTTCGAGTTTTTCCGTTGGGTCCAAAGCTCCAAGCTCGTGTATATATGTATTCTTTGTGTAAAGGGAAGCATTCCTATTAGCAAGTATTCTGTTTTCTTGTTCGTTGGCAAGTATTCTGTTTTCTTGTTCGTATAATGTGTTACGTGCTTCAGATGTAAAACCAAGTACAGCTCAACTGAGTGCAGAAGTCAACAAACACACTACATACGTTCAAGATGGTAGTGAAAATCCATCTGGATTACATGATAAACCCGTACCATTGCAGCACCTTTCTCCGCCAGTGTCTCGTCATCCTTCGTCTTCAAAATCGGCAGAAGGTGAGAACTGTGTGTTGTTTTACTTTAATTGGAAGACGCCTATTGGAATGTTACGCAGTGATGACTTAACGATTATGGTTTTGTTTTCGTTTCTATCTTTTTTCCTCGCAGCAGACTCAACTGTCACGCCTTTTCTATTTATAAGTGAAGCTAAAACTAAGCCGTTCACATTCTGATCACTGACTAATTTGTGTAAACACTACCAGAGTTCTGTTGCTCGTAATTTTACTTTCAACTCGTTTTACTGCCTGAGGCTTAACCTCTTCTTAAAAACTGCATATTGCGTTTTTCATGTGCATTGCGGATGGTTGTGTTTTAGGCCCACCAGCGCTTTTGCCTGCGTCTCATGTGAGACGACACTCTGGCGTCAATGAACATGCACTGAAAACAGATAACCCGTCCGTGATTCAAGCACAAGCTCTACCGTTATTGACGCAACAGCAACAACTTGAGGTAACTCAGCTCATAATTGTGTTTCTGTGCGGTCTTATTTCCTCGCGTATGTTGCAGCATTCTGTTCCATTATTCAACACACTATCTGTTATTGTGTGACTGGTTAAAATCTCAAGATTTCCTCGACCCAGTCTGTCTGGGGTCGATTACAACACAGGATCTACCGCAAACCTGGTTACGAGTTGTGTATGTCATGTGTCATTCTGTCAAAAGTTGATGTTCTGTGCTGCGTATATACTGGTTACTGACAGAATCATTGTACACCCATTTGCGCAGCAAAAGTCAACAATAAGCAATTGGCTTCTGACCTATTATTATATTTTTAGTTTAAGATTTGATTTAACATGAAGCATGCCGCAGCATAGTCATGGATATTTTTGCAACGAGTGTGTTTGAAACAAACGTAATTGGAAATATTTGTATTTCAAGCAGCTGCAGAAACTCAAGCATCTTCACCGCGTGCAAGCTTGGCAGAAGATACAAAAAAATCAGTCTTCCAACTCCCAGGCGTCTGTAGGTGGTACTGCTGTGGCTTGTACTTTGCCAACAAGTTCCGCTCAACAGTTGGCAATGCAAAGTGTTCTGCCAAGCGTTAACAATATACGGTGAGCTGCTGATTTTTTGCTGTTGCTGCAAGAAAAACTTCAACGATTTTAATTGTATTTTGACCTCATTTACCAAGCAAGTGGTCTTGCGCAATGGTGGTGGCAGACGACCTCATTGCAGTTTTTCTTCAAAAGCGTCACGTCAACAAATGGATATCCAGCATAGCGAATAACCAAGACATAACTTTTAGTATATATATAATATATATATTAATTGGAATGCGTAATTGTTCTTCGCAGTTTGCCTCCAACTGCTCCTGCAAACGGTGTTTACAGCAATGGAGCTTCTCATCCAACTCTTTACCCGCTCGAGTCCAGATCAGAACGCAAACCGATGCTTCATAGTCAAGTGTTGCAAGGTGTGAAAGAAGGTTCTGTAAATTAGGATATGTGTGATGCATAGAAGCTTGGCTGCTAGCAGTAAAAGGCCCTTCATGCTTTTTGTTTAGTTCTTGCATAAAAACCTTGTACCTTTGCTCACGATGTTTTCTCCGTGTTGGTAGCCCATGCACGTCAGTTTGTTCGAGAGATTTCAGGTGGCTGCAGTTGAGCTGCAGTCACAGCTCACTTTTTTCGTGCACTGTCTGATCTGCATCAAGCGCAGGTTAATGCGCCAGTTTGGTCACGTGAAACAGATGAGGCTGTCTTGTTCAACCAAGTGAATATCTCGACCTCAAGTCGCAATTCTTCAAGTGTCTTTTGAATGTCTCGAACATTAAGGCTGCTTTCATTCAGTATTATATTTGAAACATCGGTCAATGGCTGTTTCGCGCAGTCCCGTCGCCACGGGGGGCTTTGATCGGCTTAGCCCCCCAAACAAAGTTCCAAGCCACCGAATTGAAATATGAAACACTATAAATCAGTGCAATTTTTGTAAAATTTGTTAAGCCCCCCTGCACAAAAGTAAAGCTCCCCTATTGAAGACTCTGGTGACGGTTGTAGTTTTCCGTTGATAGTCACGCTGCCCTAAAGCTATGGGGTTAAGGTGAAGGGGGTTCCACTGTTAGAAATAAGCTGATGTGTCACAAATTTTTCGTAACTGACAATTTTATGTTTGATATGTGAGTCGTAAAGATGTCATTAGGTAACGCGTGGTTGTCAGGTTTTTGCAAAGCTGGAAAGGATATCAGACTTGCAACGTACGAGAACAGCGCTTCTTCCCTGGCGGCGTATCCTGTAAGTTACGCATTGCTTGCCGTGCAAACCAAGCCAAGCTCTTCCGATTCTAACGGTCTGGTTATTATTGCACTGAACTTAAAGTCGCTGCCACCTCCTAACACTTCGGCACAAGGTTGGTAGGCTCTTCATGAAATATGTTTAAAAAGCTTCAGTTGTGTGTGGTCTGCTGGTCCAAAAGTAGTTTCGCTCATTTACCGCAAGTTCCGATGACCGCTGTTTGTTTTGATACCTTGAGTTGATTTTGTTCGCGTGGTTTTCAGCTTTATCCGCTCAGTGCGTGGGCTGCGGGGAAAGTGCTCTTCACACTTTTGGTCAGTTGTCTGATCACGTTGGTCTAGACGCGGTTGTGGACTTGACGAGCCCCAGGCTAACCAGCAACTCTAGTCAGCTGTTGGGTATCCACGCTAGATTCTACTTAGTCAAGGATTTAAAAAATCCGAACCGTCTGATTCGTGGTCCATCAATGGCATGGAACAAACCGCCTGATGGTGCGTATATAGCTGTTTTTTGTGGAATTGTATTATTTTTGATGTGTGAAGTTGTCATATTCCATGGAAACAGCATCATAATTTTGATGTTTTTGGCTTGCGTGTCGAATAAGCTAGCGTCATAACCGAGACGTGGTTAGTCTTGCTCTGCTTTTGTAAAAACTTGCTTGGAATTCGATCTTACGTACGTAGCGTAGCGAAGACCAGCAGGTGTGGACACTTTTCTTTTCTGGTTCAGTTTTTAACTTCGGTTTGGTTTGGTGATACAGTTCAAGGGCATACTGCACTGGGCTCTCCCAGATTTGCAATAATGCCAAACCTCAATTCGCCGCTCCATTCGAGGACGAACGTTCCTTCCTATCCCACTCCTGTTCAGTTGCCTTCGGTTCCTCAGAAGGACGCACCGCAGCATGTGGCTTCGCGTGACGAGCGCATATATCCGCACACGTCCGTGCCCAGTACGGCCGGTAGCATGCCCCGAAGAAACCCGGCTGAACTGGCAAAGCCTTTGACATCGGCCGGTTCTAAAGGTATTCTTGTAATAGGCTTTCCTGTAATATGTTCTCTATTTTCTTTTGATTGCTGTCATTGACGTCGATATTTTGGCGAGGATTTCGTGGTTTTCGTGTGCGGGTTGCGCTTCACATGTACATAATTTTAAACCTTCGCTAGTTTGCACTGTGTCATTCAGTAAAGCTTACTTACGCGTTTTTGAGTACGACTTCGTACCCTTTGCTTTTCTTCGTCACTTGTCTGGTTGAACTGTGTCTTGCACTTCAGATGGGAGTGCTGGAGCGCAAGGTCAACTGGTGCCTAAACGGTATATGCTCAGTCACGACCCGTCATCGGCTTCCAGTGTCGAAGTTCCTCAAGATTTTGCTTCGAACGTTCAACGAAAACCTGTTGTTGCGCTTATGTGTTCAACTGGCGATCTTCCTCGTTTTGCTGGTGATACATCCAGCATTACTGTGACATCTTTCACAGACTGCTTTAGACAACCTTCTATTGACGTAAGCGTTTTGTACTACGAAACCAATGTCATACGAAACCAACGTTTTGTACTACGAAACCAACGTTTTGTACTAGGAAACCAATTCTATTTGAATAAGGACTGAGAATGCGTAATTTTACGTGAAATCGATTTTCTATTAAAAATTTGCTGATCGATTCCTTGCTTACACCCATCGTGGAATGTACATACTTGAATAGAGATTTGTGCAAGTTTGAATCATCGCAAAAAGACGAAAGCAGATGGCAGTCGACTGATTCCTCGAAAGCATACAGAAACACTAGT
>JGI24159J19872_10001952_pt1 | contig 23795 bp, 20 predicted proteins | sample Ectturendosymbi4_FD_19872 | JGI IMG/M metagenome (IMG submission 19872)
AAAAAAAAACTTGTTTGCCTCTTCATCGCACACAGCACTGGGTGCAGAATATGAAGGAAAAACAAGCGGTTCAACGTTATTCCCCAATAATATTTTGAAGTGAATCCCTAATGTCCGAATTATACAGAAATTTCCATAAATAACATAAATAAAACGCGGGATGATAGACGGGAGGCCGGCGATAGGTTCTGTGTTTATTCGAATGGAAAGGGTCTCAGCCAATGGCGATTCTAGAATGAAAAAACTGGGGGGGGCACTGCGGGGCCAAGGAAAAAAGTAGGGGGCTAATATAAATGTCTCTTCTGCATGGTGATTTTCCGTTGTAATGAAAATTTATTTGCTATGATTAAATCTATCAAACCCAAAATAGGCTTGTGAATTTCGTCAGAACCGTCACCAGAATGTCTTCAAATTGTTTAAAGTTTTGCTGGCTGAAAGTTACCTGCTGTATATGTCAATCAAACGAACTTGAACGTGAAATTAAGCAAAAAACTGGGGGGCCAAGCAGGGGGCCAGCCAACGATCTGGGGGGCATCACCCACCCAGGCCCCCCTTAAAACCGCCACTGGTCTCAGCTTGCCTGACCACGGCACATCGAACCTTTTCTTTGTGTGTTGGTACTTCATTTCATCTGAAAGGAATTCAGGCCAGTCAATTTTTTTCTTTTTTGAGATTTAAAGGTGCTGGAATCATAGTTGAAACTGTAGATGACATTGATTTTGTGAAGAATAGTGTCTAGTAGAACGATCTCATCAAGAAACAAAAGCAAATGTCTTCACTCAGTCGCTGCTGATGCTGTTTTGATGGCCGTAATCAAAACCAGCGTTGTCTCTGCTGGCTATGTCTCCCGCAGTGCAGAGTTCCTGTGCTTCTAAGACTGAAACGGCATGGTAGCAGCATTGTGCAAGAAAGGCCAACCTGCTAAGTTGGTTGTGTGATTGTTTCTTATTTACGAAAAATTGCTAGTTTAGCTGCTTATCAGTTAGGATTTTAATTTGGATTGCAACCTGGATTTCGCACTTGTACGCACTCATTAGGCTCTGATTTCGTGTTCATTTCTATGTGAAAAAGAAGCTGGTTCCCGATGAGTTCGTATACGCCAGAAACTGGTGCACTCCGAATCCAACTCCGGTACTTACCGATATGTGTAAAAACTGTTGCACTGAGCACTCTAACGCATCAGGATTCTACACGAATTAACCAAGCATATTTTCAAAGTCATTTTGGCTGAAACAGCATCAACGCAGCCTTGAAGGAAAAACAAAACTCCCGAATCTGCTGCTTGAACGAACTGTAATTTTTCTGCTGTTTGGCTCTTCAGGTGTTAGCTTTGCTAATCAGGCGGAGGAGATCTTTCTATGGTGGTACTGCTTGGGAGCCATGATCATGTATCTGTAATTCTTCCTACAATTAAACAGGTTATGCTTTGCAGAATTAACCAAAATGATTTCCCGATTAGAGGAATATTCTACCCAACAAGACAGTCTCAAAACTGTAGCGAAAAATGCTGGTTTATCACTACTGCAACATAACTGTTCGTCGGTTACCAGCAGAGTATTTTCCAAATGCGCAATGGACTGTGGAACAGTAATTTCAGTATTACGTAGGTTTGTACCCTCTCTTATCAGGCACCGGTGCGAATACGCGTGAAACCTATATAGCACACCTACAGTATAACCCTAGTTCATTCAAATAAACATGTGTATCGGTATTGCAACAAATCAAAGTGATTTTTGCTGATACTGCTGTTACTTTGCAGCAAAAACTTGGAAGGTATGTCGGAAGAATTGTGTGTCTCGACAGCAAGACGAATGCGCCAAACTGAATTTCAACGTAAAAATCTCAATTATTGTTTTCAATGTTTGTTGCCCGACAACTATTTAAGGTGTGGAAGAAAAGAGTACTTACAAAAAATGAGAAAGAGTTTATCGTGGTTTTTAATTCATGACAGAAGAAAATCTTTCACATTTTGACGTGCATATGTGGGTATCAGAATCTACGTTAGTGCGGAAACTTTTCACTTGGGATCTTTCAGCTTTTGAATAGGTACGACTGCGAAAATTTAGGACCGTCCAAACGTCTTTGTAGGAGGCGTGACTCTGTTTTATGAGCTTGGCCCATTAAGATTTCTTCTACCGTGACTGTGCCCACTATGACCCGAGTGATCAGGGAACCAGTACAAGTTGCATCCCGTGAAAAAACAATACGGACACTTGTAGGTGAGAGTAAAGTAAAAGCAATACTTTGTTTGTATTTTAGTAGTCGCGTTTAAACGTCTGCTGCATTAAATCAAAATTGTTCGCCGTTGGTGTTGGACTCATCAACGGCTGTCGCCACTCCCCATAGCCTGTGTGAACTGGATGCACAGTCACAGCTTGGTCAACGAATGTGTGACTGTTGGAAGCAGCAGGATCAACCACTTGCTTTTTGCGGATCGTTTGGTGCTACTAACTTTCGCTGTACGGAGCCCCAGCATGCACCTGATCGGTTGCATCCATCTGCTGTCAAGCTGGAACGAAGTACTGCATACCGTTAAAGACGGGGTAACTGTGTTTCTCTCCAAACCTAATTCAGTGTTCCCTGCAAGTGGCGAAGCACTGCAACAGGTTGAGAAGTTCAAGTACCTTTGGGTGGCATTCACCGGTGACGGAAGACAGAGCAGAGATTGACACTCGTCATGGCAAAGCAAGCGCAGACTTGCGTGAACTTCAACATTCCGCGATCACAAAACGAGACCTTTCAAACACGTCAAAGATCGTATTTTTCAAACTGGTATTTTTTCCGATCCTCACCTGTGGCGATGAACCTCAGGTAATGATCAAAAGAGTGCTGCTACAAGTCTAAACAGCGCAGAGATGGAATTTTTATGAAGTAGTGACAGTGTAAAGGTACACAAGACGATGCGTAGCTGTGATATTCGAAAATCCGTGGATGTCGAGGCACTTTTGCAAAAAGAGAGATTCTAATTACTATGGTTCTACCATTTTGCCAAAATGCCCGAAGACAAGGTGACAAGGCAAGTTTTGCTGTTTGCACTTACGGGCAAACGCCCCAGAGGCCGGTCAAGGACCACACGATATTACGTCTCTGACGTGACTTGCATGGTCACCCTTTGGTGTGGAGCTAGCAAACTACCACAGGCAGCTGAGAACCGCGAAGTGTTTTGAGATCTGGCAATGCCAGGCTGGAACTGCTCTACGAGACCCCTTATCGAGAGGAAATGTGGGTTAGAAAATGAATGAAGGCAGAACGTTTAAGGCAGCTATGTCTAACCCAAATGGCTTACTGAGCCAAAAATTATGTCACTATCTTAACCAGGGCCGCACATTGAATGGCATATTACTAAGGGCCGCACAATGGCTTAATTTGATCTTAGAGCAAACCAAATTTAGCAAGCTAATGTACTGAAGGCGTTCGAATCCTAACTGCAATGGTAACATACGTGATAAAGTGACATTGAAGACCACCTGCATCAAAAATGTCGAACTCAAAATTGTCAAAATAAAGACAGGCTGTCAGTACAAAGGATACTTTAACTACTGCGAAAACCTAAACCGGGCCGCACAAAACCTTCCACTGGGCAATATGCGGCCTACGGGCCGCGGGTTGGACACAGCTGGTTTAAGGGTTATAGTGAAATTCGTGTGGTCTCAATTATTGTCTGAGTACAATCAGATTGCACGGGGAAACAGATCCCCAAGTCACGACTTTAATTGCGTCTTGGCGACGTTTTTTTACCATCATTGCCATCGCTAGAAATGCTAATGTCGTTACGTGGTGTTTAACATGATACTACAGATTCCAAGGTCGATAATGAAGTTGAAATTTAGTGTCCCCTTGTTTTCGACTTTACCTTTAATTTTTGTTTTATGTTTTGTTCTTTCTTGCTATTTTCTGCATGCCAGTCTGAAGTAAGCGATACAAAAGCTAACCGAACATTGACAAATGGGCGTATTTTTCATCAATATGTAGTTTTTGCTGTAATTGGTTGGAATCGAAGAGAATGAAAAATTGAATAAATAAGCATATTTTCATTAAAATGTTAACGTGTGTAGTATTTTCTGCACGGAGTTGTGCGGTATTTAATTTAATGAATGACCTGTTATAAATAGGTTTACAAAGTTCAGGTCATGTTACAAGTTTTGAGTCTTTCGACCACTTAAATTCCTGTGCGGTAAATTTGAATTCAGCATTTGTTGAAATATAATCTAGAATCAGTATTATGGTAAACGCACGTAACAAATCACTTGCAGGTGTTTTTATCGGTTTGTCTACTCAGATTTGTGTGTGTATATATATATATACGTGAAACAAGGCAAGCACGCATCATTTGTTCATACAGTTGATATTCGACTAACATGTTTTACAATTTTTGTTACGGAATGGGTTGGTTTTATGTTATTTTGAACGTGAAGCCCATAGTGACAAACTCTTACCATTCATTGCTGCCTCGGTGCATTCTGTAATATTTCGTAGAAAAATAATTGCTGCTTGGCACCTTACTAACGGCTGTATTGCTTGGTCCAGTTGTCAGGTAACCAAAATGCTTACAAGGAAACTAAGTTTCTTGAAAACCAGGCTTATAACAATACGATCATTTGCATACGCTTTATCAGACTTCCATTGGCGCTTGGGTAATATCGTAGCTATAATTTTGCAAGGTCGCGGCAAACTCGTCAACTCTGTTTTATGGAACGTTTTTTTGAATTTAAAGCGAATCAGAAATGAAGGTCATTAGCTCGCTGTTGCCCTAATCAGCCTGCATTTATCGATTGCAGTATGCGCACTCTTCTGTAAAGGAGCCTGTTCAGTGTGGGTGTTAGATTTTGCTCTGACCGATCCAGCATGTGAAGTTCCAGCTGGACACCCTGGTCTGTGTGATCTCATAAATACTACAAAGAGTGACCTAAACTATGGCAAGTTTGAAAATCATCACAGCAGTTTTGAGAAAATTCTCAAAACTCTGATTGCATCTTGACGGAGGTAAATTAAGTCAGGCGTGGCGTTGTCCGCGGATTCGCTCCTGCTGGAAAGAAAGTTGCTGCTTCGTAATTGACACCTGGACCTAACCGCAAAACCGGTGACATATTTGTATCTTTATGTCTGAATGTCAAGATGCCAAGTTGGACTCGCTCGCTTAAGTGCTTGTGCGAGCCGGTCGTTGATGAAAGCCGTCAATGTTTTCTGTGTTTCTTTTTTACAGAAAAGTTTCTGCGATATGGAGCGAGCGATCTATGGTTCTCTGTGTGGCAATCTGAAATCGGTTGGTACAGCGCTGTTTTGTTATCCGGGCAGTGTCAATACCTCAGTAAACTGGTTCGGATATAATTCAAAATTTGCTCTCATAGAGCCATCGTTGTTGCAATCTGAATTCGTGATTCAGCTCTCGATATTTTTTGCATTTGCTAGTTACTTCGCGCGCTACAATTCACCTAATTGTAGAAGACGATGTCTGACGCAGAAATGGTGAAGTTCGCAAGAGAATGTTCATTTTTTGTATTTCGACTTTTATAACTCTTTGTGAGTAATCGCTGAGGAAACGGTGGAGAAAACTAAGAATTAATTTTTATCGATGACTGTAAAAGCTTGAGAAAGTATATTTCTTNAGTTTTTCTGCAGCCACCAGCGTTTNGTGAACAACGTGCAATTTCGTTTGTTTGTTGGTGGTATTAGCGCATTGTACTGAGGTTACACTGGCAAGCGCGTAGGGCGGTGGTTAAAGGAATAGAAAATGTATGTGTAATGCATCACGTGGCTCGTTTTCCTTCTCAGATGCTGGCAGTTTGCAGTTCTTGGGAAGATTGCCTCTGGGCTTATTACAAAACAATGGTCGACATTGCCACCGAACAACACTTGCAACAAATTCCAAACCAGCTTCTGCCATGGCAACACGTCACCGGCTCCCCGCTTCCGATGCGCGGTGATTACTGGACACAAAGTGTTGATCAACCAGAGCAGATATTTGAAAGAATGGACTCGTCTTATGATCAGGTAGCGCCACATCACACACACACACACAAACACACGAATAGATAATTACGGTATTGTGCGACTTGAGACAAAAATGCACTGCGGGCTGAATTGCTCGACTAGTAAGTCTGAATCAATCTCTTTTAACGTAGCTGACTTAGCGTTCTTGGACTGCTGTTGAGCACAACTAAAACTACTTGCATGCACTTTTTCAAGTTTTGTGCTGTCGGAGAGCATTGACGCAAGCGCGGTAGATTTATATGTAAGATTTGTGGTATTCCGACCGACTGGATTATTTTCTGGGTGGTAAATAAATCTTATTTTTTTGTAATTTTCAACTAAGATTGCTAAATACTTAATTTCAAATACAAGGAACTTGTTGAGGTATTATCCGGAAATATGTAAGATGCAGAAGAAAATCATACTTACAAAGAATTAAACCGAACCTTTATCGTTGTTTTGATTTCGTGACCCAAGAATGTCTTATATATTGACATATATGTGGGTAGACTTCATCCACTGAGACTGTGCCCAATATTACCCCAGTGATCAGGGAACCAATATAAGTAGTATCTCGTGAAAAAGCAAGACGAACAGTTATAGGTGAGAGTATAGTAAAAGCAATAGTTAGCTTGTATTTTCATAGTCACAAAATCGTTCGCTGCTGGTGTTGGACTCAGACAAGGGCTGTAGCCACTCCTGTTCGTAGTCTCTATGAAGCTTTGTTTTTTTCACGCACGTGCTTGGTGTTGCTAAATATTGACGTTGGGAAAAGATCATATTTAGTCCATGGGTTTGTATCTATAAAAATGAATTTTTTCACAGCATAGAGTCAAGACACTATTATGTTTACCGAGTATATATTTCGTCTATTCAGCAGGTATCTTCAGGTCTTATTCAAATAGAATCAACTTTTATTTTGACTGTATTTTTTACTAAGGTTAGAGCAATGACAGACTGACATATTTTAAAAATTATTTTTAACCTGGTATTGCCTTGTGCTCGCAATGACTGGTAGCAAACCATGTTGATTGAGCGGCATAATAATTAACGTAGTGGTGCCCTGCAACATGTCGGCGCTGCTGTACAATGCGTTGTACTTCAAATAAAGTGCGCCGTTTGCTGCTGTATAAGATCAACCATAACGTGCAGACAGTGAGAGACGAAGGCAACCGGCCATTTCACGTCGTTCAAAAGTGCTTGATATTGGGAAACACTGGTGCTCTCGCTGAGGAACTGGCCGCCTGCGTGGATGGAATAAACCCGCATCTGTTTAGGTTCATCACCCATTTGATCTTATTTCTCAAATCCCTTGGGCTGCCTATGAAAGTGAGTTTAAAGTTTTGCGTTTTATCGTTTAAATGCTTGTGGCATCTTTTCAATGTTGTACTGGTTTCGAATTTTGTGTTGTGGTTGATATGTAACGGCATGGACATTTTGTAGTTGCACTGTGAAGTGTTGTTTCACCATGACAGACTGACTGCCCAGGGCAAAAACCCTTGAGACAGTTGTCTATTAATGAAGCAAGTAAAGGGTCGTTGAGAAGTTTGCAACTGTATTTTAATAAGACTACTTTCTCTTAAAATTAGTGTTTTGCCATAAACCTTGATGACTACAAAGGAAATGAAGACAAGAATCAATTACTGAATGGTCTTTCTATGCTGCCTCCACTTTTAGTGAAAATGCACCTACTCTATCAGGAGACGTTTGAATTGACAGAACTAAATTTATACCATTTGCTTTTTTACCACACGTGTCTACACAACTTGGCCTGAATTGTACAAGCGGAAGTGTTGTTCGTTTAATGTTTGCTTTTGATCTTCGAAGCAATTGAAAAAATAATTTTGAGTTATTTCGAATAGCGGCGGACATTTAGTAGTTTTAACAAAGCTTGCACCGACAAATTGACTCTTTGGTTACACGAAATATCTGCTTCAGGATGAACATGCTGACAAGGTGGTAGCGGCATATGTCGATTTGCTGGTGCGAAACGAGACCACCAGCCGTCTTGCAGCCACGTACGCCGCGTTTTTACCCAAGCCACTTCAGGTTTCTTCCTATGCCTCTTTTTTGGAAACCGTCGATGATCCCGCACAGAGAAGAGAATTTTTACAACTCGCTGAAGAAGCAGGTTCGTCGGATTTCGCAACGAACTTTTGCCGGTTGCCCTGGTCGCGGTCGCCATGGTTACGGTCGGCGTCGGGCCGAATATAAAAAACTAGCCAAAGTGGAACGTGCGAGTCTGCTAACTTGGAGATATGTAAGACATAAGCTGTTTCTCAAACTAAGCAACGGCAACGTTGGAATCGCTGTCAGTATTGATATGAAGTGCGCGAATTGCAGTTGTAAAATCTCACGTGCAAAGCCAAGGCGCTGGGGTATGTTGCAGACAATCGTTATGTGTTGACCTTAGTGCCCAACGCTCCTTCTTAGGCTTCTTCCTACAAATGTCTTGTTAGTTTGATCCTTCTGAACAAACTGGCCAACCTCAAGCTAACATCTGAACGTGCAATATAGTATAATTCAAAGGCATTCTCACCAACCTTTGGTCGCCTGGCTTGGATGGTGTAGCTGCAAACGGCGGTTTTGCAGTGTTTCATTTTTTTCCTGCGCTGGCCACTCACTCTTGGTTTAACTTTCAGCAGCACGCAGCTGAATGTAGGTGCATCAGCAATTTTAAAGCTCCTGCCGATACATCGTTCTGCTTATGCTACGTGTACGTCTACAACTAGGGTTCGATGACGCGAGTATCTGCGTTTATGTAATAAACAAAAGCTCAGCTAAGCGACCGACGCAAAGATATTTGAATGCAGGATTTGCAGGCTGGCAATTGCGAGCACCGCGCACAAGTTAAATGCCGTCTTCGTTTCGTTCATTGCGACTGCACTGTTTCTACCACAGCCTGTCACATGGCTGTGCTCGGCACGAATGAGATAAATTGAACATTACCCACATTGTGTACCGTTGCTTCAAACCCAGCCATTCTGGATACGTCGAGCATCTTCCATTTTTTTCATCTTTGTTTCTCAAACAAGTAACTAGTCTGTACAAAGGCGACGCACTCGGGTCAATCAGCAAATTTTAAAAATAGGAGACCGATTTTAGGCAACCCTACGCATCCTCAGTCCTGAAATCTTGTTCAAGTAGAAGGACCCCATTGAACACCATCCACAGAATAGAACAGAAAATTACCCACAGAATTCTGATACCTCACAAAATAGAAGGATTCTATTTGAATAATATTTCAGGACTGAGAATGCGCAGAGCCACCTGAAATCGATTTCCTAATAAAAAAAATTCGCTGATTGATTCGACCCCGTCGCAATTGTGGAGAATAGTTTCTTGAAAGCAGCTACGTGCAAGTCCACATCATCGCAAAGTTATAAAAGCGGAGCCCAGTCGGATGATTCCTGGAGAGCTTGCAGTAAACCTAGAGGTTTTGATTGTTTGTCTACAGGTCTGGACATACCTTCCATAACGAAAACGGTGGTGGAACGCATCCGGGCCCAAGGTGACCCCATTCTTGCAAATCTTTCTTTGATCGGTGCGGAGCTAGACGATGAAAACCCTGTCGTAGAAGTCCCCGTTGCCCCCGACGACCAGAGGAAGATCGACGCCATCGATTGGCTTATTTTTGACCCTTCGCAGCGATGCGAAGCGCTGAAGCAAAGCAATGCCGTTGCGAGAACATTTCTGGGTAAGTTGACGTTTGGCTTGCGTGTGTTGCGAAGGCAAAACGGAAATGTTTTCTCGTCTGTTTTGAGTTTATAACGATATTCAGAACGAAGCGCTTTTCGCTACTGCCTTTGGTGCGCAGTGCGTGATGTTGCAAATGAAAGCGGTCAAACTGTCTCAGCGTATCCGTCTCAGCGTGTGCGAAACTCCTGACTTGCATGAAGTGGTTTAAGGTAAATGATACACGTTCAGGGTTGTTTTGCTCTTAAAGCACTGGCAAATCTGTTGACGTCAAATATGTGAATGCGGGGAAACATTCTGGTTAACTGATGTGGAAAAGCAAGAACCTCGTTTTGTTTTGGCCACTTTAGGTTTGCTGCAGAAATTATTGCGTTTGTGCAACAATTTTCTGTTGCATTTCCTGTCAGATGTAATGCAACGGAAATTCCGTTGGTGGTGTGGTTACGGTGGAGTGAAAATCTACCCTTGTTATGTAAAGTAAGCCTTCCTACGCTTTTGCAGCCTTCCGTGAGAGTGCATGAATAGAATTCTGATAAACCGACTTTAGGCGTTTTGCAGAACACTGCTGCAGTCATGGTCGCAGGCCCTGGAAGCTTTGCGTTGACAATGGCTAGCATGTACTGCGTTCTTGTGGAAAAAAAAAACAAAAAAAAAAACTGCAATGTGCATGGTCTTGTTCTGTCGGTGAAAAGAAAAAACAAATATCATATCTAGTCGTTTGCAAAGCGCTTATCGCAATGCATTATGGGTGTGCTGTGCAGCGACGTGACACTTCAAAGAAACCGAATTCCGCAAGTTTGCTGGAGCAAGTGTAGCAGATCCTAGGCAAGTTTTTGAAATTGTAAAAACCGATGTAGTTCATTCTTTTCCCGCATCGATTTTGCGTTTGCCTTAATCTCGACCAAGCAAGTGACGTTTTCACCAAAGGCTTCGCACTTCTATTAGACTTCTGCTTGTATTTCCCGTTTTACGCGACGTAACTTATGCTTGACTTCCCATTAGGTTGCCAACCTTTTTCCAACGCTAAAACAGTTCCATCCCTTGCACTGGAGATAATAATAAGTAGGGCCATTTTTGTGACCAAAAAATGGATTTTATGACTCTATTTTTCAGAAAATATGACTTTATATGACCAAACAAAAATGACTGAGCTAGAACGTATGCAACTACTGTACAAAGAAGCATTACCAACGAAAATAGGCACAAAGAGATGGTAGCCCCATGGTTTGTTGAAGCCCCACTAAAATAAACCGCTCAAAATATGAGCAAAATATAGTATGGTTTGAAATTCGAAGCAAATTGAAAGCATGCATGGACATTGGTTTGTTTCTTTGGAGAAGCAAGAACATGTATTTTTAGGCAGTGCATTACATTTCATATAAATAACTTGGTTCACCTACTTCTTTACCAACATATGCAGGGTGCAGCTTAGACCTATCGATGTAGTAGTTTCACTGATATTTTAAAATTATTTCAATGGTTTCCTTATCGAATTAGGTTGAAAATATGACCCATGACCTAACATGGAAAATGTGACTTTATAACTTTTGATGTAGACTTCGTAGGAGTGCGCTTTTTGTTTTAAAATTCGTTTCATAGCTTCCTGAACCACAGAAAAAAATGTGACTTTTATGTCTTTAAATGGCCCTAGTGCATGTAATTCAACATGCAACCGCACAGGTTTGTTAAACTGCAATAACGTATTCCTGCTGTTGATGGTATTTTGGTTTCTTCTGATAACACGTCCTGATAACGACATAACCACATTCTTGATTGTCCTGAGCTAGCAAGCAATTGTTCAGCTGAGTAAGCGCTCCACGCAGTAATCGCCAACATTTCGCATCCGTTATGAGTCATAGTCAAACTATCGCTTTAATCTCAAACCAAAGAAATGCTTGATCGACTGAGAAATTCGTAATCTGCTGCCAGAGAGACGAATAGGTAGAGTTATTACAGTGTATCTTACGATTTCACCGGGTTGGTTCACTGCGACTGTTGCGGTTGATGTTCAGCTCGTATTCTGCTGCATGTTTTTCCGTCGTAGTGCAGCCGTGGTTGATTGCTGAAAGAGTTAACAGCTTTTGGCAGCTGAAGCCATGTTGGCGTAATGTTTAAAGAAGCTTGATTCCGCAATACTCAATAAGATGTGCTTCTTTGAATGAATTGTATAATTCGCGATCTTTGTTTGGTGAACACTTACGAAGTTTTTTCGAACACACACTGGAGTTATTTTCAGCGCGAAAAACACAATCTTGATTTTTCTTTGCAACGCCCTGAATCGATTGCTTTGGTGTCGATGGCGTGGCTGTTTACGGCCGCGCCGCGCCATCTTTTTCTCGGGCAAGTAACGGCTGCTCGGTGAGCTATAACCAGATGGCGAACCTGATAACTGCGTTGTAGCACCAGGCAACCGATCCTTGGCTAGTTACGCATACTTTCCTAGATTTCAACCTCTGCTCTCTGTTCTTTCTCTTTCAGCGAGCAGAAAGTTCGCCGCGGCAAAAGAATTATTCATGAAAATTCCCGATGACTCGATCGACATTATATACCGAGAGTGGGGGCTAAAGGTAAAAAGAGTGCGAAATGAATCGATAAAATGTTTTTCGCCGCTGCTGCGCGTTTCGTTTGATTCGTTTTAATGAGTCTTTCGCCATGGGACCGCGTCGCCAGCACACTCCCTACATGCGGAAACCCATTACTATTAAGCACTACGCTAAACATGTTTCCCTTTTTTTTGTTAAAGGTACTGTCTGTTTTATGTTCTTAGTCGGACAGCTCCGTTCGATTGCCTGCTGAGCAAGATAATACCATCAAAGAACATCTGTGCTTGCAGGTGGGTTTGCGTACTTCACTGATTGGCATAGACATAAGTCCCGTTATAAAAACCCGAAGAGGTTCCGGCAACAGTTGCGAAATGCACCGGATTTCATGTAATATGCGGGAAAGCTTAGTCCGCTTTTTGTTGTTTCGCACCGCTCCGGGCAACTGTCATCCACTTCTGCTGTTTAATTAAAACCGAAGTCTTTCAAAATTTGTGTTTCCAATAAACTATCGTCTGGGACCGGCTGAAACTTGTTTGTGCTGCATTGCTTCCTGACGATGAATCATCTTGGCATTAACTAACAAACCGTGTTGATTGATAACATCTGCTTGTGGTGCTTTGGCGTGGATAGGCGGTGACAAATAGAAAATAAATAGAAATGCCCGATAAATGTTGCAAAAAAAGCTTCTGAGACACCATCTTGCTGCAAAGCATGAGCAACCTTGGTGTTTGAGCGTTTTTCTGTGATGCTGGAATTGAGCACTGGAGCAGTTGAACGTTCATGGTCAGCTGAACTATACATTTACGCTTAGCTTAATGAGCACTTTGGAGTGCAGTTTTTCAATATTCTAGTCAGTTTTAATCAAAAAATTCGGATTGTGTGCTTGGTAGCGTTTTGTTGTTTTTCACTTTCATGCCAGCATTCGCACTGACCTCTCGGAAGATTACGTGGTACATGACGTAGGGATGCTCCATGAAATGCTGTTTATTGCGCTTTTACCAACTATGATGTCGACTGCAGTTCAATTACTGAAAACATCCTGGTAACAAATTGAAAATTTAATTGCAGCTTAGCGGATAAAATTATGTGGTGTGTTGTGACATGGTTTGTAGCTTTCTTGCACCTGTTACTTAAGTGTTATTGGTCCAACAGCAGCTAATGATACCAATTGATGAAGTGTAATTTATGAGCAAATGTTATTGGAAGCGCACCGGGCTGTTAGCAGCGAAATTGCGTTGCCTTGCCAATTTTTACCCAGTAGCAAAACGATGTATCCACAGAATTTCAGCGTTTTCTGTTGGAAGGAAAACGCTTTTTCATTTCAATCAGCTTGAGAGCCTCCTGCTCCTGTACTTCCCGTCGCTAATAGGGAACATATCACATTTTATCAGGCCTGTTGTGCTCAGCATTCCAATTTCTATCAGAAATCATGGTTTGAAAGATTTTTATTTTCAAAATACCCTCCTCGCTCAAAACTGCTGTGATTTGGTGATATTGTCTGTAATCGCCGAACTAGAGCCAGACATCCTTGTCGATTTTGCCCTCCACGCAGTGCTTATGTTCAGGTCTCTTGAGCGCGAAATGCCTGTTTTTTCGCTACACAGCCCCAAAATAAACGTTTGACCATCTTTGCCAATAGAATTTCGGTATTTATTGTTTGCTTAACAATGTCTGCTCTGCTATAGGTGGCATCTAATTCAAACAATTGGAGACGCAGCAAAAATTTTGTTTAAAGCGTTTTACATTTTTCTGTGATATATGGACAAAAAAGTTTTAAGCTGACTTTTTAGTTGTCTATCACAAATCCAGCGCAAGCCCACACTCCTGTTTCGAACATAACAGCATCGGCGGTTGTATAGCCTGAAATCCAATTGTTTTATGGCGTATAATACATTTTATGTAAGAGTGTAACTTTACGGTTAGGTTTAAAGAAATTTAGAGCATTGGGGAGAAGATTAAGATCGTGCAGCCAACTTCACAAAATTGTTAAATCAGAATTCACATTTTAGGCTGATCTACGAATAAACTGATGGTAGGCCTCGAGTCAGTTCTCTGTTGTATCAGAACAATTGCCACTCACGGATAAGTGCAAAGGAAAATACCGTTATATACAGCAATTTTTTAAAACCAGTGAGACAACAGGTTTTTGTAAAATCGTTAAGGTGTTTTCTACTAGTGAAACGTGACTTGCCTTCGTCGGATCTGAGAAACAAAATAACAGCAATCTTAACAGCTGTTGGCCGTTTGGTGAAAACTAAAAGCGTCCTAAGCATGATGGCGAAGTCTGTCCGATGTAGGGTTTATTTTAACTACCGTAAAAACCCTATCATATCATCTGACACACCTTGGGGGACCATCTCTGTGGGAGCCGTTATTATGCCGCAAAAATAGAATAGTAGGAAACTCACAATCTATTAAAAAGAAATCCGATAGCCAAGAATCAGACATTATGGTGTTAACACAGACGGTTATATATTTGTACTGAGTATGCATTTTCAGTTCTACGAAGTGCTTGTACAGTACGTGCGTGGCTAAAACTCTACGAGAAAGGACAATAGCTTTAATCGGGCAAAGGTCAGGGTAACTGAGTTGCCCGGTCATCAGCAGGCCACATTTCCCATCTTCCGGAAAGTCCCAAGGAAAATCGTGGCCAGTACCAGAGGTGGTCGGAGTCCCTTCTTCAGACCCCGACTCCGTTGATGTTCCAAATTTTTTGAATCCGGGTCCGAATATTTTTAACATTTGTGAATCCGACTCCTGTTCAGACTCCGGCTGCCATCGATGCAGCCGAAAATCAGAATGTTTTCACTTAAGGAAATGACATTTGTATAAAGACCATGCGGACTCCTATTACTGCCGAAAATTACAAGTGACTCCTGATCCAGGTCCGAAAGAAAAACGCAGAATCCTGCCGGAGACACTCCGGATCCGTGGCCACCTCTGGCCAGTACGTTGTGTCGAGATTCAGCTGCAGGGGCTGCCAGAGTGAAGAAATATTCCCCACCTGCATATCGGTTCCACATACCTGGACTGATTGCCTTGCATGACTGAAGAGCTCAGGCTGTTCTTTCAAAGTGACTATTTGATCCATAGCTGGAGCCCTGTCAGTCGTCCCACTTGGGTCAAAGTAGATCTGGAAGTAATAATAGGTAAAGAACATTTCAGTTTCCCCAAAACTGCACAACTCTGGAACTGAAGTCCCATCACCGGTTGTAGTTCAACGTCATACCAAGACCTGAGATGAAGAAACAAATAACACGTCTTCCCAGCAACAAGAGCATGTTCAGGAGCGCAAAACACAGTCCAGATGGAATCAATGAAGCTTTCTGAGGCGGAGCTTAACGTCGATGCTCTGCAAAGAGTCTTAATCAATGATATTGTGGTTAGACAGCCTTCGAGGGGTTTTGCTGGGTTTTAGTTATTCGTATCACGCTTTTCAATCGTAATCCCAACCTGAAACACGTAAAATACTGGCAGTGCCTATGAATACGGACGCAGACCGAATTGGAAATGCACGCCAATAAGAAACAAACAAACGAGAACTAGAGCAGGCAGAAGTCGAAAAAACGGCGAAAAGCAAATCAAAACGACCTGTAGCGCTGCCAGTGGGGTTCAGAAAAAAAGCAGTCACCAAACCGTGAAAAACACGGGGTAATTACAATCAAAACTAATGAAGCAAATAAAAACCAAGAGTTAGGAAAACAAAATTGGATTAGAAAGAAGACCAAAACTCACCTAGATTTCTGCCAACTGTTTTGATAGCGCTTCTATAAAAAGCTTGTTCTAATTTTTCGTTTGTCCCACATAATGCTTTACAAATTAAACAGGTAGCCACGCAAATGCCATCGTTTGCACAAGACAGACGTGGGTCAACGTTGTGCTTACTGTGTGTGTGTGCAGAGGTACCTTTCTATGTTCACCACGCTGTGATGTTCATGCTTACCATGGTTACCTTACCACGTAAGGCGCAGAAGAGCAATCTTCAGCGGTCATCTGCTGGTCATGTGCAATTTTCTTGTAATTTGTCAAGAGGTTCCTGAACGCCGGTGTATTTTGTATATTATCATGGCCTTTGGCTGAAGTGTTTACTTCAAAAAATAGAGGACACCAGAGGCCTAGACCAACAAATCGCTCTTTTTCTGCAAATTGTGTATCACTCCATCCTCTTCCTCTGTTGACAGTGTCTTTCATCACATCATCCTATTGGGGAACTGAGATTTTAAAGCTGAGCTAAGATATCGTAAACCCTATTATAGTCGTTTGAATGTCACACTCACACGTATTTCTGTTTATTTTGAAATGTCGTCGCCAGGCTGGTGAAATAGGTGTTGCACGAAGACACCGGTTATGCTAAACGTGGCAACTGTCTCTGGTACATCATTAGTTGGTTTAGTCTAAAATTGTGGAAATGAGTGTTCAGTATCTTTGTTTTCATACGATATCTTTTTACTTCCGTTCAGGCCCGTAACCAGGGGGGCGCATGAGGGGCGAAGCCTCCCCTGCAAAATCCCCCCCTGGAAAAATGTGTTGGACATACTGTAGTTTAAAACTATTGGACATAGTTTAAAAAAATTTGGGCCCCTCGAAAAACTCTTCGCCCCGCCTGGTGTCCCAAGCTGGTTACGGGCCTGCATCCGTTTGATTTTAGCTTTTTTAACTATTAAGAACAAGACAGGGAAAAATTTTAGCCTTGCTGTTTCAAAATATACCAAACAAAATCTCCAAAATGGAGACAGTTTTTGAAAAACTGCAGAAAATTATTTTTGATTTGAACTTAGCTCAAAAGGTTTTGGTGCCTTACTACTGCGACCTCAACACGCAAGTTGAAAATGTAACAACTTCACTGATTTTCATCATCACTAGAAACTATGGTTGCGCGAAAAAGTGGTTACAAGTTTCATTCTGCTACAAAGTGTACACTTTGCCAAAGCAACATGTTTTCAACATCTTGAAATATTTTAAGAGCAGTGAGTTCGCAGAAGGTAACAGCAATAAGTTTGCACTGGCAGAAAGATCCTGTTCGCATCATGCGAGGCATTTTCCAACCTGTTTGCAGCCTGCTCTTACTCAAGTCGTGGTCCACTCCTTGCACCAGGCTTCAGTACGGCTTTGCAACATCGCACGATAAGTTCCAGCATTAAAAAGACTATGCATGGCTTTTAGTTGAATTATATGTGTGAGCAATCCACAAATGTTGTGCCCCACTTGATCGACTGTTAGTAAAAATGCGTTTATGACGTTACAACAACACTCCACGCCTGTTGTAAACAATGCACTTTTGCACTTCATTCCCGAGCTGCATATTTGAGTGCAAACGTCACTCTGTTGAGTTAGGCGTAATGCTCACGAATGCTAAAAATTGCCGACCTGGAAACCAAGCAGAAAATTCCACTATTAAAAGTTTTTGACAGTGCACAGCGGTTTGAAATAAAACGAAACCAGAGCACAACACAGTACTTTTTGCGTTATGTTTCAACCCGCTGATATCGCACCGGCGAACATCCTCGAAGTGTGTTCAAGGCAGTGCGCCCATTTTCTTTCCTTCAGTAATTAGTCTGTTGCTGGCCTTTCTTTTCCCCCAAAAATAAAGCATGACTGTGTTGTTGTTTCACGCAAATAACTAACGTGTATCATTTCATTACTGGCTGAAAATAAGCGGAGGCATGTCCGAGGTACGTAGCCTTTTTTCTCGATGCTTTTTTCTTTTCAGTGCTGGTGCTAAATTTCTTCCTCGTGACCACAGTTTTTAGGTGATGGTTGTCCATTATCTCCATTTATTGAGTAGCTTAAAAGTTTTCGTGAACACTTAGCAAATCTATGGTTGAAAGAGTCGGAAATGCTCACTTCATTTGCAAACAAGGAACATTAGAAATGACAAACAATTTTCCGCGGAGGTTAAGCAAACTTTTCATCTAAGTAATAGGCAGTACATTGTCAAAATCAGTGAGAAACATATCACAGTCAGAGATTGTTTCAATGCAGTAAGTTTACATGAGATACATTGCGCAATCTTCTCGTTTGTTTGATGTCCTTTTTCACTTGCAAGACAAGCCATCTCACGGCGGTAACCGTCGATTCAGGGTTGCCAGATTGCCATTTTTAATGCCAAATTTCAGAAATTTGGCCTTCTTTAAAGTGGTTTGGCATGAGAAAATGCTGCTTGGCATGTTTTTGGCCTTTTTTAGTGGCGTTGACAGTAAAAAAATGTTGTTTGGCATTTTTAAAAAACTTGTCTGTTTTCAGTTTATATTTTGACACTATTTTCAGCCTGTTTGGCATTTATTGATGTTATTTGGCATATTTTGAGTAGCAATATGGCGTATTTGGTCCATCTGAACATGTGAAGGTGAATACCTTTTCTGTGGATTCTCTGTAACTGCGTTTTGTAATCGAAAATTTTGGAATTGTGACATATATCAGACGCTTGTGTGTCAGAATGAATGTAATTAAAAACTATGGCATGGTGCATACTTGTATTTTCATTATCTGTATTTTATTGGTTCAAACACTTAACAGAAAATGCCTAATAAAATACGTAAGGAGATGGTGCTTTTGGACATTAACAATTCTTTGTTTGTTTATTTGCAATAAATCTAGGATTGGTTCCATAGCAACATCGTAGTTTTGCCATCACCACTCATTCAGGTAATTCAAAACTGGCAGCCATTGGCCTGTTTCAGCTTGTTTGGCATTTTTGATGTGCAATTTCGGATTTTTCGTCAACCTGGACCTGGCAACCCTGTCTCCAAATGATTTGTCCCACACATGCTAGAAAACACTGAGCGTGCAGGGAAACGCTTTGCAAGGTGCGGACTTAATGCGGTGACCTCGCTGCTATTAAAAGATGCCACGCTGTCAAAAAGATGACACGGACATTTTCCAAGTAAAGGAATGGAGTGTGGTGAAAAAAAGACAAATATTTTACATATTTTATCAGCATCATGTTGTCTTTGCATTTGCAAAATAGTGGATTTACTAACTTCATGTGTGTATCAAAACAAATATCATTTGCGGTTGTTAGAAACATTGCCTCAAACTGTGGTAGTTTATTACTTGCTTTTGCTGAAAAACCGGAAAAAACTGCAAGTACGTTTCACTACTGTGCTTTCTTTAATATTTCTAGAGAAAGTTTGTACCAAACGGAGGTAAAAACATCGAAAATGCACGGGACTATTAAATCTCTTTTTTCGCATTTTGTGGCTTCGCCTAAATTTTTTTAGTGTGTTAATCAAGCAGTCGATAATTTCTGCGTAGATCAAGTCTTCACGAAATTTTAAAATGTCGCAAAGAGACCTGGTTAAAGAAGGAAAGATAGTTGTGAATATATTCTGCCATTATGCAACAGAGTATCAGTCCTCGCGGAGATGTTTCACTTCCGGTTTTTCAGTTGTTATGAAAGCCTTTGTGATGCAGTTGCGGTGAAGCAAGTTGGCAAAGTTTTGTCAACCAATTATGCACGCTGTTTTTTTTCTTGGAAATGCTTAATGCAGTACCTTTGGCGGCAATGTTGTTCACAAAATCAAAAGTAAAGAAATTGCAACTTCATAAAAGATTTGTAAAATTTATGGGAATCTCCACCAAATTAATTTGAATTACTGTTCATAACTACATTATTGTGTGCAACTGTTCTAGTATCAGTTGCACGCGTGGTAATGTTGGGACTTCACCTAAGCAACATTTTAATCAATAAAATGTCAGTCAGTACAATCGTTTCCTAGTAACAGTTCTATTGCAGAGGACTGTTCTGGAACAAGGAGCTGATTTTACTGACCTATGTTTTAAAAAATATAAAAAGTGATTCAGGTGCAAATGGTAAAACATATGCGCATTTAGTTATGCTGCTATTCTAACACCATCTTACGCGTGCCTGTCGACCCAAGTTTCACCATATTTTAGCAGTGAAAGGTCTGAAATCGTGGCCATACAGTTTTTCCACTTCTACTAAAATGAAATTAAGGTATATGATGTTTTATTTCATTTGTTTAATTTAATTTGAACTAAACTTTTGCTCAAAAATCATCCAGCCGTTTGTGTGGGGTGAAATACAGGTGTTGCATGCAAATATTTTTGAGTGGTCTCCAAAAAACAAACTTGAGATCGAGTCAGTGTGTAGGTAGTGGTTGGATTAGTTATTTATTTTTTTTCAAAAACTTGGCTGGTCAGCTTTAAATATTTTAATCGGTTCATTTCTTTGGCCAGAATTAAAATAATGTCATTTCAACCCCACATCTCGGACAAGGGATAGATTTCTGTCGTCCATGTTACTTTATTTGCCGATCTCTTTCGAACAGCAATAGTGGTTGACTTCGAGTACGCTATCTTAATTTAACTTGTTGCAAAATGCCTGGGGTTGTTTCTAAACAGTTCTAATTTTAGTCATGAAGGATAATATGTCATTCTGGATCTTACGCTTATGTCTCGGAGCAATAACTTCGCTTTTCGGCGTGAGCAATAAAAGGTTGCCACTCAAGCTGCATCGCTACAAATATTGTAAGCTTGCCAACCGACTGTTTCGTACACAATGACTTGGGCGCGTAACAAATAGTTGTATCGTGAACGCAAAATTGCCATTGTTTTTCACGCTGTGTTTGAAACCACGTTGTGAAAAGGCTTTCTTCGCAAAAATGCAATGTACTAGGAAACGAGTGAACGAGATCTGAATGTTGTTCGGTGATCTGTTTACAGTTCACAAAATAGATGACCAATTGACCAGTTAGTAGCAATCAGCAACTGAACGATTTTGTCTGATGTTATCGGACTAGTTCCGCGTTAAGGCGACGACTTCCAATTGCAGTTCACTATTTAAATTTGCATAGCACCTGGCATCTGAATGTCTACTGTAACTACTAACATTCGAACGGATGCACCTAGCGTGTTGATTGTTTGTCTTAGAGGCTTCATCCACACCAGACAAGCTTTTTGACGTATGAGCTGCTGTTACAGCACATTAGGACTATCGGCTGACAACTACAATGCCATGAAAAGATGCGATATCTCGTCTCAGAGAAGTGGAAAAGCGTTTCAAATGAAATAGTGCTGCAACAAACTCGTGCTTAAGCCAGACGAATGGCAATGTGACCTTGCAGCGAATCGCACTGAAGTTGGTTTGGCGCATGGGGGTAAGGCATCTTAAAATTGACGTTTCTCAGATGCCACTGACAGTCTCTAAGCACCAAACGCGGATCTGACGAAAGGCAAGCGGGGCAAACAAAATTGCTGAGAGGCATGCGGTTTGCCTCCCTCGAGGCGAAAGCGATGTCGTTGTTTCTCAAACGAAAACCACTGCCATTTCTATCCGTCAAGCTCATCTCTGCCGTTGGTCGTTTCTACTGTTATTGCTTTTCAAATGTTTTTGTGGGGTTGTTCCACTGGGCAGTGTATGAAATTGTAAATTTCGAGTAGTGCAAACGAATAGAAGTATGAGACACGTGGCGGGTGACGATTCCCGTGAGCGTTTTATGAATTTTTGGATGTCTGCAACGAACCGGTCCTTTGTAAAATAAACAAACCTTGCAACACCTAGTTATTGTTATGTTTTTTTCTGCTCCGTGATGTATCCTGTTCGCAAAAGATCCATCACGATCTTGCCTGAGATTGATTTAACCTAAACAGCTCACTCATGGTTGAATGCAATCTGGTGCCGTGTGATTAAAAATCATTGGATGATGAAGAACTCGTTCATCCTAGCAAAACAATGCGATTAGATTCGGCTGTGTCACCTTTGTGGTGCCTTATTGTCATCCAAAAGGCGGTAATTTTCACGAACCACCTTATTGTTGTACTCGTTTTTATGCAAGCCTCACTTTGAATATCCGCTTGCTACGCAGGTTTTCCTTGCGCGATGTAATAATTCAATAATATTTACAAAATAATTTTTACTGCGTGAAAAGATCTCTTGCATTCCTGGCACTGAGTTTGCCCGATTGTTTGGCTTTGATGAATAAGACAACCTTGCAAAGAAATACGGGAAAGAAGAGTTTGATTAGCAGCTATCTCAAAGTAACACCAATATATTTGCAAAATTTTATCTTAGTTGCAATATTAAAAAGCAAATTTTTGTTCCTGCAAAAACAGTGTTCACGAGTATTGTTCTTGCAAAATTGCAATTTTAGATTCATGCTATTTGGAAGGTAAAGCGACACTGCATGGTATCATTATTGTGAGATCGCAGGACTGTTAAACGAGAAATGAGATCAGGTTCGGTGATTTCAGCCACTGAAGACTTGATAAGACCCACTTTAGGTCGAAGTCATCCGAAGAAAATACTTGGGGTTGAGGATCGCGACAGACACCTGGGATTCTTCGAAATGTTTGTCAATTAACATAGTAGTTCTTACCCTTTCAACAGTTACCATTGAAACCTCAAAACCTCAGTAAAAATTGTAAATCCCATTACTTTGCTTATGCCCTTGCGGTATTTTGTCACTTAATTGTGGACAAGCGCAGTCAGAATCCTCGCAGTTATGAAAGCGCAGCATGGTAAGCAGATTTTTCGAGTACCCTACTTGTCCCCATACCCAAGTTTTATCATCATAGCATAAGTATGAAAGCATAAAGCAGGCAGATTCCTCAGAAGCTTGCCGCCAGGCTAAAGTTTGTTTTGTTGTACCCTTACTCTGAGTGCATTTTAGGCGAACTTTAAGCTCAATTAGAGACTGCATTGCTTTTAGTAGATAATGCAGCACTGGCATTTGTGGCCAACTGCCTTGAACAAATAACTCCATGGAAGTTCAGTGCAGCTGTGAGCGCTCGCTTGTTTCTTCATTTGTCCACTTCGTCTCACTTTTCTGAATACTAGACTTGTACCAGAGATGTTCGCAGAGATGAGTGCAGGAGACTCCAGGCGAAGTATGTATTTAAGCCCCATCAGGAGCCGGAGTCAAAAGGAGCAAACAAAAATTTTGAAAAGTGCTTCAACTGAAATCTCTATAGTAGTTTTTCTTTGGAACAAAATATTGATTCATGCGATATTTTTAACACGGCATGGCGTCCTATGTTATATTGCGACACTAGGGGGAACAACGAGCGTTATCACAACTGCTGATGATGCTCTTGAGATACCCGTGGCCTCCACTGCACTGTACGTTTCAGCTGACAGTGACAATCGACCTTACTAGCTTTGCTCGTGTGAATGCTACAGTTTACCCTTCAACGGGATGTGTATGGGTAAGACCAGCTATGTCCAGCCCGCGGGCCGCATGCGGCCCAGACGAAGGTTTTGTGCGGCTCAGTTTAGGTTTTTGCTGTAGTAAAAGCATCCTACATACTGACAACTTGTCTTTATTTTGATAATCTTGAATTTGACATTTTTGTTGCAGGTTGTCCTCAGTGCCACTTCATCACGTTTGTTTCCATTGTAGTTATTGTTCGAACGCTTTCAGGACATTAGCTTTAGCTAAATTTAGTTTTCGAAGATCAAACTAAGCCATTCCATGTGCGGCCCTCATTAATATGTTATTCAATGTGCGGCCCTGGTTAAGATAGTGACAAAATTGTTGGCCCAGTAAGCCATTTGGGTTGGACATAGCTGGGTTAGAGTTGAGTTGAGTTGATTTTATTTGGCGATAATAAATATTCAGCTAGAAA
>JGI24159J19872_10001953_pt1 | contig 23793 bp, 17 predicted proteins | sample Ectturendosymbi4_FD_19872 | JGI IMG/M metagenome (IMG submission 19872)
TCACCTTTCAATAAATGTAATCATCGTTGTGGTATCATTTAAAATCCTGGATTTGTGCCCAATCGCTTTGTTTCAACAATTGTGAAACACCCTGTACTGTAGAAACTACTGAACTGGTAACTTGAAAAAACGCCAAATTAATATAGTTCATTAAAATGGCACTCGTTGTTCAGTGATCATCCCTTCACAATGTAACAAAACCTTTCGGCAGATATCTTATGCATGTTCGTTTGTCGCAACAGTAAAGCAAATGTAATGTGCGTGCACAACTAGCATGAGCATCCAAAAATGCAGCTGCAGACGTAGATTCAGAGTCGCACTTAAGAGGTGTACGTGGTACACTGGTGTAGGAGGCGGGAGTGCAAGCCCACCCCCAAAACTTTTGATTTGGTGAAAATCCGGGCAAAAGCTATGGAAATTTTGGCCAAATGTGTGAATACCTTCGCAAGATCGCTGTATGTGCTTTGATTTCAGATAAATGACACCCAAAATCAAAGTGCAGACGTCTTGTTTTTTTTTGAGGTCATGCTTTTATTCAATTCTTTTCGGGCAAGTTCGGAGAATATTTGGGCGAAATGGCGCTTTGATTTGAAAAAATTTGCCCAACATGAAATGCAGTCGTTTTTTGTTTTGGAGGTCATATTTTCTTTGGAGTATTTTTCGGGGAAGTTTGAGCAAAAATCCTTCGCAGCCCCAAAACTTTGCCTGCTCCTACATCTATGACGTGGTATTCTTCACGAATTTTGTCTGTTGCCATGACTATCGTCTATGGTAAGATTGACAGACGTCCTTGAGCGCCAAAGACATTCCTTGAATTTGCTATTAAAACTGGTTGTGTCCTTGATCCTTGAAAGATTTTGTTGTTATTGACTATTTTCAGGCGTCCTTGAACAGTTGTGAAATTTTTCATTATTGGATGATCACATTGAACATTCAAGAATTAAGATTAAACAATGTAATTGAACAGAATAACGTGTACATTCGTTCCATCACAGTTGTGTGGTAGAAGTACCCGTTGTTATGTACATGTCTGTTTAAAAAAATGTGCTACACCACTAAACTAAAAAGTATTCAAAGTAGGCATGAAATAAAATTTCAAATGCGCAAAACGACAAAATGTCCTTGTAAACATTTGAAGTGATCTGGCAACCTTAGTCGGTGCTAATAGTGCTACATGCCATGCGTTTTCAAGCTACATACCATGCGTTTTCAAGATATTATACCATCCGATTGTTCAGCATACTCCCACTGAGATCATGACGGAAGAACGGAAGTGACTTTATTGTGAATGAACTACAGCGATGCGAAGAGAACAGAGGGTGCCGAACATGAGAAATCCACTCTACCACTAACCCAAAGATCGTATTAGAAAATTGCGATTAGGATGCGATTTGAAAGTATAGACAGTGCTCACAGCACTAGCACGTAGCTGGTCATGTCAGCAAAAGGTGCAAAAAAACGAAAGGCTTTCAATACAAAAAATGTCAATAAGCATGAAAATGAAATATCAACCAACAGGTCTCATCGACACCTTTTCAGGAACATACATTTCTCGGGTAAAATATCAAATAAATGGCGTGTGCTATCAACGAAATGCTCAATAACATAATACACGGGGGTGTTGGAATAAAATAGCTGAAGCACACGCGCAACAAATTCCTTGCTTTTATGAAACAAGTGCCAGTGAAGAGACTGTGTAATGAAATCTGAAGAAACCACGAGACTGCCAGCACATCATTCATCGCTAAGTTGAAAGTCGAAGAAAATTTGTTTCATCGAAAGTTGTAGAATCTGTTTCGGGTTTTTTGAGCACGAAACGCAGCGAACGAACAACTGCTGGAACTTCTACAAAATCGCCGACAACGTGTATCACACGAAAAGTGAAATATTGAACGAAGAGAATGGGAGCCTACAGAAAACCGACGAAAAAATATCTAAAAGTAATTCTGATCGCTGTTAAATCTTTCAGAGTGCTTCGGTGCAGCAGGCGAGAAAGCTGAACTTCCCTTTCTCAGGCCGCACGAGTTGTGCGGTGTTGACAAGATCGCCCGCATTGAAAACTTGAAGCCGGAATTGGGATTTTTCGGACAGTAGCTGTCTGTGTGTGCGTTGTCCCCTGTAGCAGCGCAGAAGCGGCAAACGTACCTGAAATGTCAACACAGTATTTTTCAATCTCTTTCTTTCAGGCGCCTTAGGGTATTAGGAACCCGCTGTTTGCATTTCTTGATTTTATATGTATCAAAAATTGTTCTCAAAGAATAAATTCGAACAAATTAATTTGAGTTTAAGCATAGCGCTTTTCTCTACTAAAATTGAAAATCAAACACAGTTCAAAATGGTTCGTTGCTTCGAGGAAGTCAAATCCTTTCATAAACCATTGCTCTTTGTTTGTCAAATAATTTGTGACTTCTTTAATATGCTGTTTGTGAAAGTCACGTTTTCAGTGCAATTATGGCAACATAAGTATACAAAATATGAAACCAGTGGGCGCACGAAAAAATAAAAATATCGAATTATCACCACGTTCAACATCTACAGAAAGCGATTTTTTGCAGGAACGAACCAGTCAATATAGATGCTGCTGCGCAAACATTCTTTACCTACTTGTGGTAATCTTCATCTATCTTACTTCATGGATCGGAGCTTATATTAGACAAGGAAAAAATATCATGAAACATTATAGCAACATGACCTTATTCAAGCAAATTGCAACATGCTGGAAATCTGACAGCGGTGTAAATGTATGTTTAAAGCGCTAGCTCAGGGTCAAAAATGGGTCGCGCTGAAGACCGAAACTGAGTTTTATATTTTCAACGTTAATACTGCTTGTGTGTGTCTGTCTTTAGGTACGTATGAGAAGAGTTGATTGCTGACATTGACAAGGAACGTAGCAAAGTATTACCAAAAATCGTTTATAAAATCGTTATTTTTTTCATAAGTTTGGGTCGCGAGGTGTTAACCAAACTCAGATTTGGGTCGCTCAAAAACGCTTGGGACTGTTGATATAAAGCAACCAACAGCACATATTTTATTGCTGACCAACATTTGACCGGCTGGATGCGACCAAGCCGGAATGAAAATCAGCACTAAAAAGACCGAGGTATGCCCGTCCATGAACCCAAGGCAGTGTACGTTGAAAGCAACCGGCAGTAAACTGCAACAGGTCTAGAAGTTCAAGTAACTTGGGGTGGCAAAGTACTTAGGAGTGACAGAAAGTGGGACAGGAGATTGAAACGCGGATTTGTAAAGCCTGTCTGCTTGAGCTTTGTCGATCTGTAGTCACAAAACCGGAGCTTTCAAATACACTACCGCAAACTGCGCAAAGCTGTCAGTTTTTCAATCGGTATTTGTTCCGATCCTCACCTATGGTCATGAATCTTGGGTAATATGAACTACCTTAAGCACAAGCGGAAAAGATGGGAATTTTTCGAGAGTTCACGGTGTAATACTCAGGACCGTAATTAGGGGGGCGCAGGGGGAGCTTCGCCCCCCTCTGGAAAATGTGTTGGACATAGTTTAAACATTTTGGGCCCCTTTCAGAACTCTTCGTCCTTCCTAGTGTCCCTAGCTGGTTACGGGCCTAGTGATACTTCTTGACAAAGGGCGCAGTTGTTAAATTCATAGAGACCTGAATGTCGAGCCACTTCTCCGAATCGAGGTTTGGCCATGTGTCCAGAATGTCCCAGGAAAGATTGGCAAGGAAAGTCGTCCTGCTAGCTACACCACAGAAAGCGGCCCAGACATAGTCCAAGGGACCACGTGGAGTGGTGACTCAGACCTTACTTGGTCCCGTCTTGGTGTGGAGCCAGAATAATTATCTGAAAGCGCTGTTGGCCGTGAGGTATTTTGAGGCCTCCTAGGGCTGCTGCCTCCCCGACCCTCTCCATAGGAAAAGCGGGCACGAAAATGATGAATGCATTTGACATGGCTACATGCTGCTTGCGTTTGGCTTGGCTGTGCCCAGGCAAGACAACGTAATATCATTTCCGCTGATACTCTTGTGTGGGTCCGCTTTGGACAAATAGTCGACACTTTTGCAGCTCGTCATTACGTTCCATAAAAACTTTCCATTTTGGTTTCATAAAAATGTCACTTGGCATTGCGCATCGTGCAACAGACCATCAACCCTTACAAGTTTACGCATTGAGGCTACAGCTGATTTTTGGTTCTTGTTCCTTGTGTTGCTGCTGCTATAAACGACTTTTTGCGAAGGAAAGTCTCGCGGAACGCACGTGCTTACAAAATCAACTCCTTCGTTTCCGTTTCACACCTGAGGAGTTGATTTTTGCCACAGTGGTCAAGGTCACACTGCTAGCGGGCCTGTGGCTTCGCAATGTAATTTCTCCAAATACATGGTGATGCTTGTTGTTCGAGAAAAAAAAACAATCACATGATTTCGGATGCGAAACAGACTCCCAACTGTTCCACAAATAATGACAAAAAATAGAACTTTCCTGCCAAACCAAAACTTGACATGTGCAAACTATAGTATTTATGTGGCGACTTGCGTGATATGCCAGCGACAGTATGTTGGACACATGGTAAACAAATTTTCCAAGAGATGGTCATCGCACCGAGGTACTTGGAACAAACCAGATAAAAAAAAGATGACAGCTGCCAACTCGTCTCATCGCGGCACTATTAATTGTTCCACGGCATCACAAAAACCACCAATCTGTGAAGCTTACACTGTTACTTTTGTTGAACAAACCAGTTTTCACTCCATAGATACCTGCGAAGATAAATGGCTTAACAAACTTAACGCACGAATTAATATTCAAAGCATGATCCTTGCTTGTGTGAAATAATTCTTGTACCTCTGCGTTGTGTATTGATCTTTAACATTCGGCTTTGCCCACTTGTTTTAACCTTTTTTACCACCCACGTGGTTATCGATGTTGATACCCCGTCACAACCTTTAGCATTTCATTTTAAAGGTGCTCCCTAACGTACGTCTGCCACCCTTACGAACGCAATTTTGTTTACGCAGTCGCCATTTTGCAAATTTTGCTCACGCAACCTTACGAACGCAATTTTTTTTACTCAACGCTTTGCTTTGAGCCTGGGTTCTTAAACTGGGGGTGCAACCCCGTGGGTTTGAAAGTTTCGCAAGGGGGCGCGAGTATGGCAGCGACATATTGTTGAAAAGCAGGATAATGGCAAATTAATTGTTGTCCTGTTTTATGCGTTTGACTGTGAGTTTGGTGAGGCGCGAGTACCAATGAAAAACGCCAATGATTCACAGCTGCGTCATCCTTTTCTAGTTTGTAATCAATGTCATCATTGTATTTATCATCTGCATTTGCGCTTTTAGTTGCGGCTTTTCATGGGAGATTCGAACGCGCAACGGAAGGAACGCCAAGTCCACTGGGGCAGTGGTTCTAAAACTGGGTTCGATCGAACCCCTAGGGTTCGACGAAGCCGTTTTGGGGGTTCAACGAAGATCATCTAAAAGATGTAACCCATTTTCACTTTCTGTTATATTGGGCAAAAATGGGGTTCGACAAAAGCTTGGAAAACTACGTAAGGGTTCGGTGTGTCTGTAAAGTTTAAGAACCACTGCACTAGGGCAAAGGGCAAGCAACAATAGAGATTCTCTACTCGACCAGTTTCACTCTACTGTTGATCGTGCGTAGCTGCATTTTTCAAGCACTTCCCGATTGCACGCTTTAGGCATGTGACGCAATGCGCCGTCACACACTCAAGACTACATCATCATATTTTGAACATTTTTTGTCTTCTTCATCCTCAATACACGGGTGTTTAACAGATGGGGTGACAAGCAATTTTTAATATCACCTCAAAGCTTTTCATTTTCAACTACCTTAGCCTAGACCAGGCCTGGCCAACCCGCGGCTCGCGAGCCGCATCCGGCTCTTGGCCCGGTTTCATGCAGCTCTTTAAATACCATGTTTATTCGTGTATCAGTTGCAAAAGTTTTTGCCAATTGTTCACCTTGAAAGTCGGGGTGCGACTTACACACGCATTGCATGGAAGCGTGCTTCGTAGCTTGTGTAAGCACATACAAACACGAACGCATTCACGCGACGCATGTTCGCGTGTACGTGCATACACTAGCGCGGGCAGATGTCTCAGAAAAGGCCGCTCGAAAGGTGAAACAAACGTGGTGGAGTGGACAGATGTACTGTACACGGTAAGTGCGGATAACTTGTCTGGAATTAATAGCGAAAAAGCCTTGCGCAATGTTGTGCAAGAGAAAGTGTGTTTCGTATGATGCTGGGTTCAAGCTCGACGTTATATGTTTTGTGGTGTTGCTCTTCGCGGTCATGCAACAAGATATATGGCTCTTGGTTTCCACCCCTGTCCTAGAAGACAGTACTCGTTTTGGTTGTCACTCACAGGCGCCGCGTGCGGGAGTGCATGCGTGCGTCGCACTCCCGCTAGTCGTCATTTTTTGCTGAGCAGTTCTTTGTTAGTAAGTACAAAGACGTTATTCTGAAAATCATTGGAACGTTTTCGGAATAACATGGAATACGAGACTTAAAAATCGCAACGCAGCTTGAATCAGATCCAAGTTGTACTGCAGAGAGAAGCACCGTCTCAGCTGTGTGTCACCTTTACAAAGACGATGTACACGAGTAACAGTTGCAAAACAAAATCCGGCAATTTTTCGAAGGCAATGATTTGAACAGCACCACTACAAACGCTATTTTGAAACTGTTCGCGAAAACCGAACTTTAACTGATTTATTTAACGTGTTCGCTGCGCATATATTTCACATTGCCCTGTAGTACCTGTGAGGCAGAACGTACCTTTAGTGCATTTCGTCGCATTAAAACTATCTCCGATCGACCACGACTGAACGTAGGTTGATTTCTTGTTGTTCACTAAATATTCATTCCACTGTAACAGACGAACTTAATGTTGAACGACAGATAGATGGATCTTCAGATTGACAGGGCTGCAGTTCGCATAAATCCTTTCAGGTGATTGTGTGTTTTTAAGTTTTGATAAGTCCAGTTCAAGTATGTTGTGAACGTGTCCAAAATTTTGAAAAATTATGAATGATCGATTAATTGTGAGTCGCCTGTAAAATTGACATTAGTGTGAGAGACGCTTTGGGATACTTCGACTGATATCAGTTTACCAATTTAAGCAGGTATTGACGTCACACTCTGTGACGCCATGGCTTTCGCACGCCCGTAGAAATTTCTAACTCAGCACCTATGAATGCCACTTCAATATTCATGCTCTTCATCTCGATCTCTGCTTGTACTTGCCATTTTTTACTGACTTCTTATATTGTATCATCTTTTTTAGAATACGAACAAGTCTGAGTCATAGCATAGAAGCTGTTTTTAGCTTAAGCTAGCCTGGGCTAAGCAAGCTGCAAGACATTCTAAAAGTGGAAGCTTGAGCCAAATGACATACATAAGGTTTGGTATTTTGGATCATAAAGCCTAAAGGAGGCGTGCACAAACTTTTCGCTATTGCCGTCCGTATGACAGACTCTGTTTTTCAAACAGCCGTCAGTGAAGTCGCCACAGCACGCGGCATTCTTCATCATGTGCTGTCACCATCCACATTGTTACGCATTGTCTCATCATCCATTCGACAAATATTTCGGTTCTGCTAATCCGCTTTGTGTCGCCTATAACAAGCGTCGACAACCGTTTTTACATTACGGACCGGTTTAATATAGGAAAGTTTTTTTGCAAAATTCTAAAGGACCAGCCTTTAAGATGTGGTATATAAATATAACAAAGTAAAACAGCACATGTGGCTCTTTGGCAGCGGACCCATGCCATAGCGGCCCGGTAACAAATGGCTCACGGACTCGTACCGGGTCGAGGCTCGCGGACCGGTGGTTGCCGATCTCTGAGTTCTGTGATATAGAAACCCTGCGTTCAGTCCTTCTGGACCAGTTTCCGACGCGAAATATCTGCATGCAGTAAGCATCGAAGCTTTATCAATGCAAGGCCGCAGGTGTGCACAGGGCCTACCAGAGGGGGTACTGGAGGTGCATCGTACCCGGGCCTGCTAAGTAGCCTACTGGGAAATTTTCCTGATAAGATGATTACCAGCTTGCCTTAAATCAGGGGTCACCAACCTTTTTGAAACTGTGAGCTATTTATTGTGTACTAATTAATGCGAAGGGCTACTGTTTGATACACAATTCTGAAATCAAAGTTTTATTCAATTTACCTTCAATTATTTTAATATTGATATTCGTAAATGTGAAGATATTTATCATGCTAATGTTATTTTTGGAAGAGACCCGCGGGCGACCTACATGGCCCTTGCGGGCGACCTGGTGCCCGCGGGACCACGTTGGTGACCCCTACCTTAAATTGACAGCTAAACTAAAGTACCAAAACTTTTCAATTTTGGCACCTTGATTACTTTGTGACTGAGTGCCGAACATAGCAGTGTTTGTTTGATGGATGGCGTGTCATGCCACAACGCATTCGTACTTTACCTGGGCTCGACCTGTTTAGGGATTGGCGTCGTAGTCTGCAGTAGTGTTGTACCACTGTACCAGTGTCACATGTTAGCGAATAATAGTGTTAAGAGCGTGTCTGTAATCTTGTGGTTCTGCCTCCAACGTAGTTGCGAAACGTTCTGCTAAGAGTGTCTGCAACCCTGTGATTCCAGCCGCCTGATCTTTGTAGATTCATTAACCACAGAAAACCATTTCTTGCTACTATGCCGATATTATTGCTAGTACTGCACACCATGTGCTCAAAATGAGCTAGCTTCCACCGTGATAGAAACAAAACAACTCACATTTAAAGTTGTAACCTAGTATATTTCTTTTAGTATGCAGAAAAGGTTTCAAGGCGGAACTCTGTCGCTGCTGGCGCGGCGCCCCTTGAGGTGCGGGGCCCAATTTGATGAAATCGGTCAAATAGACTCAAAAACCGGCCCTGTTTGCAGTTGCTGTCGGCTGACCAGCTGTGAAATAGTTTGCAACGAAGTTCAAGGCACTATATTCACCTTGACAGCAACTGACAGCTTTTACAAAAAAGCACCGTGTATCCAGCTCAGTTTTTTATAAAGGTATTTCAGAGACCCGATTCGGGTCCCTAGAATCAGAGAAACGTATCATCGGCTCCCTAGAATCAGAGAAATCGGGTCCCTACAGGTCAATACCGGGTACCTAACATTTTCCTTAAAAAAAACTGTTCTAGCTCATTATTCGTCAAACAGTCTACCAACCTCCTTAAAACTGGGCACGTGACTCGATTACTGCTTTCTCGCAAGCGATGACTCGTGTAGAACTGACGCGACTCCCCATTTGTTTTGCAGAAGCTGCAGAAAAGTTTGCTTTCATCGCGGTACAACTGCTGTGAGCGAAACGATGGTGTCTGAAAAAGAACATGTCAAAGTTCTGGATGAAAACACTTGTCAGCTCTGCAGTCATTACACGGTGGTAAACCCTGGTCATGGACGCTACATCAGCCAAAAAAATTATGACCAGTACAAATATCACCTTGAAACAACACAGGTTATGAATGTGCAGCAGCAGCAGCAACTGCTAGACCAGGGGTTCCCAACCTGTGGTACGCGAGTAACTTACATTTTTTCACAAGAACCTGGATTCACAGCTTTATAGTTTACGTATAGGGCTTTGTTTCTAAATAAATATTTTTCCTGTAGCCTGGTATTCCTATTGTATCGTAACATTATGACTTTCGATGCCCTGTTAGCAAATTTACACTACACATCGACCAATTGGTGGAAGGCAAACAAAAATGTCCTTAATTTTAGGTGCGATCTTTCACTGTTATTTTAATGCATATTATTCTTCTGAATAAACTAAGATTCGACCAAATAAGTAGTTCTGGAAGAATGTACGCCTTGACAATATGGGGTGCCCACGTGCTAAGAGATCGTGAAAAGGTTGGGAACCCCTGTGCTGGACATTGCTGCTGTCGTCCCAAGTGCAATACTTCAAGATGCCAACGCATGGAGTCTGGTTCTTTTATACAGCGACTTGGTTACAACTTCAAGACCAAGGTTTTACCAAAAAATCCTATTAGCACTGATTTCACTGAAGCAAACAGTAATTATTGCAATCAGGTTGAAGTCAAAACGCGGGGGCAACAAAATAGCAAGTTGTTCAATCGATCATTACCCGACAGTAGTTAATTCTCATTCATATTTTTCAAGTTGATGGCTGAATTGTAATTTACTTTGGATTTGTGATGAACTTGAATGACGATATCGACACTTGGAAATATTCGGCTCAAAATGAACTGTTGCCTCCATTTCTAATGCTTCAGATAAATCTGAATGATTTCTGCGTTTTCTTGTGAGCATGTTTCAAAATCCTTCGATACCGACACGAAACCTGCAGTCCTTGGAGACTGAGCCTCTCCAAAATCGGTTTCAAGGCTCAATGAATCATTTCAACCAGATAAACGCCAAATAGTGAAAACAAGCGATTTCCCAGAAAGCAATGGATGACATTAGAAAACACGAGACAATTTTGACCTGATAACACGCACTTTGAGATACATTTTTGGTGCTGTTGTTTCCTATGCATCCGCGAGCATGAGTTATTGTTGACTTTGCATGCTGCAGCAAACCGAAAAATTAATTATGAAACGATAGCACGCTTAGCGTGTTCTTCAATTCCAGGATGCACCGTTTTGATAATTTTTTGCTGATGTAGCCTATTACAGCTGGTACTTTAAACTGCAATCATTTGCAAACGAGATAAGAAAATAAAAACTTGGAGGGGTCAGTGTTGAAATGTGGATTGCACTGACTTCTCTCCAAAAAAAACTTGTAATTTTTCAAAAAGTTTGCAACTAACGGACTACAGGACTAATCAACATTCGCATAGGCGGATACACAACCCACAGAACGCGTACTGAAAAAACTCCAGCTTTGCGGATGCACGCAGGGCGAGCAATGGAGACACACGAACGAAACGCTGCCGGACTGTTCAATGCACTTGCGGTGATTCAAAGCTCATGTCTCTGCGCAAAACCCGTGCACAGCAATCGATCAATACAGGAGTTCGAAGCTCTTTTCGTGTTTCGCCGGGAAGACACACGCGAAAGACCAGGACGGGAGGCCGGACATGAGATCCTACTAAGAGTTTTAAGTTTATTTAGCATTTGCACTCCCGTAAGTGTGGTAAGCACTTCATGATGTTCCAACGACGAAAACTGTCATGGCTTCATATAGGGGATATTTACGCCAAAACATTTGGCCGCAGTACATACGAGCACTGCGAAAGGTTGAAGTCCTCATGGCGCACCTTACAACGTTCGCTTAAAAAACAAAGGGTTTTCGTTTAAAGCAGCTATGTCCAACCCGCGACCCAGTCGAAGGTTTGGTGCAGCCCAGTTGAGGTTTTTGCTGTAGCATAAGTAGCCTACATACTGACAATCTGTCCTTATTTTGATAATCTTGAATTTGACATTTTAGTTGCAGGTGGTCCTCAGTGCTACTTTATCGCGTCTGCTACCATTGCAGTTAGGATTCTAACACTTTCAGTATACCAGCTTATGCTAAATTTAGTTTGCTAAGATCAAAGTAAGCCATTTCATGTGCGGCCCTCAATAATATTATTCAATGCGCGGCCCTGGTCAAGATAGTCACATACTTCTTGGCTCAGTAAGCCATTTGGGTTGGACATAGCTGGTTTAAAGTAAATCAGAAATACATAGGAAGATGTTTCGATCAATATACAAATCTCTTCGTCCAGCACAATGTTTCCTGACTTAGAAAAACAAGCATCAAGCCAAGTGGCCTTATTCTACAGCTGAAACTTCGTGGTTTTTGTGAACTCACATAAAAGTATGAAATAAGAAATTCGCAAAATATTAGTACAGTACCTGAAAACAAACCTGCGAGTGAAAAGCTCGTAATTTTCTTCATTACATTCTCTACAATAAAAGGCAAGAAAAGTCTAACTAAGGCCTAAGCAGACCATATTAACCCTTGGTTACAACTCCACTTCTATACGTTATTTACTTCAGCAACTTTTTTTCACAACTTTTCAGCAGACTGCAGATACACAATTTAATAACGCACAATCAGAAGCTGACTAATGGCGAAACACCGATAACACGGGATTTAACAACTTGCTTATTTGTACACGTTTCAGGCAGATCACTATTAGTAGCAACAACAACACACTTGGAGCACTTACTGAGCCACGAAATGAAAATGGCCGTTGCATTGCCATTACGCTTTGGCCGTGACGCTGCTGCTGTAAAGGGTACATGCACCTGAAAATGCAAACAAACCCTGTCAGAGTAGGGCAAGAAACTAATGTCCTGGCAAAATGTAAAGTGCTTACAGTGCGCATAGAAAATCAAGCAAAAATCTATGTACTGGGTTGCTATCAATCACAGTTAGTGGGCACATGAAAACAGAAGGCAAATAACAGTTTCACATTTAACGTTCGTTGCTTAATGTTGGCTTCTGTTAGTACACAGTCTTGCCAATTTAAGTTTATACTGCTATGTTGATTTGGGTTAAACTCAAGAAGAGATACGTTTGTTTCACAAACATAAACTTCATAGGCTCACGCACTGGTTGGGACGGACGAAAGACTGTGAAACGCAAACGCTCTTGCCTTTCCATGACCACGAAACAGCAGTAAAAGTTTTTAGAAGTGCAGCTAGCTTCTAACTTTTAGCTAGGCTTGCCTGGCAACCTCAGCAACATTAGCTGCAAACTGCACTAACGGTTTATATTTCGAATTCTGCAGGACCGAAAAGAGCGTCATGACGGGCTTTCACTGCGAGAACTGCGAAAGTTTGGGGCCAGGGTTGCTAATTTAGCGGATTTTCCGCTAGATCTAGCAGATTTTAATCCTGTATAGCTGCTAAATAACTGGTAAGGCCCGAAATCCGCTAGATTCTAGCGGATAATTGGTTTAGCGCTCTATACAATTGGTCTTATTCAAGCGGATTCTAGCGGTATTTTGAAATTTTTCTAGCTTGAAAGGTCTTTTAGGCTTGGCAACCCCGCTTGGGGTAAACGTTACCAATTTGTATAAAATGGTGAAGCATACACTTCTCACTTTTACTCATCGTCACTTAGTTTGCAAGAGAAAATGCCGCGTTGTTTTCTTAAATCACATTTGGGCATAGAAAACTCAGTTACAACATTTTAAATTAGAATACCAGAGTGATAAAATGGTGAGTGTATCACAGAACAGCAAACGTTTCAAATCATACGCTGCATCATCCTTACCTTCCAGTCTTATCAGCCAAAGTGATTTAGCCAAGCAGCTAGCACGACACATGACCTGCTGCGAAATGAGTGAAGAAAATTAACAAAAGTTACATTTCAGCATAGTGCGAAGCTAAATCAAAATTTTTTTTCACACTTCCAGTTAAGACTAATTTCTTAACACAAGTGTTGCCTTTTACCATCATATACTAACCGTCAAATATTTTCAGAACCAAGTATTTTTGCCATCCCTGAAAGATTCGGTACCGTAACACAGTTGCAGTAAAACTTCTACTAATATTTAACAATTGCTAACGCACGTCAACTACCACCACCTGAAAACTATGTCGTCTTCGCTTGACTACCCTCAAATTTCACCAGTAGTCGCAGCATGACCGAAGGCACACAGACATGTAACATTTTGCGAAGTATTTACCCAACCACTAAAGGTATGATTTTCCTCTTTAAAATAGCATACGATACGAGCCAAGCAGCGATGGGCAAAGTTACCACAGTGAATGGTCACATTGATGGCCAGGGACCACTCTGGCACGTGACCAGTTAACGCGACATTCTATGCTGGGAAACGCATGACGCGAAAAAGTCTTCCTTGTCTAACTTCGCACTAAATTAACCTGTAATGGAAATTTTCTTCATATTATTATTCATTTGTTGTCTGTTTCTTGCAAGGGGCATTTTAAGAAAGACACCAATGGACATCTTCAAAATTGCAAGCCATTTTCGATGTACGAGAGATATTTTAATGAAACCTTCGAGGCCCACGGCTATGTTTTCACTGGCCACAAAAGGCCCATAACTGACATACTGCAAAATGTCCAAAATGCTTCGAAATTGTGCAATTGAATATCTGAATCGGTCATGCTGTGCTATGAGCATGCAGCCTTGGAAAGCACAAGGATAATCCAAAGTCACAAAATATCGTGCAGTTCCCCAATGAAAACGAGGTCATAATACATTGACAGCAACCCAGTAGCCTACATGCCTTTAAGCATAATTCATATTTGCATGTATTCAACTGGTATTTCCTCACGAACATGAACTCCACACCAGTACCTGCGTTCTGACCAGAAGTGGAGGTCTCGCTGTTTCAAACGCTGTTCTTCTTGTTGGTGCAACCGACAAAAATGAGTTTGCGCCTGTGGGAGCGGCAGCCGAAAGTCACCATTCACTCGGAAACCAGCTGTTGGCGGCATAATGTCACTTATGGTAAGTCTCGTGCTTGGCAGCGGTGCAGAATGATGTGCCAGGCGAAAGTCTCCAAAATTATTTGACATCGTTACACAGCAGCAGTACTTGCGTAAATACGCCCTGACAATTTAGCACACCCTGGAATTTAAAGATTTTGATGAAGTAATGCATCCGACGGTTACACTGCCGTTAGTTGACGCAAGAAACGTGACCGACTGAAAAATGCGTTACGCCCTCAGCAGTTAAGGCACAAGTATTTGCTTCATGCAAACACATTTACCATGCTGTTCCATACTGTTATATCTTTTTCAATATATGCTAACTGACTGGAAGCGCTAAACAACGAACGGAAATGCCCTTTCGAAAATGAAACAATACGCAAGCCCCTGCGCCACGAAATTCATACCCATTTGGTGTATATCGTACGACGAACTGACTGAGCAGGCAGGTCTACGTGGTGATGACACGGCTGTTGCCAGCCATTTTTCACAGGGAGTGATGGGCAGAATATACAGACCTCGCAGCATTTTGCCTTCGTAAAGCAATTCCTACATAGCAAATGTCAAGCGAACTAAGCAAACTTTCTAATTCCTCGCGCAGTGGTGCACCCAGTCGTGGATATCTGGCTCGGAGAAAAATGTAAACAACGTAACGACGTTCTGACAAAAATTGATTAGATTACGCTTATGATTATTGCATCAACTGGCCTGCTTCAAAAAATCTAGGAACGAAAGGCCACGTCACACACAGCCTAGCTAGATTATATTATTTATTTTGGTGTTTGTCTCAGACACAAAGTCCACATCACATAAGTTAAAAGAACATTAAGGGTAAAGAAACGTTTGTACACAACTCTTCACAGGGCAAGACTCAGTCGCACGCGTAGTCGATACTGAAGAGGAACGACTACTTACAAGGCACCAGTATCTGCTGCATTTGGTCATCGTCAACGAGAAGCGTTGCACAATGGTAGAAAAATACAGATTTGTTTTGAGTGTCACACAATTGAAGTGAGCGGATGAAAAAGTTGCATGAAGATGTGCATCTTTGAAACAAAGGCGCAAAAATTGTTTCTTATCGAAGCATCAAATGTCCTGACGAAATAAGTAACTTGTTGCTCTCAGATTGTTTCTGCCCATTCAGATACAGGTTATCTGCAAACTGCTCGCGCTTTAAATTGTTGGGCAGTTTCGCTGATCCGAACTCATTACGGGTTGTTTTAATAATTTTGGCCAGAAGCGCTACATGAAATGCCAGTTTGTATAGGCATAGCCAGAGAGGGCTATTCTCCCTAATTCCCTAATTTTTGCATATCTAGTCATTTTGTGCTTTGGGAAGTGGCGTCCCGAACAAAATATTATTGCTCACCTAAAATCAAACATTTTAACCCCTCCAAAATTTTTGCCCCCTCCCAAATTTTGGGCTGGCTACGCCACTGCATGTTTGCAAATGTTTGAAGTACAAAATAAAACCAAGGGGTCTCGTGTGGAATGTTCTTTATATTAATGTAGTGGATAGCATGCCATGACCTGCGACGCCATTCAAAATCGACGAGAATCAGAGGAAAGCATTGAGTAGCAGCGATGAGAACAACAAAAACAACTCCACATGTATCTCTTTAAAATTTCAGATTTTTACGGTAATGGTACAACAATATGCGCCATGATTTTAAGCAAGGATTAGGGGAGCTGGCAAACAACAGGAGTGCAAACCAGTCCCGTCGCCACGGGGGAGCTGCTTAGCTCCCCAAATTGAAATATGAAACACTGTAAGTTAGTGGAAATTTTGTCAAATTTGAATGTCAAGCCCCCTTTGCACGAACGTAATACCCTCCCGCACAAACGTAAAGCCTTTCTAGCGACGGTTCTGGTGCAAACTTGCAAAAATGATACCATTACATTTTATCAAATTACACATTTTACAGCCCATACAGATAGATAACTGAAGACTTCACCAGATATGAGAATAAAAATTTTACCACTGCAGTAGCAAAACTTCCGATACTGAACAATCCAGCAACGCGGTGAGTGTGGAAGGAAAAATATACGAAACATGTTTTCCAGTTCTTATACCAAAGCACTCCTCAAACAGCTGCTTCATATTTGGCCCGTAAGCTATGGTCTAGTATTACTGATGTTTTCTTTACGTATGGACCACTCCCAAAAATAGTTAGCAAGCAGGTTTATTCGCTGAAAATTTTTGCTTGTTATCTTCCGCGAAGTCGCTTCACATTTTAAGCAAGATTATGTTTTTCGTTTTGGCATAACGACACGAAGTGTAACAGCCTTGGCTACACAAATTTGCAAATTAATCCACTTAAAACCAGGGGTGTAATGGGGCGGGAACGCGTGGGAACGGCGTTCCCACACCTTTTTCAAGTTTTGCTTCAAAATGAGTTGGAAGCTGTTTTAAAATGGCTATTTTTGGATGCATTCCCACACCTTTTTTGTTAGCACTACTTCCTTGCTTACAATAAACAGACTATCACATTGTATTGGCTAAAAGCTGAAACCACGCTTCAAATAAAAATTAAAGGCAAATGGTGATCGATTTGCAAGGCCGATACTTTCTGAATTTGCGAGATAGAAACAGCTTACTAGGCCACATCTTAAAGTCGGGGCCATGCCAGTAAAACATTGCGTATAGCAAGTTTTATAAGATTTTTTACCTGTCCTGTGTACTGCGTTTCCATGTTCACTTGTGACAAGGGCCCCACACTTGGCATCATAGCCCAACCATGTGGGCCAAGCAGCGTGCGTTTCCATGTCCAGTTTTTTCTTAGCCTGCATGCTTTGCTGCAGAGATGCTGTCGATTCAGCCGAGTGAGTTGGCGTTGAAGACAACTGTACTGAAGCAATGACATGACATTTTGACTTATACCAAAGCTGCCTGTGCATGCCTTCTTGGTGTTTCCAATTGAGCAGTCAAATTTCATTAACAGTCGTTTTGCTTGCGTACAGAAATTCTCATAATGTACAATACTTATTAGCTGGTAGATACAGATGCCTTTCCTGCGCCGTAAAGCGAGAACCTTGTGTTTCTTAACTTATGAGATTGTTTTCTGTTACTGCCTAGCAAGAAGATCGCTGGTGTTGCATAAAGTAGCAGTGGCTTGTGCAATGCAAAACATAAATTGCAGAAGGTCCCGCAGATACTCTGGATGCGGAACAGCTTAGATACGGAATGTTTCACATGCTACAACCTAGAAATGATGCTGCAAAACCTAAGCTAAGAAACGAAAATTGTTGGCGGTCCTGTAGAACTGCGCCTAAACTGTTGCTGAGGCAATGCCAGATGATTCAGCCTACAGTAGAAGAGTCAACACTTTGCACTGCTGCATTTTTCCCAAAATTTGGGATACAATGTTTGTTACTACTTAGTGCACTAAAATGTATCGTTTACTAATATACTGCATTAAAAAAGTCAAATTTTGTTCCTAGCTGTGGAGTATGAGCTGTAATGGTTACTATATTATTTCAGTTCTCCACAACTCAACAATACTGTACTACAACTACAAGCAGTTCACTGTCAGGCCTACTGAATGCACTAAGTTTGTAGGCCTACATGACCCTTTACTCATCCTCAACCAAAGACGCGAAAGCCAAGCTTTAGTAGCCAAGTAAAACAGACCAAGTCCACCTACTTTTGATAGGCCAAACTTTAAGTTGATCTGATTTTGATGGCTCGCGTGCGGAACTTGCGTCACTTTCATATATACAAGCTTGGCACAGAAAGTGGATACGGAAACGCAGCACTAAGTAAATCACACGCTCAGCATTTGGGTGCAAAGAAACAACTCAGTTTAATCCCAGTAGCGTTACGCCCAAGACTTTAGAAAATCAAGCTACCTTCTGTCTTGCATAGCCGTTTTCCGCGTCAATGGAAAGGTGCAGCAAAGAAAGGTTTTATGAGCAGTGCTACTAGTAACTTGCCTCCAACACAGCATTCACTATATGTAAGTAGCTGCGTAGCCCCTTGGAACAGTAACCGGGGATGCGCGTACGTCTCCCGCAGGTCGCCCACGACACACCACAGGGAGTCAAAAAAAACAAATTTTCTGACGTCGGAAAATTTGTCTCGCTAGTCGCGACAATATAATGCTAAGCTGTACGCATAGGCGTGCGGTAAGCTAGGCATTTTTCACGAAGGTCAGAAACCGTTTGCCAGAAGATTTTGTCACTCACTTCTCTCATTTCTGATGCCGGCTCCAAGATTTCGGGAAAAGTTGGTGTGTGAAATTTGACGAAATTTCCGTAGGCTCATATATCGTTGAACATGAAGTGAAGAGCGTAGCCTAAATACAGCAATTCCATTTTTTGCGGGCCGGTATTATCAATAACGCCAGTACCTGGCCGTTTTGAAAGCATCACCTCCAATGGCTTGGCTACATTAGTCCCAGGTATTGCAGCACCAAAATTTCAACGCAAAGATTGCAGGCAATAGCAAGTAACTAGTAGGCTACACAGTGCATACTTTACGCTGACGCATGGCAACGGTATTATCTTTTCATCACTTTTCAACACACGCAGGACACCGTCACCTCACCATGCAACCGCCTGCTGCACTATCACGTAATCAGCAGCGTTGTCGCAGAAAGTGAAGTCACCACTTCGTTCAAGGTGCCCAATTCATTGCCTCCGTCACGCGTGACTGCGACTTTACTCGAACCTGACAACAAAGCAGGCCAAAGCCTTCGCCTGCGTGCGTAGGCTACTGTGGTGTAAAACAGGCATTTTTGCTCAGTTCTCAGGGGCGTAACGAGGTTAGATGGCACCCGGTGTCAAGCGAAATTTTTGACCTATGCGAAATTTCTGACCTATCATTGTTTGTCAGCTATTTTGCTTCTCAGAGTAAAGGAATAAAGTTTGTCGACTACTTTTTTGATGTGTGTTGTGTAAATTAAAGCTTTTTGGTGAGATGTCAGCAGGGGTTTAGTGGGGCGGGAACGCGTGGTAACGATGTTCCCACACCTTTTTCACGTTTTGCTTTAAAATGAGCTGGAAGCTGTTTTAAAATTGCTAATCTTGGATGCGTTCCCACACGTTTTTTGTTAGCACTACATCCCTGGATGTCAGATACCCACAACACAAGCTACAGTATGGGAATAACTATAACCATTGAAAAATATAGCCTGCTTTGCGTTAGACCTCAATTATATTCCTTTTTCTAACCCTACCCCCAACCCTAACCCGACACACTTGCCTAAACACTAAGGTGAAAGCCCTAATCATCACTTTTCTCAGCGTATTTCATATGTAGAATGTTATTCTGTGCATGCGCACATGGCGTGAAGTCAGAAATTTCGCAAGTCAGAAATTTCGCTTGACACTGGGGCAAGATGCAAATTTGGCGCCCCCATGTTCGAAGTTGAGGTCCTTGGGAAGCAGACGTACTGTTGGTCACGATCTGGATACCGTGATGGTCGCGTTAGTGAAACAAAAGGTAATGCATTAGCATGCGGAGGCCCGCGTCAAAGTAGTCGTGATAGCGGGGTGGTCGTCGACGGTGTTCCACTGTGTATTTAAAACATTCCACCGGTGTTTTGTGAACATTTATCGATATGGTTTCAAGTCTCCAGCAAGAAATGAAAACTTGGAATCAATGAGTTTCGTTCATATTGTGATGTCCATATTAGTTAATGATTCGTTTTTTTGCTCAAGCTTTTTTTGTTTCAATAACACAAATACTTCAATTCGTTCATTTAGTGTTTTTGCCCTATTAACGACAGTTTTATATATAAAAAAGCGCCCCCTTCTAAGTTTCAGCCAGGGGCCCCATACAACCTTAATCCACCCGTGATAGCGACTATGATGATAATGTATTTCATAGTTTTGACTGAAGCAAAAACACGAAAATGGAAGACAGCCAGCAGACAGACACGTGGTTTCAATTTGGGGTGATCTCCCTAAATCGCAGTGCCTTGACAGTTGAGTGCAGCATCTACCAAACGGGCATTTACAGTTCGACTGACGAACCTCGTCGGACAGCAGCGCAAAACTCATCGCAATGCAAGTCGTAAGTTGTTGTACGGTACGATTTGTTAAACAGTACTACAGTGGAAGAGATGGTAATTCTGATTCTGAAGTACTGTATAGTGTATGTAAAAAGATGTATCTGCTTCCTCTTGATAAGACCAATGTTGCACTGCAGTATTATATTGTTTGTATCTGTGACCAATCAATGAATGGGGTAAGGCAAGAAAGAAGGGGAGTGCTGAGCCCATACTTAATTGATGTTTACCTGGACGAACTCTCAAACCACCTGGGCTCAAGCAGGGTAGGATGCACAGTGGGAAATATGATCGTGAATCATCTAATGTTTGCTGATTATATATGTCAGTGTGTTCAGCTCCAGTGTCAGTGGGCTGCAATGTCTTCTGAATATATGTGGTGACTATGCTGCTGAACACGAAATCGTTTTTAATTGTAACAAAACAACACTTGGTGTTCCTTTTTGTCCAAAAAAGTATAAACACCCTGCTCCATCAAACATTTTTCTGAACTGTGCACGTGTACAAGTTTTTGACCAAGTGTAGTGAAATACCTTGGTGTGTGGATAAATGCCTCACTGAGGGATGATGATGATATTCAGAGAAAAGTGAAATAACTGTACTGTGCACACAGGGATATCTAGAAACTCTGGAGTTACTAGATATCCCTGTGTGCCACAAACAAACTCAGAGGCACTTTCAATCAGTTCTCCTCTGCATTAACAACCCTCTGTTTTTTCCTTATTGCATGCCAATGCATGCTTACTAATTGTTGGGCAAATACACACAGAGTATAATAATGCCTACTGAATCATGCATTACATACCCTGAAATGTAAGTGTTCTCCCACACCAGGTTAGCCATTGTGTCAGGACCTTTGATGCCTTGCTAAGAAACAATTTGTATCGATTTTTTATATGATACGCGTCTTCATCCAACATCTTTATGCGATCGCTTCAATGGTCTGATAGTTTTTACAAACCTTCATTTTTCTCAATTATTCAGTTATTCAACGCTCCTGTGTGATGGCGACCAACTACAATAGTTGTTCGTACATTGTTTCGGTGTTCACATCTAATCAGTGTTGCTTTTGTGTAGTAAAAAAGAGTCTTGTATGCAATGTGCACAAACCAAGCATACAAAAAGTAAGAAATATAATTGGTACAATGCTAATTGCCACATCCTCCCTGGATGTTTCTGAATTCAAAGGTCAGGAAAATTAATTGGCTGTCGATCTCATGATAAATGTGTTGTAAAGCATTTTAAACTTTGACTGGAACAGTTTGCATGCTTCTGAGTACCAATGTGCACCCCCACTTTTTTCTTTTTCTCTGCTAGCTGTTTACCTCAAAGTTTTGATGTTAGAATGCCTTCATTTCTCTCACATTATTGGATCCCTACATTACGATGGGTGAATGACACTACAATTGTGGTGCTGTTACAATGTTTTGCTCCTTTCAGCGTTGGTTGTGTGCTAACACCAATTCTGTAACGTGCTACAGTATGGCTGACCATTTTTTGTGCTCTTGTGTTGTATGATTGCATCTGTGGCATGGACCACGAGTCTGCAATAAAAAACATGATTATTATTATTATTATTGGTCTAGTTCTGTGGTTCCCAACAAGTAGGGGTACTCATCCCCTCTAAGTGTGAGACATCTTTCTAGGTGCTGCGAGAAGTTCAGTCTTAATGACAGAAAATTTATCCATTCTGTGGCTTTTCGTTTTCTTTTGCAATGGATTATAGACAAAAGCACAGATCTTTTCAAATCTATGTGTATTATTATTCATGGAAATGTTAGCTGCAATCTGTTTTTATCATTTATGATCTTGTAGTACTAGTAGTTTTTACTCAAATGAATTGAATATTGGCATTGTTTTGGTGATGTGATAAGCTAAGTAATTACTTTCTGGATGATTTTACGATAGTCTTTAGTGCTCAGGTATATGTGCCTTGCAGGACATGCTTGTGACTTCGGCTTTCCAATGATGGTCCATGGGTAAAAAAATTGTTTTTTGCCTTTGGTATTTGCCTATGTTCTATAATGTCATCACTCATGACTGCTTCATAACCTCCATTTGTCATCTACTTTCCTCACCTATGTGCATGACTTATTATTTCATCTCTATATCCCTCAACTTTTCATGGATTGCTTACCCAGCATGTTATGTAAACGAATGTTGTGTATAGCATAATATGATTAAACTTATCATAGTTCGTTTGCTGATTGATTCCTTGCTTACACCCATTGTGAAGAGTACTAGTTTATGATTCAACTTTGTGCGCCTTTGCTTCCTTTTGCTGCTTCTGTATTCGTTGCTTGCTCTGTTTTTTCTATTTTTAACCCTTTAACGGCCACGATTGGCCGGCCCCTTTTTGGCCATAAATCGCGAGCTACTAGAGCTAGAGAGCTGTTCAAACCCTCTACGGATTCAGCAAGTCTTCTAGTTGATATCGAAAAAACGTTTTTTGTTTTCGGTGGGGGTTTTCTGGAGGTGACGTCTTAATGAGGACATGTTTTGGAAATTTTGGTCACCTTTGGCCGGCCCTGGGCCCCAACCCATTGACCCATTCTGTTGGCTGAAAGTTTTGTTGAAAACTAGGTCAAAATCTGCGTCTATAGAGCTCCTGATTGACTTGCTAGCATATCTGTAGCCAAAATTATGGGTCAAAAACCAAGTTTTTCAAAACTAGGTTTCAAAATTCAAAACTTTTCAGAGAAGGCATAATTTGCCCTTTCAAGGCAAACTTTGGCCAGCCATAACTCGGCAGCAGATTGAGCTAGAGAGCTGTTCAAACCCTGTAATGACTAGTGGTGTCGTGTACTTTAGATTAAAAAAAATTTATTTTAAATTTGGTTCGGGAGTTTTGGGCCAATGGGATCATGACAAGGGCATGTTTTTTGGTGAATTATATGACGTCATCATCCGATCCCACGCGCCAATATTTTGGCTCGCAGTATTGTTGGATTCTAGGCAAGAATATGCGTTTTTAGAGCCCTTGGTTGAGTTTCTAGCGTTTCTGGTTCAAAAGTTAGGTCAGAAATCAGCTAATTGGTAAGGGGCTTTTCTCAATACTTTTGGGGGATTTCCCTAATTAATTTTAATGTTTTTTGGCCCTAATCTTAGAACCAGGTATGCTAAAAACCTATTTGGACCCTTCAAAGTCCCGAAATGTAACTAAAAAACAGCTAAACTAAAAAAAAAATGTGTGTCATTTAAATGGCTCCTGCAGGTCTTAAAGGGAGGTCGGGCAAAAATGCTGACATCAGCAAAAAATAACATAAACATCCTATCATTGTATAAGCATTAAAAAAAACAGACATCCTAAACTGAAATGTTTTTTTTTATTGCAAACTACATACCTTTACGAGTCTTTACAGGGTTTGAACAGCTCTCTAGCTCAATCTGACGGCGAGTTATTGCTTGGGGAG